>OOCR01000631.1_pt1 | contig 24956 bp, 17 predicted proteins | sample 1671491 | NCBI WGS metagenome assembly OOCR01 (sample SAMN06348162, study PRJEB24527) | human gut metagenome | biome: human gut; feature: ankylosing spondylitis patient; material: feces | host: Homo sapiens | place: China | collected 2015-10
AGAAGATTTCTTATAAGCACAAACCCTCCATCCCATCATGAAAGAATAGTTCCAGTTGGAGAAGCACAAGATCCTAAATAAAGCGGGGCAATCCGAGCTCTATCAATATATCATAAATGATCCGGATTATTAAAAACGCCTGTTCCATCCACCGATCATCTTACGAGATGTAAAAATTATTCCCCAAAAAGAAGTACTTTTGTAATCTCTATTTAGTTAGCAAACAGAAGGTATGAAGATTGGTTCAATAGATTTAGGGGAGCGTCCGGTATTCTTGGCGCCTATGGAGGACGTGACGGATATCTCGTTTCGTTTGATGTGCAAAAGCTTCGGGGCGGACATGGTATATACGGAGTTCGTATCGAGCGACGCGTTGATCCGCAGTGTGAACAAAACACAGCAAAAACTAAATGTCTCCGATGATGAGCGTCCGGTCGCTATCCAGATTTACGGTAAGGACGTAGCCTCGATGGTAGAGGCCGCACGTATTTGCGAGGAAGCTCGTCCGGATATTTTAGACATAAACTTTGGTTGCCCCGTAAAGAAAGTAGCAGGCAAGGGAGCCGGGGCCGGTATGCTACGCAATATCCCGTTGATGCTGGAAATCACGAAAGAAGTAGTGAAAGCCGTGAACATCCCCGTCACCGTGAAAACCCGTTTAGGATGGGATGCCGACAACCGTGTTATCGTGGATCTGGCCGAGCAACTACAGGATTGCGGTATCGCCGCCCTCTCCATCCACGGACGTACACGGGCGCAAATGTACACGGGCGAGGCGGATTGGACCTTGATCGGTGCCGTAAAAAATAACCCTCGCATGCAAATCCCTATCATCGGGAATGGCGACGTGACTTCCGCCGAGATATGCAAGCAGCGTTTCGAGGACTATGGCGTAGACGCCGTAATGATCGGTAGGGCTAGCATAGGCCGCCCTTGGATCTTCCGGGAGGTAAAACACTATCTTACGACCGGGGAATTATTGCCGCAAGAGCCTTTCTCTTGGTATCTGGATATCCTAAAAAAACAAGTGGAGCAAAGCGTGGAACGATTGGACGAACGTAGGGGAATCTTACATATTCGTCGTCATCTGGCAGCTACTCCGCTCTTCAAAGGTATTACCGATTTCAAGCAAACACGGATCGCCATGCTACGTGCGGAGACTGTTAACGAATTATTCGAAATTATGAATAATATTCCTAAAAAGTACGGAATTTCAGAATAACAAGCTTGATATATATCAAATTGAAACCTATTTGCGATATTTTTACAATAAAATGTTACAAATACTATTGACGCATATTATAAAACCCTTTATATTTGCATCGAGTTTTTTTCATAGTATTTTAGATCTAAGGTTAACAAGTCTTTGCAAGGGGGGAATCGTGAGATTGTTTCATTGAGGAGCAAAAAAAGCCGCATCCATATTGGGACTAGCGGCTTTTTTGTTTTTCCGGACTCTATATCCTAAATCAAGAAACTTATCGTATCTTTGTCAATAGGTCACATTAAATATTTGGCACTATGAACCAGACTATTTATCCCATCGGTATACAGAACTTCGAGAAGATTCGATCAAGGATTATGATTCTCGCTTTGTCAAATACCTGCTTCTTTTCTACACCAGTGTTAGCGCCCCTAAGACTCCTTTCGAAATCGGGCGTTTTGTCCGGGAGGTGGAATAAAAAAGCCTATGTTTTCGCACACACGCTATACATTATTCGAAATAAACCCTTACATTTGCGAAAAACATAATACTATACCACCATGAGTAAGAAAGTCATAACTTTCGGAGAGATCATGCTTAGGCTGGCTACTCCGGACTATTTACGCTTTTGCCAAGCCAATCAGTTCAACGCTACTTTCGGCGGAGGGGAAGCGAATGTCGCCGCCTCACTCGCCAACTATGGCATAGAGACTGAGTTTGTAACCCGTTTACCCAAAAATGACATCGCCCGTGCCTGCGTTATGGAATTACGCAAACAGGGTATCGGAACATCCAAGATCATTTACGGAGGGGAACGGTTAGGCATTTATTTTCTGGAGACCGGAGCGGTCGCTCGTGCCAGCAAGGTGGTATATGATCGGGTTCATTCTTCCATCGCCGAGATCCAACCGGGGATGATCGATTGGGACGAGGTATTCAAAGATGCCTCTTGGTTTCACTGGACAGGTATCACGCCAGCCATATCCGAAGGTGCCGCCAACGTATGCTTGGAAGCGATACAGGCGGCAAACCGATTGGGCATCACGGTATCCTGCGACCTCAACTACCGGAAAAATCTCTGGAAATACGGTAAGACAGCCCATGAGGTCATGCCGGAACTAGTAGCCGGATGCGATATCATCCTAGGAAACGAGGAAGATGCCGAGAAAGTCTTCGGTATCAAGCCCGAAGGTTTCGACGCCGCCGCCACGGAAGGCGAGGTACACGCCGCTTCTTTCCAGTCGGTATGTACCCAATTAATGGCTCACTTCCCACGTGCCCGGAAAGTTATCATCACGCTAAGAGGCTCCATCAATGCCAATCATAACACATGGGGCGGAGTGCTATACGCCGACAACCGGTTGTACGAATCCCGCCGGTATGACATCACCCATATCGTAGATCGTGTAGGTGGAGGCGATTCTTTTATGGGAGGTCTTATTTACGGTTTGCTCTCCTACCCCGGTGACGACCAGAAAGCCTTGGACTTCGCAGTAGCGGCTTCCTGCCTGAAACACACGATCTACGGAGACTTCAACCAAGTAACCGTAGAGGAAGTAGAAAAACTCATGTCCGGCGACACCTCCGGCCGTGTCTCCCGCTAATTTTCAATTCTCAATTTTCAATTTTTAATTCCCAATATGGCTCGATTCAATAAAATACAAACATTACAGGCTATCATCCAAACCGGAATGGTGCCCGTCTATTATAATAAAGAGGTAGAGATCGCAAAACAAGTTGTAAAAGCCTGTTACGAGGGAGGCGTCAGAGCCTTCGAGTTTACCAACCGGGGAGATTTCGCCCACGAGGTATTTGGCGAGCTGGTAAAATACGCCGCCAAGGAATGTCCGGAATTAGTATTGGGCGTAGGTTCTATCGTAGACCCGGCCACAGCCGCCTTATTCATACAGCTAGGGGCAAACTTCGTAGTCGGTCCGCTGTTTAACCCGGAGATAGCGAAGATATGTAACCGTCGCCTCATCCCTTATACGCCCGGCTGCGGTTCCGTATCCGAGATCGGCTTTGCCCAAGAAACAGGTTGCGACCTTTGCAAGATATTCCCCGCCGGAAATGTAGGAGGTCCCTCATTTGTCAAGAACATAAAGGCACCCATGCCATGGACCCTAATCATGGCGACCGGTGCCGTGGAGCCGACAGAGGAGAATCTATCCGCTTGGTTCAAGGCCGGCGTGACCTGCGTAGGAATGGGATCCAAACTCTTTCCCAAAGAAGCGATAGCGGGAAACGATTGGCAATCCATTACCGATTTATGCCGCGACGCCTTATCTATCATTCAAAAGTATCGCCAAGTATGAAAAGCTTTTTAGATCAAGATTTCTTGCTCCAGACCGACACGGCCCGTGAGTTATATCACGAGCATGCGGCGAAGATGCCCATCATTGATTACCATTGCCATCTGGATCCCCGGCAAATAGCGGAGAATCACCAATTCGAGGATCTTACGGAGATATGGCTGGGCGGAGACCATTACAAATGGCGGGCGATGAGAGCGAACGGTATTCCCGAGGAATATATCACCGGAGATAAATCTCCTTACGAGAAATTCCTTAAATGGGCCGAGACGATGCCTTACACGATGCGAAATCCGCTTTATCATTGGACGCATCTGGAGCTTAGCCGTATATTCGGAATCCATAAAGTCTTGAATCCGGCTTCCGCCGAGGAAATCTATGCGACTTGTACGGATAAACTACGTACCCCCGAATATCGTGCGCAAGACATCATGAAACGGATGAACGTAGAGATCGTTTGTACGACCGACGATCCTATAGACTCATTGGAATTCCATCAAAAAATACGTTCAAACGGATGCCACACCCGTGTATATCCGGCATGGCGACCGGACAAGGTACTCGCTATCGATAATATCAAGGCGCTAAATGACTATTTGTCCAAGCTGGAGGCCGCCGCCGATAAGACCATCCTCACCTACAAGCATTTATTGGAGGCTTTACAAAAACGACATGATTTCTTCGCCGCCCAAGGGTGCCGGTTATCGGACCACGGGTTGGATACTTTCTATGCCGAACCTTATACCGAGCAGGAGATTGAGGTGATCTTCCTCAAGGCTCGTATGGGTAAATCGCTCACGGAGCAGGAAGTTCGCAAATACCGTTCGGCATTGCTATACGAATTGGCGGTGATGGATGCCCGGAGTGGATGGGTACAACAATTCCATATCGGCGCAAATCGGAATAATAACAAACGGATGTTCAAGTTATTAGGAGCAGACACAGGTTTCGACGCTATCGATGATCAGCCGGTAGCTGTTTCCATGAACCGCTTTTTCAGCCGTTTAGATCAAGAAGGGCTGTTAGCGAAAACGATCGTTTACAACCTGAATCCCCGCGACACTGAGTTGATGGTAGCCAATGCCTACAATTTCAACGACGGCAGTGTACCCGGGAAGATGCAATATGGAGCGGCTTGGTGGTTCCTCGATCAGATCAAAGGCATGGAAGATCAATTAAATGCGCTTTCCAGCCTCGGGCTTTTAAGCCGTTTCGTCGGTATGCTGACAGATTCCCGTAGCTTCCTGTCATATCCCCGTCATGAGTATTTCCGCCGGATCCTTTGTAATATGCTAGGCAATGAGATAGAGAAAGGCTTATTGCCCGCCTCCGAGTTTTCCTTCATTGGACAGATGGTGGAGGACATCAGTTACAACAACGCTAAACGATACTTTGATTTCTGATTACTGCAACCCACATTGCAATGTTACTGCACGCCTGTCGCAGTAACACTGCACGTGCGTTGCAGTAAGGCTGCAACAGCTTTGCAACATTTTATTCACAAACACTTCATAAGACCTTCCACTATACTCGCACATATTACGCCTACTTTTGCGGCAGATTTAGATAAACACTAAAATACGCAAACATGAAACAACGGCTTTATGATTTCATCCCTGTCAAGCATCTATGCGTAGGGATGTCTTTATGTGGCATAGTGGCAGGTACCCAAACCGCTCAAGCTTCTCCCGTCTTCGGGCAATCATCGGGCTTAGAACTTCCGAGTCCCAGCATCTACCAACAAAGTACGAAACAGATTTCCGGTATCGTCAAAGACCAGGCGGGGATTCCTGTAATTGGCGCGAACGTGATCGTAAAAGGGACGACAAACGGAGTAATCACCGGGCTCGATGGAGATTTCCTACTGGAAGTTCCGGAAAACGCTACCTTAGAGATCAGTTATATCGGTTATATGACGCAAAGTATCCCGATAAACGGGAAAACGACCTTCAACATCATCCTAGAAGAAGATACGCAGAAATTGGATGAGGTAGTCGTACTCGGTTATGGAGCGGGGCAACGCAAACAAGATCTCTCCGCTTCCGTGGGCGTGCTGAACAACACGGAAGACTTGGTGGCCCGTCCGGTTACCTCTACCGAAAGTATGTTGCAAGGGCAGTTAGCGGGTGTTACCGTACAAGCGAACGGTGGAGACCCGACGGCTACACCCTCGATCGTGATTCGTGGACAGGGCTCACAGAATGGCGATAACGTATTATGGGTTGTTGACGGTGTTCCCGGCGCACCCATCGCCTCTATGAATGATATCGAGACGATTGTCGTCTTAAAAGATGCTGCCTCTGCCGCTATCTATGGAGCGCAATCCGGAGCCGGCGGTGTTATCTTGGTAACCACCAAGAAGGCGAAAGAGGGCAAGACCTCGTTGAGCTATGACGCAACTTTCGGTGTTCGTAAAGCTAGCAACGTAATCGAGCCGTTAAATGCGGAAGAGCAACTCGAGATGCGAAAACTGTCTTACGCAAACGCGGGGTTTACATTGCCGACCGGTTGGGATTTGACCAAGAACCCATGGGTAGGTACCACACGTACCAACTGGATGGACGAGATCTTCCGCACCGCTTTCTACCAACGCCATAACGTAGCCTTGAATGTTGGTTCCGAGAATGCCTCCAACCGTGTTTCATTTGCTTACGATAACGATGAAGGTGTATTGATCAATACTTTCAACAAGAACCTTTCACTTCGTTACAACGGTAAATTCAAATTGAATAAATGGGTGACCATCACCGAAGACGTGGTTTGGAAAAACAACGAAAGCCGTTCAAAAGATACCGACAGTGGTTATACGGGAGTTGTCGCGGCGGCTATGTATATGCCTGCCAGCGCTACGGTTTACAATCCGCTGGATGGTACTTACGGTGGAACAACGACCGAAGACCCGGATTACATCGCCAAATATGGCTCCAACTTTGCGGATATCCACGGAGACGCTGTCAATCCGGTTCGCTTGCTGGAAGCGGAAAACCGCTATGACCGAACCAGCGACATCTGGAGTACGACCAGTCTGGAACTAGCGAATATCGTTACCGGCTTAAAGTTCACGAGCCGTTTCACTTACAACCTGAAGAATAATCTATATAAGAACTTCAGTCCGATCCGTGACGAGGTGGGAAAACCCTCCTTGACAAATAATCTGGATGAAACGACTTACCGTGCAGACGCATGGAAAACGGAAAACACATTGACTTACGACAATACGTTTAATGACATGCACACCCTGGGTGTCTTACTATCCACTACGGCCGATCATTACAGCAAGCGAGGGCTAGAGGTTAATGGAAAAGATTTATCTGACGAATCCGATTATTTACAATATCTATCCTATGCGAATTCTGTTTCCGCTACCGATTATTTGACCGGTCCTGACGCAAACGTATCCTTGATCGCCCGTCTGGCTTATTCCTTCAACGATCGTTACTTCGTTACAGCCTCTTGGCGTCGTGATTACGCAGGCCGTCTACCTAAAGATAATAACTATGGCGACTTCCCTGCCGTAACAGCCGGATGGAAAATCTCTAATGAATCTTTCTTCCCGAAAAGCGAGACACTGAATTTATTGAAGATCCGTGCTTCTTGGGGACGTGTCGGTAATCTAGGATCTATCGGTTACAATTACAAATCAGCTTTATTAGGTAAGAATTATTGGTCGGAGCAGGCACAGTACGGCGTAGAATCGAACAAGATTTGGGGAAACTTCGTCTATAACTCTACCGCATTAAATCCCAACTTAACATGGGAAACTTCCGAGCAATGGGACTTAGGCCTAGATGTGAACATGTTCGACAATCGCTTGAGCATGGCATTCGACTATTTCGACAAACGCACGTTCAACTTGATCCAGTCGCAAACGATGAACTGGCCGGGAACGATCGGTATCGATGCCATGTTAGTCAATCAAGGTGAAGTCCGCAACCGAGGTTTCGAGGCACAAATCAATTGGAACCAACAAGTAAATAAAGATTGGTCGTACTTCGTTTCCGGAAACTTCTCTTATCTAAAGAACTGGGTTTCTGATATTGGGGTAAAGAACGCAGACGGAACCCCGGGCGTTTGGACAGGTATCACCAAAAATGATGCATATTTCGATGGAAGTTATCGTAACCTTCCATATATGTATCAAACAGCCGAAGGAGAACCGCTGGCCTCTTTCTATCTGATCAAGACTGACGGCATTTTTCAAAGCGACGCAGAGGCAGCCGCTTATGTAAACAAAGACGGAAAACGAATCCAACCGGACGCTGTAGCAGGCGATTTGAAATTCGTCGATGCCAATGGTGATGGAGTCATCAATGATGAAGACCGTCAATACTGCGGTAGCGCTACACCTAAAACTACATTCTCATTCTCCGGAGGATTCACTTGGAAGAAGCTTTCCGTAAGCGCTATGTTCCAAGGCGTAGGTGGAGCACAAGCTTTATATGTAGGTAAATATATGGCCTTAAGCGATGTAGAAGGAAACTTCAACCGCTCAAAAGAGATCATGAACGCTTGGAGTCCGTCGAATACAGGGTCGAATATTCCACGCTTATCGAAAAACGACCCGAATAGCAACTTTAGCACACCGTCTGATTGGTATCTGGAGAATGCTTCTTACTTGCGTTTGAAAAACTTCACCGTATCCTATGACTTGAGTGATGTTATCCGGAAATGCGCTCACCTGCAAGAACGCAACAGCATGATGTCGGTTTACCTTAGCGGTGAGAACCTCTTCACGATCACGAACTACTCAGGAATGGACCCGGAAACCGGCGGTTGGGATGCCTTGAAGTATCCGGTTTCACGCGTATTCTCTGTCGGAGTCAAATTGACATACTAATCGGGTGTTTTAAAAGATATTCATATTAACAAAGGATCAAAATGAAAAGATATATTACAGTATTAGCATTATCCGCATTGGTTTGTAGTTCTTGTAGCGACTTCCTCGACGTTCAGCCGGAAGGAAACGCAACTACAACCTCCTATTTCTTGAATGATCAACAGGCCATTGATGCCATTGACGGATTATATGAAAGATTCCATCAAGAGGGTTGTTACGGCCGTGAATTATTCTGGGAACAGGGAGCCGCATGCGACATTGTTTGGGGACGTACACGCGGTTATAACTCTTTGGCGACCTTAGCCTATACCGGTGATGAATCTCCTCTAAGAGATGTATTCAGCCGTATGTATTCTACTATGTCCCGTGCGAATTGGATCATCCAAGAATTAGTGAAGAAAGAAAAGGGAACGACACTGACCGCCATCGAGAAACGCAGCTTGGGCGAAGCTTACTTCAGTCGCGGCTGGGCACATTATCTGATCGCTTATCGGTACGGTACGGATAAACAAGGAGTACCTTTCGTACGTTACGAGGACTTCCCCGACGATTACGACAACTCCATACCGCCTCAGCAAGCTACCGTTATGGACAATTATAAACTGATCATCGAAGATATGGACAAGGCAATCGCCTACCTTCCAAACTTCGAATCCTATGACGCCGACAACCGGGGCCGGGCACATCAGGCTGCTGCCGTGGCGTTCAAAGCGAAAACTTATGCTTACTGGGCTACTTGGGATGCTACCCAATGGAACAACGTCATCGAGATGGTCAATCAATTGGAGAACAACTACAATCGAGATCTAGCTCCTACATTCGCGGAACTATTCTCGTCTGACTTGAAAGATTATTGGAATGCCGAATATCTCTGGACTATTCCGAGTATCGGCGGCGCACTACCGGGCGGTACCGAATTCCCGGGCATTATCCTTGAGAACAAAGGATGGGGCAAATATAATGGTTGGGGGCAGATGAAGCCCTCTTACGACATCTACGAAGAAATGGCGAAAGATGGTAAAGGTAATGACCGTTTAGTACGCTCAATCTTGGAATACAACCAAGAGTTCCCGTTCTTCGGCGAGACACGCAAATTCTGGTCTACCTCCGACCTTGAAGCTGGTTTCATGATCAATAAATACATGGACGCTTTCAAATACTCAGACCCTGTAGGTGAAGGAGCCGTGAGTGCTAACGGAGACTGGCCTACGGTCCGTGTCAATTTCCCGATCATCCGTTTCGCAGAAATGTTATTGTTCCGTGCCGAGGCATATTTAATGACAGGTCAAGCCGATAAAGCAACCGCAGACATCAACCGTATCCGCCTACGCTCCAACTTGACACCGCTTGCCGGCACCGCCACGATGAAGGATATATATCACGAACGCCGTTGTGAATTGGCTTTTGAGTTTACAGATCATCTATTCGACTTAAAGCGTTGGAACCGTTCTTCCAATACCGACATAAAGACATTGGCCGATAAAGAGTTGAACGCACATCCACGTATCCGCAGATATGAAGACCGGGCGAATCCGGAATCCGCGTTCACGATTATTGGTTATGAAGATTACACCAACAAAAACGCCTATCAAGCGCATATGATGGTATTCCCGTATCCAAGTGAAGAGATTACTAAATCGAATGGTCAATTGAAGCAGAACGAGGGATATTAACCGGCTCCTTTAAACCGATCAAGGAACGAATAAGATTCAATTACGGGCTGTCTCAGAAAATGAAACAGCCCGTGTTATTTTCTACCGGGTAAAAACGCATATCTCAAATAGGTAGCTTACCTTTGCCTATTGTATACTATATATTAAACAAAAAATATACCATGAGATTAATTCAAACGCTTTCTTCTTGCTTGTGTACAGGAATAATAGCCTTATTCACGGCCTGTAGCCAAGCTCCACAATCCCCCATCGATTCCGTGAATCCGTTTATCGGCACGGGATTTCACGGACACACGTATCCCGGGGCCACGGCTCCTTACGGAGCGGTCCAACTCAGTCCGGACACCCGGAAAGGGAATTGGGACGCTTGTTCCGGTTATCATTACAGCGATTCTACCTTAATGGGTTTCTCCCATACCCATTTAAGCGGTACGGGATGTATCGACCTAGGCGATATCCTATTCCGCCCGTCTCTCCAGACACCTTTAGTGTTCTCGCACTCGGACGAGAAGGCTTCCCCGGGCTACTACTCGGTGAATCTCAAGGAGGCAGGTGTATTAGCGGAACTTACCACGACCCCGCATGTCGGGATACACCGATATACCTATAAAAAAGAGACAGAGGCTACGTTGGTGGTCGATATGGACCATTTATTGGATAACGAATATATGTACGAGGGCTGGGTGAAGCGAACCGGGGATAACGAGCTTACCGGTATGCGGCGTACCCGGGGCTGGGTAGACAATCAATATGTCTTCTTTGTAGCGCAGTTCTCGCAACCCTTCTCTTCCATGGAACAGCCTTCCGAACGGCAAGCCGTACTTACCTTCGATACGACTACCGGAAAACCCATCGTCTGCAAAGTCGGGGTATCGATCGTAAATGAGGAGAACGCCCGTCTGAACCTTGAGCAAGAGACGGATTCCTATGGCTTTGATTTCGATGCCATCCATCAAGCGACACGCTCCGATTGGGAAAAAGAGCTGGACGTTATCACGGTAGAAGGAGGCACCGAAGCCGAGCGCACGAATTTCTATACGGCGCTATACCATAGCAAGATCATCCCGAATATAGCGAGCGACGTGAACGGACAATACCGCCGTCACGACATGAGCGTAGCGACGATCCCGGCAGGTCGCCGCCAATTCTCCACCTTCTCCACTTGGGACACCTTTCGGGCCTGGCATCCGATGATGACTCTGTTGGATACTACCTTGGTGAATGATATGGTACAGTCTCTCTTGGATATGTACGACGCCAGCGGCGAGCTTCCGTTATGGCCCTTATCGGCGGGCGAGACCGGGACCATGATCGGTTATCACTCCACATCGATTATAGCGGACGCTTATTTAAAAGGTATTCGCGGATATGACGCGGAACACGCTCTCGAAGCGATGAAGATCTCAGCGGAGAAGAATAAGAAAGGAGCGGATTATTATATAAAGGAAGGCTTCATCCCGACGAATATCAAGAAAGAATCGGTTTCCTGCCTATTGGAATTTGCCTACGATGATTGGTGTATCGCACAAATGGCGAAAGCTTTAGGACATATGGATGATTATGAGACCTTCATCAAGCGTTCCCAGAATTTTATCAACGTATTCGACGGTAGTACCCGGTTCTTCCGGGGCAAACGGCAGGATGGGAATTGGGAGACTCCTTTCGATCCATTCGCCATCGGACGTTCCTATACGGAGGCTACGGCCTGGCAATATCGTTTCTTTACCCCGCATGACGTATATGGATTGACCCAGTTGTCCGGAGGCCGGGAGGCGTTCATCGCTGATCTGGATAGCTTATTTATGGTTACCTCCGAGGTAGTCGGCGATCTGGTAGACGTTACCGGATTGGTCGGTCAATACGCGCATGGCAACGAGCCTAGCCATCACATGGCTTACCTATATAGCTATGTGGGCCAGCCCTGGAAGACACAGGAATGGACCCGTCGCTTGCTGGACGAGATGTACCAGCCCACGCCGGAAGGCATCATCGGCAATGAGGATTGCGGCCAGATGTCCGCTTGGTATATCTTGAGCAGCCTCGGCTTCTACTCCGTATGTCCGGGTAGCAACCAGTTTATCCTAACGACCCCGTTGTTCGATAAGGCGAACATGAAGCTGGGCAATGGCAAGACATTGGTCATTACCGCCAACCAGCCGGATAAGAACAAGTATATCACGAAGGTTACCTTAAACGGCGAGGAGATATCGCATTGCTACATCACCTACGACCAGTTGATGCAAGGAGGCACACTGGACTTTACGCTCTCGGCAACACCGGACAAGCGTTGGGGAACCGCTCCCGAGTACGCTCCCTATTCCTATACGGAGCAACCTACCGTCTCTATCCCTTACATAGCGAATGATCTGGATTTGTTTGAAGGTGAGATTACGGCGGAACTAAAATCCACGACACCCGAGGCGGTTATCCATTACACGCTTGACGGATCGGAACCGGATGAGAACGCTCCCGTATACAGCGAGCCATTCGTCTTAAAAGAGACCACGATTATCAAGGCCAAAGGATATAAAAAGGGATTCGTACTCAGCCGTACGTACTCGATCCAAGCCACAAAAGCCGTATTACGCCCCGCATTATCCATACAGCCTACGAAGCATGGGGTAGCTTATACTTATTACGAAGGAGAGTTCCAATGGGTAGCCGATCTGCAAAAGGCGAAGGTGGTCGAGACCGGAACAATACCTGAGCCTTCTATCCTGAACGCTAAATTGCCGGATCATTTCGGTTATATCTTCACCGGATATATATACGCCCCGGAAGATGGAGTCTATGAGTTCAGTACCCGCTCGGATGACGGTAGCGTCCTCTATATCGGCAAAGAAAAGGTAGTGGACAATGATGCCTCCCACGCCGCTATCGAAGCGACGGGACGCATCCCCTTACAAAAAGGCTACCACCCCTTCGCCTTGCATTATTTCGAGGATTACGAGGGTGAGTACCTAGGCTGGAGCTGGCGTACGCCAAGCATGTCCAAACTAGACGCGATCCCAACAGAGAACCTTTATATAAATTGATAATATTAAATACTGAATCATATGAGAAGAACAACTCTATCCGTGCTATCCTCCTTAGCCATCCTGCTATCCGGCATGATCGTTCCGGAGGCCGCGGCACAAAGTCGCCGAGACAAAGAACAAACGTATGTACTAGAGAAACCTTACGAGGTCAAGAAACTAGTCCCCCCTACCGGAAAGAAAATAAAGAACGTGATCCTCATGATCGGCGACGGCATGAGCCTTATGCACATGTATTCCGCTTGGACCGCCAACCGGGGCAAGCTCTGGCTGGACAACTCCCAATACACCGGCCTCTCGAAAACCTATTGCGCCAACCGCCTCATCACCGACTCCGGAGCCGGAGGTACCGCACTGGCCACCGGCCATAAAACGAACTACCATATGGTAGGCGTAGACCCGGCAGGCAAACCCTTGGAATCTCTGGCTACCTTGGCGAACAAGAAAGGCCTGTCAAGCGGCATCGCCGTTACCTGTCGCCTATGGGACGCTACGCCCGCCGACTTCTGCTGCCACAATACGGATCGCGACGCCGAGGCCGAGATCGTAGCGGATTACGTGAACTGTGGCGTCGATTACGTATTCGGCGGCGGCTCCAAGCTATTCGAGAACCGTGCAGACGGACGTGATTTGTTCAAGGAATTAAGGGAGAAAGGTTACCAGACTCCCCGTAGCTGGGAGGAACTGGCGAAAATTCAAAAAGGCAAGGTATTCTGCGTTACCGATACCGTAGATACCCCGCTTCCCGCCGAGCGAGGCGATCTCTTGGCTCGTGCCTCGATGAAAGCGATCGATCTGCTGGGACAAAACCCGGAAGGTTTCTTCCTGATGGTAGAGGGCTCCCAATTGGATGATTACGGACATTTCAACGATATCGACCTGTTGATGCAAGAGACACATGATTTCGACCGTACGATCGGACGTATCTTCGAATGGGCCGCCCAAGACGGTGAGACATTGGTTGTCGTAACTGCCGATCACGAGACCGGTGGCCTTACCTTGGTGGACGGGGATCTGAACGAGGGCCGTATCGTCTGTAAATTCTCCACCGGTAGCCACAGCGGTGTCATGGTTCCCGTTTACGCTTTCGGCCCGGGCGCCGAGAACTTCACGGGTATCTTCGAGAATACGGATATCTTCTGGAAGATCAAAAAGCTCCTGAATCTATAATCAAACAGTATTCATCCGATGGAGAGTATAACAGGCCGCTATCCCGCTAGTCAAGTACCGCAATCCTCCCGGTCGGGTACCGCAGTACCCCTGCCCAAGTACCGCAGTACTTTGGCTGAGAGGACAGCAGTACTTGACTAGCAGTACTACGGTACCCGACCGGGAGGACCGTGTTCACCGACTGAGGCGCACCTTCTCCCTCTCTCCCCCAATAAAAATATCATAAGGAATGACAACAAGACGAAACTTCTTAAAGCAATCCCTTCTCGCAGCAGGTGCGGCCTCCGTTCCCGCCGGGAACCTTTTAGCGCAAGAGAAAATGGAAGAGAAACGACCCAAGTACAATCTTCCTTACAAGAACACCTACCTGAAGGAACCCTTCGTGACCGAGAATGAGTTCCGGACAGCGAGACCGGAGACCATCACGCCCGGAACCTTCGAGGAGGCCAAGCAAATCCTCCCGGACCCGACTTGGAGCGGACACGAGAAGGAAATCGAGATGTACTGGAAGGCTTGGCAAATCGGCATCGGCAACATCAAGGCCCCTGAACCAGATTCCGGTTTCGTATGCAGTTACCTCGATGTCGCCTACAACGGCAATATCTTCATGTGGGACTCCGCCTTCATGATGATGTTCGCCCGTTTCGGTACCCGCTTCTTCCCCTTCCAACGTACGTTAGATAATTTTTACGCCAAACAACATCCGGACGGTTTCATCTGCCGGGAGATCAAGGCGGACGGAGCGGACTGTTTCGAGCGTTACGATCCGACCAGCACCGGACCGAATATCCTCCCTTGGAGCGAGATCGTCTATTATAAGCAGTTCGGCGATATGGACCGCCTACACAAGATATTCCCCGCCCTTTGCGCTTATTATAAATGGTTGAAGCTAAACCATACGTGGCGCAACGGTACGTATTGGACCAGCGGTTGGGGTACCGGCATGGACAACATGCCCCGGGTGGAACCGAAATACAATCCGATATACAGCCACGGCCATATGATCTGGCTGGACGTTTGCTTGCAACAATACTTCACCGCCGGGCATCTGCTTGAGATGGGTTTCTATCTGGAGCGTTGGCAGGAGATCGAGGAGTTCGAGGACGAGCAGAAGATGCTAAAGAAGTATATCAACGAGAACCTATGGGACGAGAAGGAGCATTTCCTTTTCGATCAATACGCCGACGGAAGCCTTTCCTCCACCAAGGGAATCTACGCATACTGGGCCTTATTGACCGATGTCCTATCCAAGGAACGCATGGACGCTTTCGTGGCCGAGCTGGATAACAAGGAGACATTCAACCGCCTGCACCGCGTCCCTTCCCTTGCCGCCAACCATCCTAAATACAAGGATAACGGCCGCTACTGGCAGGGTGGCGTATGGCCGGGAGCGAATTATATGGTGATTACCGGCCTATTGCAACAAGGCTACCGTAAATTGGCTTACGAGATCGCACGCAACCATTACGATAACGTCCTAAAGGTGTATAAGAATACCGGTACGTTCTGGGAATACTACGCTCCGGAGCATGAGGAGCCGGGCTTCATGGCTCGCCCGAATTTCGTGGGCTGGGGCGGACTGGCACCGATCTCCGGCTTGATCGAGCAAATCTTCGGCATCCGCTCCAATGTGTACGAGAAGAAATTGACCGTAGACGTGAACTTGACGGAGGCTTATGGTATCGACCGTTATCCTTTCGGCCTCGACGGTCTGGTAGCGATCAAAGTCAAGGCCCGTTCTTCCGCTACCCAAGAGCCGCAGGTAGAAATTACCAGCGACGTCCCCTTGGAACTAACCGTCCTTTGGGGCGACAAACAGAAGACGGCTAACGTAAAACCCGGCACGCGAACCGTATAAGACAGCAAATCCATAAACATCCAGTTGTAGAGACGGGGCGTGCCCCGTCTCTACAACTGGACTCAAAAAACAATTAGTATATGAAACAGATTCTATCCTTATTTATCACCTCCCTCGCCCTCTGTACGGCTTGCACCTCCCCGAAGGGATCGGACACAGTTCAAGTAGCGGAGACAACCACGGAGCAGACGATTCAGAAAGCCTCCTCCGCAATTCATTACAACGCCTTCTCGCACAATGATTATTGGCGGGAGAGACCTCTGCTGGACGCCTTGTCCTTCCGCTTCAACTGCGTGGAGGCCGATCTGTGGCTGATCGATGGCGAGCTATACGTTTCCCATGATCGCCCGGAACCCAACCCGGCCATTACCTTCGAGAACCTATACCTCAAGCCGCTCGTGGCCCGCATACAAGCGAATGGAGGTAAGGTCTATCCCGATAGCGATCGTCCTTTCTACCTGATGGTGGATTGCAAGGCACAAGGCGAAGAGATGTACAAGCTATTAAAGAAACAGATGGAACCTTACAAGGAATATTTCTGTTCCGTCGATAACGGCGAATATAAAGAAGGTGCCGTCCTCTTCTTCCTTTCCGGTGACCGTCCGAAGAGCAGCCTGCCGAAAGAGAACAGCCGCTTCACCTTCCTCGACGGACAAATAAAGGATCTGGGACAGGGCATCCCTGCTTCCCTCGCTCCGGTCATAAGCGATAATTACTCCGATTTCTTCACTTGGAAAGGCGAAGGTGAGATGCCCGCCGACCAACTACAGAAGATGCGTGAGATCATCCGGAAAGTCCACGATGAGGGAAAACTATTCCGTTGGTGGGGCGCCCCGGATACCGAGCAGTTCAAACGCTTCTTCATCAAAGAAGGCGTAGACTTGGTAGGTGCCGATGACCTGAATGGGTTATACAACGTATTGAACGAGCGTTAAACGAGAAAATTACAATAGGCATTATAAGGTTGTTACAATGGGCATTCTAGCATCTTTACAACAGGCATCGTAACAGCCTTATAATGCCCATCATAGTTTTAACATATCACAACCGCTTTTATTCCAACCAAGGCTGCGGATTCAGCTTCGTCTTTTCCTTCCACAATTGGAAATGAAGGATCGTGGAATTACCGTCCTCCGGATCCGAATAGATCCTTCCGATCGCTTGACGGGTAGAGACCCGGTCGCCTGCTTTTACATATACCTGACTCAAATTGCTATAAACCGTCAAGTAGTTACCATGACGAACGATTACGGAATTATTATACCCCGGCACCACGAACACACGCGTTACCTCCCCATTGAATACCGCACGGGCATCCGCCCCGGGTGAGGTCTGGATATCGATACCACTATTACTGGTACGAACATATTTCAACTCCTGATGCTGTTGCTCGCCGAATGTAGAGACGATCGTATGTCTTCCGGCCACCGGATACGGCAAACGTCCCCGGTTATTGGCGAAGTTATCGGACAATTGCTTCTCCGCCTTTGTCATCGCATAGCCCCCTTTCGTATCTGCCACACGTTCCTCACGGATCGGCTCGTTTTTACTCTCCGGTACGGGTTTACCCTTAGCGGCAGCTTGTTCACGGGCACGACGCTCACGTTCCGCACGTTCACGGGCGGCTTTCGCCTCGGCCTCGGCACGGGCGATCTCCTCGGCGATCTGCTTCTCTATCTGTCGGTTTAAAGCCTCGGCTTGACGACGCTTCTTTTGGAGATCCGCCTTCAAATCCTTTTGTCTCTTATTCAATAGCTGGACTTCCTCTTTCTGAGAAGCTTCCTCACTTTCTAGCTTCTTACTCTCTTCTTGACGAGTTCCTAAAAGGACACGCTTCTCGGCACGGGTCTTCTCCATCTCAGCTTGCTTGCGGCTGATCTCGGCCTGCTTTTCAACGATGTCATTCGCTTGCCGCTTCTGCCAATCCGCATATTCCCGCAAATACCGCATACGCCGCATGGATTGAGAGAAACTCTCGGCGGATAGGATAAACAACAATTTATCTTGCGAGCTATGGCGTTTATAAAGCCCTCGCATCGATTTACCGTAATTCGTCTGCTTATCGCCCAGTTCCCGTTTTAAGGTGCGCAACTGGCCTTGGATATTCAAGATATCTTTCTCGATCTCATCCAGCTCTTGATTCAATAAACTGATGACTTTCTTACGGGAAAGAATTTGTTTGGAAAGTAGATTCAAACGGTTCAGGGAAGTTTTAGCAGTCTGGGCCGTCTCTTGTAATAATTTATTCGTCTCCTCGATATCGGCCAACGCCTCCTTGCGCTGCTGCTCCAACTGACGGACAGCGGCGGATTTCTGACCGTAAACCACGGTAGATAAAGACAATGCCAATAGAACGATCCAGACGTACCTCATGATAGATTATTGATTCAGATTCGTAATCGTTTTCAATACTTGCGCAAAGGTAATACGCTTATATTTAGAAGGAACCGAGAAATCCAACTTGAGCGGCTCGTCCAGTTGGATACGGGAGTAATGGATCTTCACCCCACCCTCGGGATTCCCGTTCTTCAACACCTGCACATCCATCAACATCGGGAACGGCTGCCGATCCACCAAGCGAAAATCCTCGTACAGCCATTGCAAGGCATAACGATCGGAAGGATCCGCTACATAGGTAGAGAGAAGTTTCTCCTCGCCGTCCGCCTTAAAGGTATAGAATAACCCCATGGCATCCTTCGTCTTGATCTCGGCGACCGGACCTTCTTGATTCAGCTTAAACCGATTATAATGCTTACGGGAAACGCCTTGCTCCCCCGGGATAAACAGATGATTCGTGAAAAGAGCCTGCAAATTATAGAAGTTGAACTCGATCGGAGTCTGTCCTTGCAAATTGGAATAATTCTCGATCATATAGCGTTTATTCATGCGGTCTACCACTTTGATCGTATCCCGGCTCAACTCGATACGGAAGATCTCGATCCCGAGAAATGGCTGTACCGACAGCTGGAAAGCGCTATCCTTGACCATCTTCATATCCACCCGAGAACTCATTTGCTTACCGGGGATATCCAGATCCACGTTCAGCCGGGCCGTCAAGGTACGGAACTGGAAGGATTGATCCTCCACCGACTGGAAGAACTCATTATGAGCCTTCACGCTAGCGGATTCCACCGTCCCGACTTTCTTGGACGATTTACAGCCTGTCAACATCGAAAGTAAAAGACCTCCACATAACAGGAAGGTCAAGAAATAGTCTCTTTTCATTTCGCGTTCTCGTCTTCTATATATTGTTGCTCGGCGATCTTACGGTTCAAGATCTCGGAATCCTTCCCCATCTCTTTCGCCTTTTTCCATTGCTCCACCGCTTTTTCCTTATCACCGTTCATGAAAAGGATGTCCCCATAATGATCCACGAGTTCGGCGCTCTTTGTCTTATCTTTCTCCAAAGCGCTCTCGATATAGATTTTCGCCAAGGTATAGTTTCCTTGTACGAAGAAGATCCAAGCGTAGGTATCCAGATACGTGGCGTTGTCCGGTTCCAGCTTGATACATTGGGCGCTCATACGCTCCGCCTTCTTCAAGTCTTTCTTCTCCAAGGAAAGGAAGTAACTGTAGTTGTTCAGTACGACCACGTTCTTGTCATTGTACTTCAATGCCTCATCGTACGCTTTATACGCTTGATCCAATTGCCCCATCTGGTAATAAATATCACCGATCTGGCCGTAGAAATCAGATTTCAGCGGCAGGTTCTCCTTCGGGATGATATTCAAGCCCGCATAATAGGTATTCAAGGCTTCTTGATATTTCTGTTGTTGGTAGTAAGCGATACCCAGATAGAAGTAATATTCCGGCGACTCGGGGAAAAGCTCCATACAAGCCGTACAGATACGGATGACCTCCGGGATATCCTCCCCTTTCAAAGCCAAATTCAGCAATTGCTGCCAAGCCCCGGCGTTACTCGGTTCCATCTCGGTTACCAACTGGAACTGGAATTTCGCCTCCTCTGTCTTTCCTTGGGCCATCAAGAGACCGCCATACATCAGCTTTAAGTCAATATCCTCCGGATGTTGCTCCAAAAGAGTTTGGAATAAATGGTTTGCGTTCTCGGTTCCCTGCTTCGTTTGTTGCAGTTTCAAGATATACCGGGAAAGGATGTTCACTTTCGTCTCCACGTCCAGCTTCTCGTTTACCAAAGCGCTACGGATTTGTTGCTCGGCGGCCTCCTTATCCCCTTTCGCCTCGTAGTAATTGGCCATAGAGACGATATAATAAGGGTCAGTCGGATCAATCTCATTCGCTTTTTGATAGCAAGCCAAAGCCTTGTCCATCTCCCCGTTTTCCAAATGAAGATCGCCCAATACGATCTGGTAACGGGCCTCCATAGGATATTTAGCCGCTAGCTTCTCGATCTCCTTGAAAGCCTCTTCCGGTTTCTCCAACTGGACGTACAGTTTGTATTTCTGCATGGAGATCGCCTCGTTCATACCCATAACCGACTCCAATGCGTCATAAGCCTCGATCGCCTTCCCGATCTCGCCGGCTTGCGTCAAGGCATCGGCCAGATAATAATTCAGCTCCTCCTTCTCCGGATAATCACGAACCAGTTCCTCGTACTCCTCGGCGGCTTCGCCATACATACCCAGATTCCGGGTGATAGACGCCAATGCCATTTTATACGTGAAATTATCCTTGCTGTTGGCTACGGCTCTTTTCAACATCTCGACCGCTTTCTCCGGACGGTTCAACTGTACATAAAAAGAAGAAAGCTCATACAAGACCGGAGCCGCCGTCGAGTCAATCGCCAAGCAATGGTTGAAGGCATCATAAGCGGCGTCAAATTTCCCGGCGTTCTTCAAGTTCAAGCCCTCATAAAAGAAGTAATCGAATTTACGTTGATCCTTCTCCGTTTCTGTAGCACCAGCCGGGAGCACAGCGACCAACGAGAGGAAAGAGATGAGATATATCAGTTGCTTAAACATCCTATTATTCTTGTTAACCTTATTATTCTTATTCTTTTCCGGTATGACCGAATCCCCCGGCTCCCCGCTCCGTATCATCCAACGTCTCCACGAGTTCCCAATCCACATGGCTATGAGCGGCTATAACCATTTGGCAGATACGCTCACCATCATTCACCGTAAAAGGCTCGGAAGATAGATTCACGAGAATGATACCGATCTCCCCCCGATAATCGGCATCGATCGTACCCGGCGTATTCAGCAGGGTTATCCCATGCTTTAAAGCCAGCCCGCTACGAGGACGCATCTGGGCCTCATAGCCTTCCGGCAGCGAGATATAAAGTCCGGTCGGGATTAATTTACGTTCCAACGGTTTCAACACAACCGATTCCGACAAATTCGCCCGGATATCCATCCCGGCAGATAAAGGAGTCGCATAACCCGGCAGCGGGTGATGCGATTTATTGATAATTCTTACTTTCATATATTATCTTATTTTCTTTATTCCCGAACGGAGACTATTCGGATTACACCGAGTGCTCCAAAACGAAGCGATAAAGACCATATCATCATCTATATAATAAATAACCTTATAATTCTTATGAACAACCAAACTGCGATACTCTCGTTCAAGCCCTCTCAAAGCAGGTTCAATCTTACCTAAACGAGGGAAAACAGACAGCCGCTCATTTGTTCTCAGACGTGTGCTCTTCCGATCTCGTCCACAAAACGAATCACGGCCTTTTCCCCAAAAGCAAGAAAACCAAACGATATCGCTTCCTTAAACAACACCTTAGCCTCATCAAGCCAAACTACTTGCATAAGAACGGATATTCATTTCTTAGCTCTTGAAAGACTTTCTCGCTCGGGGTAAAACGTCCAGCGACACGATCCTCTTCAGCCCTCCCTAGACTTTCTTTCAATTGAGCGATCGAATGAGGTAATGCCGGTACATCTCCAAACAAACTATCAGAAACCTCTTGTCTTTCTTGAAACTTTACTTTTACTTTTCTTACAGCATCAAGAATCGCTTCCATAAGCTCCTCATTACCTAAGGCACTCATGGTTTCCTCTATATATACATATTTCAATTCATTTACTGTCATACTTCTTAATAGGTTCTAATCCTTGATCTCCACAAAGGTAATGAATTAACTAATTAACCCAATCCCCGTTCTCTTTTATTAACTGAACTAAACGTTCTACAGCGTCTTCCTCGGGGATATTCTTGAGGACACATTCCTTACCTTTATACAGGCTGATTTGTCCACGTCCGGCACCCACATAACCATAGTCGGCATCGGCCATCTCGCCGGGACCATTCACGATACAGCCCATGCAGGTCGTACAAGGTACGTCCGCAACTCGGACAAGAGATATATTCCGTCTTACTGATACGGGTTCTTGTAGCCTGCAAGATCCCGAACATACAGCGATCCGAGACAACCGCCTCGCATCCCTCATTGTGCAGCATCAAGCCATCCCCAAAACCATCCAGCAAAAGCGTACCGAAATCGGCGGCGGATTTCAGTTGCAACAACTCCACATCCGTCTCCCGGAAATCACGATGCAAGACAACCGGCACGTCACAACCCGCCATCAGCAATTTATGCATAGCCGCACGTTGCGAGCCAACCCCATTCCGATGATGTGTACTTAATAAAACCACCACGGTCTTATCCGCTTTCAATATCTCCAACATACGATCCGTAAGATCCATATACGTCAGACGGATAAACTTAAGCGGACAATCGTAATCCTTTAACTCCTCCGCTTCCGAGGCGATGAAGCAAGGAAAAGCATTCGGACGCTCTTTCCAAAAATGAGCGTCTACCAATAAACGGAAATTATCCGGCAAATTATCCGGATCTTCCTTTCCTATATATATATAGTCCGGCAAGGACAAATGATCAAACTCAAAATCCCCGTTACTACGATCGGAGATCACGACTGGCGGGAAAGTACCTCCGATACCCTCCACCACACGGCTTATACGACGGCATGTCGCCACCGTATCGAAACCGGGAGCCATCGAAGCCTCGATAGGACGATGATTTTCCCGTTCCCTAATATAATCCACCAATTTACGCGCTACCGGCATTTCCGCCTCGGGGTCCTCACTCAAGGAAACCCGGATCGTATCACCGATACCGTCACATAGAAGCGTACCGATTCCGACAGCGCTCTTGATACGCCCGTCCTCACCGTCACCCGCCTCCGTTACCCCAAGGTGCAAGGGGTAATGCATATTCTCGGCCTCCATCGTACGAACCAACAACCGCACGGTCCTTACCATGACAACGGTATTGGAAGCCTTAATCGAAATAACCACATCCGGGAAATTCTCCTCCCGGCAAATGCGAAGAAACTCCATACAACTCGCTACCATCCCCTCGGGCGTATCACCATAACGGCTCATGATACGATCGGAGAGCGAGCCATGATTCACACCGATACGAATAGCGGTGCCATGTGCCTTACAAATATTCAAGAAAGGGACGAACCGCTCACGGATCTTCTCGATCTCGGCGGCATATTCCTCATCCGTATATTCAAGATGGCTGAATGTCTTTACCTTATCTACATAGTTTCCCGGATTGATACGTACCTTTTCCACCTCACCGGCGGCGGCATCAGCCGCTCTAGGATTAAAATGGATATCAGCGACCAAAGGAGTCGTATACCCTTGTTCATTCAATTGTTTACGAATCTCGCCCAAGTTTCGGGCTTCCCGTTCCCCCTGTGCCGTAAAACGCACATACTCAGCTCCCGCCTCGATCATACGGATCGCTTGAGCTACCGCCGCCTCCGTATCCATCGTTGATACATTAGCCATGGATTGAATACGGATAGGATTCTCACCTCCCATGGGTGTGTCACCGATTTGGGCAACGGATGATTTACGGCGGTTGTAATTAAAGTAAGCCATTGTTAATTGAAAATTGAGAATTGAAAATTGAGAATGAGTGTTGAGAACTGAAAACCTAAAGAGAGACTTTCTCCTTAATTTTCAATTCTCAACTTTCAACTTTCAATTAATTAGTTTTGTATTTAAAAGAAACCTTAGCCAACTCCTCGTTAGCCTTCACGATTTTCTTCTTCAAATCCTCCTTATAAGCGGATAGCTTCTCCTGAAGTTGCTCGTCGCCGACGGCAAGCATCTGCACCGCAAGGATACCAGCGTTCAAAGCGCCATTGATGCCGACAGTAGCCACAGGGATTCCCGGAGGCATCTGTACGATAGCCAACAAGGCATCCATACCGTCCAGCGTAGAGTTAATAGGCACGCCGATCACGGGAACCGTCGTCATGGAAGCGATCACACCGCAAAGATGAGCGGCCATTCCGGCAGCGGCGATGATAACCTTGATTCCACGTCCTTTAGCTCCTTTGGCGAAAGCCTCCACCTCAGCGGGAGTACGGTGTGCGGATAGAGCATGCATCTCGAACGGGATCTCCATCTCATCCAAGAACTTAGCCGCCTTCTCCATAACGGGTAGATCCGAGGTACTACCCATGATAATACTTACAACAGGTGTCATTCTTATTTAGCGATTAATTTTTGATAGTCTTCAGCGGATAATAGTTCCTCCAACTCAGAAGCGTCCGTAAGAGAAATCTTGATTAACCAACCTTTACCATAAGCGTCTTCATTAACCAATTCAGGAGCGTCTTCCAATTCAGCGTTTACTTCCAAAACCTCTCCGCTAACCGGCATGAAAAGATCGGAAACAGTCTTAACAGCTTCAATCGTACCGAACACCTCTTCTTGAGCGACGGTCTCCCCCTCTGTCGTAATGTCTACATAAACGATCTCACCTAGCTCGCCTTGAGCGTAATCAGTAATACCAACATAAGCTACGTCACCTTCTACACGAATCCACTCATGGTCTTTTGTGTACTTTAAATCTGCAGGGAAATTCATAATTTTAGTGTTTTTATTAGATG
>OOCR01000656.1_pt1 | contig 24151 bp, 18 predicted proteins | sample 1671491 | NCBI WGS metagenome assembly OOCR01 (sample SAMN06348162, study PRJEB24527) | human gut metagenome | biome: human gut; feature: ankylosing spondylitis patient; material: feces | host: Homo sapiens | place: China | collected 2015-10
CCCGAACCCGAGCCGTTCTTCGTCGTCACGTAACGCGGCACGGAGTGACCGCCTTCCTGACCGATCGCATCGGGCAGATATTCGACGCCCAATTCCTTGACGGTCCATTCGTAGTTCGAGAGTGCATGCTCGGCCATCAAACGAACCTTCTTCGGGTCGTTCATGTAGAGGCCTGCGACCAGAATGTCCTTTTCGAGAAGGTCGACCGAGTCTTCGATCTTGTGCATCTTCTGCTGCGGGCAGCCCGTGGCGGTCAGAATGCCGCCGTTGATGATGGAGTTACCGCCGAAGGTCGCCATCTTTTCGACGACGAGCACGTTCGCGCCCGCCTTCTTCGCTTCAATGGCGGCGGCGAGACCCGCGAAGCCCGACCCGACGATCAGAACGTCAACCGTTTCGTCCCATTTCTGCGGAACGGGAGCGGCCATCAACGGCGCGGCAACGACGGCGGCGCCGCCCGCGAGAGCGGAACCGAGCAGATGGCGACGAGAAATCTGAGTGGACATATCATTCCTCCTTTATTACACCCGAGCGGTGTGACTTATCGATGCTCCCGCGGTGGTCCCCCGGAGCTCCGAGCTCGAGCGTCTACTTGGAGTATGCGCCTTCGGTTCGGACGCTTCTCCTAAGGAAAATGCCTATAAGTTCGACGTTTACGATCCGGGATTTGTTTCTCCCCGTAAACCCGAGGCGGACGCGAAACGAGATTCTTCCCGTAGGGGTTGAATCGCATTGAAAACGGAGGGTCGAAATGAGACACTAATCAGATATGGTGTTGAATTTACGTTCGGTATTTTCGAACGCATCGTTTGATTGCAAGCGTCAATACGGAACAATGTGTTGCAAACCGATACGCGAACTACAACTTTTGTTCGAGGCGAAGTACGGGTTATCCCGATAGAATTCGTCAGGTATTTGCCAATCATCCATTTACACCCCTTTCCGAACATCATGTCGAACCTTCTTCGCAACGCCCCGAGCGTCACGAAAGCGAGCGCCTGTTGTCGCCGTCATGCAGATTCTGCGACGGCGCTCTCCGCGTTCGAACCGAGTTCGACGAAAGGCTGAGGTCGGAGCTCCCCGAGCACGGCGCGGATCCTTCGGATCCGCATGTATCGGAGAGCTCTCGAGACCGAAACGAAAAGCACCGCTCGCAGGAGGCCGGTGCTTTTTTTTGTTTGTCGGTTTTCCGGACTTCTGCGAGCCTCGATTCTCCTTCATATCCCCACGAGGACTCCTGCCATGACGACTTTCTTCTCCTTCACCCGCCGCTCTTTCGTTCGCGCCGCCGCTTCCGCAACGCTCGCCCTTGTTGCCGCACCTGCTCTTTTTGCGGGACTTGCGGGCGAGGCCCGTGCCGCGAACCTTCCCGAAAAGATCCGCATCGGCACGGAAGGTCTCTACGCTCCGTTCTCCTACATCGAGGGCGGCACGCTCACGGGCTTTGACGTCGAAGTCGTTCGTGCCGCGGCGGAGAAGCTCGGTATTGCGGTCGAATTCACGACCGCTCCCTGGGATTCGCTCGTTGCGGGGCTCGATGCGGGGCGCTTTGACGCGGTTTTCAATCAGGTGGTTCCGACGGAAGCCCGCCGCACCAAGTACGCGTTCACGAAAAGCTACATGATCGAGCGCGGCGTGCTTGTCGTTCGCACGGACAATGCGGTCATCGCGTCCTTCGACAACCTCTCCGGAAAGCGCGCCGCGGGCGTACTCACCGCCAACTGGACCAACCTCGTGCGCGAAAAAGGGGCGACGCTCGTTCCCGTGAAAGAGGGGAGTCTCGCCTTTCAGCTCGTAGCCTCCCGCCGCGCGGATGCGACCGTCAATTCCGAAATCGCCTTCGTCGACTACATGAAGACCCACCGCAACGCCCCCTTGAAGGCGGTCGCGCATACGACCGAAGGGGCGCAAGCCGCCGGGCTCTTTCGCCGGAAGGACGCGGAACTTGCCGCCGCTTTTTCCCGCGCGATCGAAGAACTGAAGGCGGACGGCACGCTCCCAAAGCTTTCCGTCAAGTTCCTCGGCGTCGACGCGACGCCCGGGATCTGAATGCGACCGAATTCGAGGGCAACGTGACCGCACGGCGAAGGGAGTGACGGCCGGCCGTTTCCCTTCGGCGTCCGATCCGATCGATCCGCCCGTTTTTCCTTTGCCCCTTCGCCTCTTTCCCGTCCGCCACCCGTCATTTCATAGAAGAGCTCCCGTCATGAACGAACTCCTCCAAACCTACGCCCACCTTCTCCCCGAGCGCACCCCCGTCCTCGCGCAGCTTCTGACGGATTCCTTCTGGGAGCTGTTGCCGCCGATCATCGAGCTCACGATCCCGATTGCGGCGGCAAGTTTCGTTCTGGGCCTTGCGATTGCGCTTGCCGCGGCGATCGTACGCTTCAAGGCGGTGCCGGTGTTGTCGAAAGCGGCGAGCGTCTACGTGTGGCTCGTTCGCGGCACGCCCCTTCTGGTTCAGCTCTTCGTGGTGTTCTTCGGACTGCCGAGCCTCGACATTCTCATAGACCCCGTGCCTGCGGCAATTGCGGTCTTTTCGTTGAACGTCGGCGCCTATGCCTCCGAAATCCTGCGCGGCGCGCTCGAAGGGGTGCCGCGCGGGCAGTGGGCGGCGGGGCGCTCGTTGGGGCTCACGGAAGCGCAGATCCTGCGCCTGATCGTTCTCCCGCAGGCGATGCGATCGGCGACGCCCGCTCTTATGAACACGCTCGTTTCGCTCGTGAAGGATACGTCGCTTGCCTCCTCCATCACCGTGACGGAAATGTTCATGACGGCGCAGCAGATTGCCGCGCGCACGTACGAACCCTTCTGGCTCTATGCGGAGGCGGCGGTGCTTTATCTCGCGATCTGCACGGTTCTGACGGGCGTTCAGATGATGCTCGAACAGCGCCTGCGGGTTCCCGGGCGCTGAGCACGAAGGGTTTCAACGGTGATCGGAACCAACGAAACGGGGCCTCGGCACGACGGACGTGCGAGGCCCCGTTTCATTGCACGGAAAAGGACTTGCGGGCGATTGTTGTCCTTCAACCTCTCTTTTTTATTGACGTTGCGCGCGGATCACGTGCGCGGGCCGGTCGGCGCGCGAGGAGCGGAAGGGCGAGATGTCGATCCCGCCGCGGCGCGTGAAGCACGCGTAGACTTCGAGAAATTCGAAGTCCGCAAGGCGCGAGAGGTCCGTGTAGATCTGTTCGACGCACTGCTCGTGGAAGCCCCGGTGTTCGCGGTAGGACACGATGTAGGCGAGAAGCGAGCGGTGCGCGATTTTCGGGCCCTTGTAGCGGATCGTGACCGACGCGTGGTCGGGTTGCCCCGTGACGGGGCAAAGCGACCGCAACAGGTTCGACGAAAGCGTTTCTTCAACGATCTCGCCCGGCACAAGCTCAAGGAGCGTCGGGTTCACTTCGTAGTCGACGGGCGCTAGGTCGAGAATTTCGGCATCGAGCAACAACCCCGGCATCCGCTCGACGGCCCCTTCCCAGTCGGCGAGGTCGCGCAGCGTCATGACGCAGGGACCGCCCGCAGCTTTCGAGATGTCGTTTGACATCGTTTCCGCCACGGCTTCGATCGAGGGAAAACGGGTCTGCGTGAAGCTTCCGACGTAGAGCTTCAAGGACTTCGATTCCACGATCGAGGGGGTCGTTGCGGGGACGAGAAGTTCGCCCACCGCCACCTGCGGCATTCCGTGTTCGTTCAGCCACGTTACTTCGTAGAGTCCCCAGATGTCCGTACCGCGGAAGTCGGACTTCCCGACGGCATTGCGCCCGAGCGCGCGGGGAATCGGCTGCAGAAGGGCGGCGTCGTAAGTGCTCGAATAGACGGTCGACTTGCCGAGGAGCGTACCCTCGGGTTCGGGCATGAGAACGGGGGTGTGGGTCATGACAAAGAAATGAATATGAAGAAAATCGAGCCGGTCCGAATCGTGGGTCCGAACCGGCTCGAAGAGGAATCGAGCGAAATTGTAGACGGAAACGCGCGGTAAATGCGCACGAACGAGACCGATCGAATTTCAAACGGTCAGTCGGCGCTCTCGGGCACGGGGACGGCTTTCCCGTAGATGCGCATTGCGTAATCGCGCCAAAAGCGGATCAACTCAAGCGATTCGGGTTTCAGGTCTTCGTCCGGAATCCTCGTTACCGCGGAGAGGAACTGGTCGCGCAGGTAGATTTGTGCGCGATCGAGGCGTTCCTTTCTCAGCGCCGTCGTCGAATGTTTTGCAACGATCCCCTGCATGTAGGCACGCGCAAACTTGAAGTAGGCGCCGATCACGATGCGCACCATGGGTTCCGAATCGAGCTTGAGGACGCGGGTGTAAAGAGCGACCGCGGAATTGAGGTGCTTTTCGAAGGCTCCCGTCGAAATGTCCTGAAAGTCCTGCGCGTCGAAAATCTGAAGCGTTAGCCTGGGCTTTTCGGAAAAGAAGGTTTCCGAGAGTCGGTGTTGCAGGAATTCGAACTGCTCTTCCATCGAGAGATCGTCGGGGGGCGTCAGGATCTCCTGAAACGTCCGATATTCGAGCATGAGGAGCGCGTCGATCAGTTCGCGTCGGTTCGGAAAGTAGTGGTACGCGAGCGCCCGCGCAACTCCCGCCGCTTTGGCGACGTCGTTGAGCGAAAGCGCCTGAAAACCGTTTTTTTCGACGAGCTTGCGCGCGCAGACGAGGAGCTGTTCGCGTCGTTCGGCGGGAGCCAGACGGCGACGCGGCCCCGCAAGGGGCTTTTGTGCGTTCTGTGAGGTATCGGAGGTAGAGTCGATCATGATGTTCTTCTGTTTGAGAGATCGAACGTTCGGGGTGGGCGACGGTCGGTACGGATCCGTCAGAAGATCGTTCACTCGGACCGAACGCAGTTGCCATACGAGCATCTTATAAAAGGCGAGACGGAGGTCTGGCGGCGGTGTTGCACTCGGATACATTTCTTTGCCGTAGTCAACGGATCTATATAAAATCCTCGTCTTTGCAATGTCAGGAAAATTACATTTCGGGCAAAGACCCCTACCGCGACATGGGAGGAAGAAGAGCACCGGTCGGGCGGATGGAAAGTCTGAAATTGTAGATAATCGATCGGTAAAACCGAACAATTCTTTCGTTCGAGACGTGTGTTGCGTCGGAAGCGGGAACGAAAGCGCCCTGCGGGCAGTTTGCGGAAAGTCGGCGGGAAATGGTCGGATAGGTCGGGGAAACGAAACGGCCCCGGACGTTGCGGGGCCGTGCGGAAATCGGTCGGACGGCGTTTGCCGGCCGATTTTTCTCGTGAGGCGAACTTCAGCGCTTCCGGGCGGTGGTCTTTGCGAAGAACCCGAGGAGCGCCGCCACGGCGGCGAGCGTAAAGAGCACCGGGTGCAGGATCCCGAAGGCGGTCCCGATCGTCACGTCGAACTTCGATTCGCCCGAGGAATAGAACGCGAGCCCCAATGCGTCGAGGAGCACGTCGAAGACGCGTCCTTCGAGAAAGAAAAGGTCCGCGTAGGCGATCGCGATCGAAAAGAGCATCGTGAGGGCCAAAGCCGAATTGAGCGGGTGCCGTTCCTCGAGCGGCATGCGGCTTGTGAGCACGCCTTTTGCGACGAGCGCCGCGAGTGCGGCGAGTCCCGCGACGGCGGGAAGAGCGTCTTTCAAAAGAGCGGAGGATTCGAGGTAGGGCGAGAGGCGAGCGAGGCCCGTTCCCCAGAGAACGAGTGCGGCAAGAAGAAGGAGAATCGTGTAGAGGCGACTCACGGGAGGGACTCCTAGGTAGAAGCGATGGAAGGGCTCGGAACGTAGCGATGCCGCGATTATAGGGAGTCGGGGTCGAGGAAACGGCAATGCCGTACGAAAACGCCCCCGGGATCCGCGGGGGCCCGGGGTATCGGTCAAGGTCGCCCGGTCTCAGGCACGAAGGAGTCGATCAGAGCTCCTTGACGGCATTCTTGAGGTGTTCGACAAAGCGCGCCATGTCCGCTTCGATCTGCGGGTTCTTGAGGACGTCGTTGGCCATAAAGGAGGGCAGGGGCTTCATGCCGAGGAAGGCCATCGTTCGGTGAAGCGGCAGGAAGACGCCGTCGATCCCGACCCCGCCGAAGAAGTCGTTCGGGTCGTCGAAGGCTTCGACGGGAGCGTTCCACGTAGATGAGAGGAGGTAGTGCTTGTCGGTGAGGATGCCGCCTTTGCCGTAGTTTCGGGTCGGATCCGTGCGGGTGCGTCCGTCCGTGCCGCAGATCTTGGGCGAAACGAAAACTTCGTCCTGGTACTTCTTGAATTTCCAGGGCGTGCTCATCCACCAGCCGGGTGTCTGCACGATGATGAGGTCGGCAGCGAGGATTTTTTCTGCTTCTGCTTCGACGTCCCAGCCGTCGTCGATGCGGGTGACGTCCGTCGTCCAACCGAGCGATTCGAGGGTTCGGCGGCCAAGGTCGACGAACGCGTGCGAGAGTGCGCCCGAGGAGTGGGCGTAGTTGCAACCCGCGTCAAGAAAAAGAGCATGGTGGGACATGATGGAATGATCTCCGAACGGGGCGCTGTCCGAAAGCTGGAGGCACCCCGTGAAAAATTTCTGAAAGGATACGATTCTAGCCTTTGGCGGATCCGTCGGATGCTGCCTAAGACGTGGGTTCGGGATCGGCCGAAAGTGGGAAAAAGAGAGAAAAAAAGGCCCGTTTCCTGAAAATCCGGGAAACGGGCCGAGGCATTGCAAATTAAAACGGGTGGAACCACGGGTGTTCCGAAGCCTCACGAGCGACCTCGTCACCCCAGGAATGTTCCGAGGCGCCCGCCGGTTACGAGTTACAGGCTCGATAATTTATTCGATCGCGATCATGCGTTTTTCGGGCGCTGCGGCTTCCTTCTTCGGAATCGAGATCTTGAGGATCCCGTCCTCGAACTTCGCTTTGACGTCTTCTTCCTTCACGGCTTCGCCCACGTAGAAGCTCCGAGAGCACGAACCTTCGTAACGCTCGCGCCGCAGATAGTGGCCGTGTTCTTTTTCATCGCCCTTGCGTTCGAGCGACTTCGAGGCGGAGATCGTCAGATAGCCGTCCTTCAGTTCGGCCGTGACGTCTTCCTTCTTGAAGCCCGGCAGATCGATGTCGATCTCGTAACCCGTCTTGAGTTCCCGGATGTCGGTGCGCATCACGCGCGCGGCGTGCTTGCCGAAGAGCGGATCGCGCTTTTCGCTCGGGAATTCAAGGCCCCAGCCGTTCGTGCCGTTCATCATCCGATCAAAGGGATCGAGACCGTCGAAGAGATTTTCGCGATAGAGAGTCGGAAACAACATAACACATTCCTCCGAATTCCCCGGGAGGCGCCTTCGAGCGTCCGGACGGCTCACGTCCGGCACGAGCACTCGGTGCCGCGCTCGAAGCGCGCCCGCGGGAACAACCGGGAAAAGCGCAGTGCCGCAACCCTGCGGCGCTCGGCGTTTCTCTCTTTCCTTACTTTCTATATGGAGCTGGAAAGTTGCGGTTCAAGGCGGAAGATGTAACACTATGTATCTATCGCTTTCGTCGGCACATTCTCAAGCTTTCCCGACGGCTTCTTCGGCAAGCGGCAGGCGGAGCGTGACGCAAAGTCCCGGTCCCGAGCGTACGGGAGAGGAAGCGGACGCGCCGGTGTGGTCGGTCGCGGCGGGGGCTTCGGCAGCGTCCGAGAGCGTCACCGTGACGTCGTACTTTCCGGCAATCGCGCGCACGATCGCAAGCCCGAGGCCCGTTCCTTCGACGCCCGTTCCGAGCACCCGATAGAAGGGATCGAAGACGCGCGAGCGCTCGGATTCGGGTATGCCCGGGCCCGTGTCGGAAACGCGCAGCACGGCATGCGTCGCGATTTTCTTGTCTTTCGAAGAGGTCGCGCTTTCGAGCGCCAAGTCGATCGTGATACGGCCGTCTTCGGGCGTGTAGCGAACCGCGTTTTCGAGCAAATTGCGCAGCATCCCGTGGAGCGCCTCGGCGGGCATCGCGGCGGCCGGGAAACGGCCGTTGCGTTCGATCTCGTCGAGCCCTGTCACTTCAAGATCGATCCCCTTCTTTTCCACTTCGTCCCAGAGGGCTTCGACGGCGAGACCCACGGCTTCGTCAAGGGGCGCACGCAGAGACTGCGGGTTCGGCAACGGGGACGCGGAATCGGTCGATGCGTTCGAAGAACCCGAAGTGTCGGAAGGCGATTGTCGACTTTGCGCGGCTTGAACCTCCGCGCGTTTCAGAGCCAGGAGCTGATTCACCATCCGTACGAGCCGCTCGGTCGCGGCCGAAAGGCGCTCAACCTCGGCCCGGGTTTCAGGGGGGAGCGTCCGTACGGTTTCGGATTCGGCGAGTCGCTCGATCCGAAGGAGAAGCGCAGCGAGGGGCGTACGCAATTCGTGCGCCGCGTCCGCCACGAAGCGCGCCTCGCGCTCGCGAAGTTCCGTGACGCGCGCGAGCAATCCGTTGAAGCTTCGGGCCATCGGGAGCACTTCCGCGGGGAGCCCCTCCGTCTCAAGGGGGGAAAGGTCGTCCGCGCGGCGGGCGTTCAAAGTCCGCGCAGCGGCCTCGACGGGAAGGAGCGCCCGGTAAAAGAGAAGCCCCGTGAGAAGCGCGATCACAATGCCCGACGTAACGATCGGAAGCACCACCCAGAGCGCGGCGATCGCCGCGTTTTCGAGAAGTTCGCTCGTACGTTGCGCGACCGCGATGTGAGTGCCGCCGCGCAGTGTTCGGACGTGCATGCGGTAGTCGACGCCGTCAATCGGAAGGGTCTGCAATCCCGGTCGAATGTCGACGCGAAAGACGACGGGAACGCCCGCCCCGTCGCGGTGGAGCGTGTGAACGAGAACGGGGGTGCCCGCCGGAATCCGCGACGCGGGGTCGTTGCGTTCCATTTCATAGACGTCTTCAAGATCGTCGTCGTCCATTGAAAAGACGAAGGCCGCGTCAAGAGGCCACTTCGCTGCATCGGCGCCTTTTCCCGAAATCACAAAGCGCGCGATCACCCCGGAAACTTCTTCCAGGGTATCGTCCTGGTGTTCGGAGGCTTCCTCGTAAGCGTAGAAAAAGAGGACTCCGCCCGTTACGGCCGTAAAGAGGAGGGTCGCTGCGGCGCTCGTACGGAAGACGCGCGTTCTGAAGGAGGGGTTCCCGACCGGGCGACGGGCCGGGTGCCTCTTCGCGCTCTTTTTTCCCAAGCTTTCTTCGCTTTCCCGGCCGGGAACGGGCTTGACGAATTGCGCAAGGCGCGCGAGCGTTCCCGACGACTGCTCCAGAAGTCGTGCGAAGCGATGTCGCAATCCTTCGGCGCCGGGGATACCACTAGTGTCCTTGGTGCCCGTACTCATAAATACCTCACGATCGGGAATTTCAGGACGCATCCGCGTCGCGGGGCGCCACGCGCCAACCGAGACCGCGGACGTTTTTCACGGTGTCCGCGCCGAGCTTCTTTCTCAGGCTGTGAATGAGGAACTCGATCGCGTTGCTCTCGGGCTCTTCCCCCGACGTGTAGATCCGTTCTTCAAGCGTGCGTCGGGAGAGAATGGCGCCCGGGCGCGCGAGGAGCGCCGAAAGGAGCGCGTACTCGCGACGCGAGAGCGTCACGGTTTTCCCGTCCTTCGTGCGGGCGGTCTTCGTTTCTTCGTCAAGAGTTACGACGCCGTTTCCGGGGCCTCGGAGGACCGTTCCGTTTCGGCGCCGCATGACCGCGCGCACGCGCGCCATGAGCTCCGACATGTGAAAGGGCTTCACGAGGTAGTCGTCCGCGCCGGCGTCGAGCCCTTTGAGGCGGTCGTCGAGCGCGTCGCGGGCCGTGAGAATGATGACGGGAACGTCGCTTCGGGCGCGCAGTTTCGCGAGGACCGCCATGCCGTCAAGCTTCGGAAGCCCCAAATCGAGGAGCACGAGCTGATACTCGGTCGTGGCGGCAAGCGTGAGCGCCGTGAGTCCGTCGGACGCACGGTCGACGACGTGGGTCAGGTCGCGAAGGGCGGCCTCGGCGGCGTCGCCGATCATCGCGTCGTCTTCAACGAGGAGAATGCGCATGGTGAGAACCCGAAAGAAGAGTCGGTCTTCAGTCGATTGTACGGGACGTACGCTCGAAAAGCGGATGCGGCGAAAACGGAATCGAATCGGAATTCTGCTGCGCGATGAGGAACGATTTTCCGCCGTGGGAGAATATCGGAGCATCCGACGGCACGAATCGGCAGGAGTCGGAACCGAGACGGGCGTAGACTTTTCGGAATTCGTCGGGTCACGGACGGGAATGCGAAGCCCGAAACTTCACATCCGCCGCGTGTGCAGCCTGGCGCACGAATTCCCGAGCACCCGACGAAGATCCTCATTTCCAGACCGCCGAAAAGGTATCGCCATGCCGTCGGATCGCCCGTTTGTCTTTTGTCATATGCTGACGTCGTTGGACGGAAAAATTTCCGGGGACTACATGAGTACGCCCGAAGGCGGGATTGCGGGCGAAGTCTTCGACCGGATCGCGTTCGGCACGCACCCGTTCTACAAGCACCAAGGGTGGCTCTCGGGGCGTATTACGACCGACGAAAATTTCACCTTCTACGAGAAGCCCGATCTTGACCCCGACGCCCCCGCCGTGCCCGAAGGGGACTTCGTTTTCAAGCCCGAAGCGGGCGAACAGGCCGTCTACTACGTGTCCGTCGATCCGTCAGGGCGTCTCGGGTGGAAGTCGAACGTCCTTTCCTACGGTGGCGTCCACGCCCGTGTACTCGAAGTGCTCACTGAGCGCGCATCAAACGCCTACAAGGCCTTCTTGCGTCGCCTGGGGATCCCGTATGTGATTGCGGGGAGCGAAAAATTGGATCGCAATCTGCTTCTTCGCAAGTTGCGGTCGCTCTTCGACATTAAAACCCTGATGCTCGGCGGCGGGGGCGTTCTGAATTGGTCCTTCGTCGAGGCGGGCCTTTGCGACGAGGTGAGCATCGTCGTAGCCGCAGCGGCTGACGGTTCCTCGGACACGCCGACGCTCTTCGAAGCGCTCGGCGGGTTTGCGGCGCCCCGCGCGGTACGCTTCGCGTTGATCGATGCAAAGGTCGAAGCGGGCGGTGCGCTCTGGTTGCGGTATCGGACGGTGCAAAAGAGCGCGTAAGGCCGAATACGCCGGAAACGGACGCCAGGCTTCCTTCGGAAGCCAAACATCGAGCACCTCGACGATTGAGTGTTCGGTCGCGGGGTGTCTCGACCGTTACCGCACCGTACGCCCGCTCGCGAGAAGCGTTGTCCCGCTCTGAAGTTCGATCTTGCCCGAGCGCGGCTTCCGAAGGGAAAAAGTTCTCCTTCGTCGCATCCGACCGGGGACCGACGACGCGGAGCACCCGAGGACAGGACTTTCGTGCTGAATTCTTTTCTTCGGAGGAGTGGCTCTCTCAACCCGCCCGATGTTCGGTGGCGTCTTCGAACGTCGAGACCGTTCGATCGCCGGTCGACTCGGTCGGCTGCGAGCCGTTGGCCGAAATCCGACATGCGTACGCGACGATTTTCGCGCGCAGCCACGTCATAAGCGGTGCGTCGTTCGTACTCCGATGCCAGAAGACGGCGGGCTGCCAGGGCATATCGACTCCGTCTTCGAGAGGAAGGACCGAGAGCGGCAGGAATCGCGTGAGCTTCTGCGCGGTTTCGAGCGGAAGCTTGTAGACGAGATCGGTTTCGAGAAGAAGCGATACCGTCGAGATGAAAAAAGGCGACGTGACGGCCGCAACGTTCTCGGCTCCGAACCCGGGCTGCACCTGAACGGGGGCGCTGCCGTCCGCCATCCGAACGTAGGCGGAGGCACGTCCGTACGCCTCGACCTCTTCGATCGTGAGGCGCCCGTTTTTCCGGAGGACGGCCTCCAAGGGATGCCCGCGCCGCACGACGTTCGCGTGGCGGGAAGAGAGCAGGCGGCGTTCGATGAAGTCCTTCGGGACGGGTTCGTGCTCGGTCGAATAGACGGCCAAGTCGACGTCTCCGCGGCGCATCCATTCAAGAATCTGCGGGTGGCGGTCGACGATGGTAAAGCGCAATCCCGGTGCCTCCTCGCGCAACTCCGCGATTACGGGCGCGACGAGCGTGAAGTACGCGTTGTCGTTTGCAACGATTCGCACGGTCGCCTCGATCGATGCGGGATTGAATCGCTCTTCGGGGTCGAAAACGGAATCGAACGTTGCAATCAACGCTTCGAGTTTGGGGGCCAATCGCAGCATGCGCGGGGTCGGCACCATGCGGCCCGCCGAGCGGATGAAAAGGTCGTCCTTGAACCACTCCCGGGCGCGCGCAAGGAGCCTCGATCCGTTCGACGGGCTGATCCCGAGCTTGTGCGAAGCACGGGACATCACCGGATCGCCGAGAAGTTCGAGAAGAAATTCAATGAGCCGAATTTCGTTCGTTTCGGCGAGGTCGCGGGGATATTGCGGTTTGTGCAAGCTCATTTTTCTACATTCTCAGCCGAAGCCGTGGATCAACCTATGGGCTCGACAGGAGGCGGTTCCTAGACTCAAGGATGATAGCGAACCGCAGAAAAGCGGACTTTTCGGGGAAACCCGTCCCGCTTCGAAGGCCATGAGCGGTTCGCGTGCCAAAGGAGAAACACCATGCAGTTCGAAACCAAAGTCGTCGCGTTGGCGCTCGCAAGCGCCCTCACGTTTGCGGGAACGGCCGCCCTTGCGGGGAGCGGCCCCTCGGGCGCCACGGTCGGGTACGCCGTTCAAGGGAACATCGGCGAAGTCGTCATGAACCCCTACAAGATCGCCCCTTTGACCGCGGTCGTGCGCAACGGCGGGTACGTTGTCAAAAACGCGAAGGTCACCGTAATGCCGAAAGGCGACGGTCGGACGATCAGCTACAAGGCCGCGGATTCCGTCGTGAAGACCCACGGCGGGATTCCGATCTGGGGGCTTTATCCCGACTACCTGAATACGGTCGAGGTTGAGTACGACCGTGTTTATAACGGGAAGACGGAGCATTTCAAGGATCGCTACCAGTTCTATGCGCCTCCTGTTTTTACCATTTCGAACGGGATGCCCGCGCAGCGGAGCACCATGTTCAAAACCGAAGTCTCCAAGGTTGAAAAGGGTTTCGAAGACCGTCTCTACCTGATCGACAATCAGCTGATGCCCGGCGCTCCGCAGGGCGCGCGCTTTGTTTGGAACAACCCTGCGGGCGGCGCCCTTCAGTGGAGTTTCAATTCGCAGGTCGCCGTCATCGACACGGCGGGCGACGTTCGCTGGTACCTCTTGAACGACCTCATCAACGATCAAACCGACCCCTGGCGGTCGGGCTTTATGATGGGCTTTCAACAAACCGCGGACGGCGCCCTTTCGTGGGGGTTCGGTCAGCGTTACGTCAAGTACGATCTGATGGGACGCGAAGTCTTCGATCGGCAGCTTCCTGCGGGTTACAACGACTTTTCGCACGCCTTTGACAACGCGCAGAACGGTCACAGCTTCCTGCGCGTGGCCTCCTCCGACTATCGTCGTCCCGACGGCAAGCGCGTTCGCACGGTGCGCGACGTGATTCTCGAAGTCGATCAAAGCGGTAACGTCGTCGACGATTGGCGTCTCTTCGAAATTCTCGACCCCTATCGCAAGAACCTCCTCGAAGCGATCGACCAGGGGGCCGTGTGCCTCAACATCGACGCTTCGAAGGCGGGTCAGACGATGTCGGCCCAGGAACTCGCGAAGCTCGAAGAGAGCGACGAGTTCGGCGACATCGTCGGGACGGGCGCGGGCCGCAACTGGGCGCACGTCAATTCGGTCGACTACGACCCGACCGACGACTCGATCATCATTTCGTCCCGTCACCAGGGCATCGCGAAGATTTCCCGCGACAAAACCGTGAAGTGGATTCTCGCGAGCCCCGAAGGCTGGCGAGACGACCTTGCGTCGAAGGTTCTGAAGCCCGTCGACGCGAAGGGAAACCCCGTCAAGTGCGAGGGTTCCAAGTGCGAAGGCGACTTCGACTGGTCCTGGACCCAGCACACCGCCTGGCGCATCGACGAAAAGAGCGAACCCGGCGTCGTCTATCTCACGGTCTTCGACAACGGCGACGGTCGCGGCATGGATCAGCCCGCACTCGTCGAAGACAAGTACACGCGCGGCGTCGTCTACAAGGTGGATGAAAAGGCGATGACGGTCGAGCAGGTGTGGACGGTCGGGAAGGATTACGGGTTCTCGCACTACAGCCCCGTGACGGGCCTCTGCCAGTACCAGCCCGACAAGGATTCGATCGTCGTCTACTACTCGACGGCGGGTCTCGGCGACGTTTCCATGAACTCAAAGGGCACTGCCAAGCCCGGTCGCATCACGCCGTACATCACGGAGTACCGTTGGGGTGAAACCACTCCGTCGGTCGAAATCAAGCTCTTTGACACGATGGGCTATCAGGCTTTCCCGATCAGCGTCGAAAAAGCGTTCTCGAACGAGTACAAATAACCCGTTTGGTGAGCCCCGGAGACGGCAAGACTGAAACATTTCCCGATCGGATCTGATTTTTGTCTCTCTTTCTGGAAAGCAAGCCCGACCTGTTCGGTCGGGCTTTTTTCGCATCGTGCGGACGCGTTTTGTTCGGGCGGCGGGGAGCCGGATGATGAAGGGCGGGTGTGTCGGGCGCGCGGGGACAGTGCATGCGGTTGCACCAGACAGTGCTCCCTTGCCGGGTGCGTCGATCGAAACGAAGATCGTGCTGCGAGGCGGGAAAAGGAATGCCCCCGAGGTTCGGAGGACCTGCGGGGGCGCGTTGTCGTGGCGTGACGGTTCGAAACGTCAGAAGTACATTTCAATGCCGCTTACCGCCAAAGTTTTGTTGTAGCGCTGCAAATCCTTGAAGAGGTCTTTGCCGTCCTGGAAGGAAAGCGACGCATAGAGGTGCGTGCGCTTCGAGAGAAAATAGCGGTACATGACACCCCCCTGAAGAACCGTCCCGTCATCGTCGCGACCTGCGTTGGCAACGCCCTTCCAGTCGCCCCGCATCCAGCCGATTGCGGGCGCGATGTCGTGGGGACCGAATCGGCGGTGGGCCGTAAGAATGATCGCCTGCATGTCGAGGCCGTGTTCGCTCGCATTTTTGACGGCCGTGCCCGCCGCCGCGCCGTCACCCTGACCGAGTACCACTGCAAGATCGTCGACGGGGCCCGCGCGCCAGGCATCTTTCGCAGCGAAGAGAATCCCGGCAACGCCCGTCGTACCGTTGTCCCAGCTCGCCATCAGATGAAGTGCGTGGGTCGGCTTGTGGCGTTTCGCCCGAATTCCGTTGGCGTTCGGCATGTCGCCCGGCATTTCAAAGGAGTAGACAAAGCCCGCACGGACTTCTTTTCCGATCCAACCCGAAGAAAGTTGCGCGACGTGGCGTACGTCCGACCACTCGTACTCGTTTTCGGTCGAGGCGTCGCCGTTCGTGTAGAGGCCCGAGACGAAGAAACCGGGCTTTCTCATCGGGGTACTGAAGGCGATTGCATTCGTGAGGTCGCCCGGCTGGAAGGTGATGCCGGCGGGCGCGATGCCGTCAATCTGAGCCTGCGCCATGTTGGCGTTCAGGCGCGCGTAGGAGGAATAGGGTTCGCCCACGACCGTGAGGCCGGCGACACCGCCGAAAGCGAATTCGATGTCTTTCGTGCCGATTACCAGGCGCGAAGCATTGAAGATTTTTCCGCTCTGAAACAACGCGCCGTCGTCGACGGTGAATTTGGGGCCGAGGTTAAAGCCCGCGTAGAGATTGTCGGTCAGGTATTCACGCCCCGTAATATGAACGGTCGAGTCGGTCGGTGTGAACCCTTTGCCGGCAACGCCCGCTTGCGTACCTCCGTTTTGGAAGTTCGCATAGTAGAGGCCCGTCACGAGGCAACCGTAGATGCGAACATCGGCGGCGGAGGCGGACGAGACAAAGGCTGAGGACATGCCGGCGCCTACGGCCGCTGCGAAGAGTGCGCCCGCGAGACGCGAGCGCGAGAGCGTGATTTGCATGATTCGTTTCTCCTTTGACGATTGTTGTACGAAACACCGCGGTTTGGTCGAGACACGCGGCGGGCCGTACCTTTTCCAAGGTTTGAGGTTAGACGAGGCCTCGTTCGAGTACGATTGCGGGTTACTCGGGACCGACTGTCAAATAGGAAAATCGAACTTGCAGGTGCTGCAAGAAGGTTTGAAATCGAGGGAAAGTCCGACAAAATGGAGCAAAATACGGGGAGGCTCTGCGCAGACGGGGCGCTGTGACCGAGACGACCCGTTGCGCTTGAGATAAGAGACGAAACGCGATCCGAAGGAGAAACGTATGTCAGAGGGGGATTCTCCGTACGAACACCGAGGCCAGTCGGAAAACGGGGCTAAATCGACGAAACAACTCCTGATCGGGAGCGTCACGGACGGCGAAACGGGCTCGGGCATTCCGTCGGGAGATGAACGCGCCGCCCCGACCGGCGGACCGCTTCCCGACTACGACGATCTGAGGTTGCTCAAGGCCGTCATGAAGCACCGGCGCCTCAAGGCGGCGGCCGCCGAAGCGGGCGTCTCCGTTCCGACCGCGAGCCGCGGGCTTGCGCGTCTGAGGGTGCTGACGGGAGACCCTCTCTTCATCCGTACGAAGGAGGGCCTCGTGCCCACGGCGCGCATGGAGAGTCTCGCACCCAAGGTGGACGTCCTTTTGACGACGCTCGACGCCTTTCGGGAGGAGACGACGTTCGAACCCGAGACCGCCCGTCGAACGATCCGCGTGACCTCGGCCGACAACGGCGTTTGCGCCTACATCGCGCCGGCGATTCCGGAACTCCACGCGGAGGCCCCGTACGTGACGCTTGTGGTATTGCCGCTCAAAGGCGACGTCTTCGAGGCGCTTCGCAACGACGAAACGGACCTCGTCATTTTTCCTTTTCCGGAAAAGTCGATTCCCGCCGAGTGTCGCAGCCTGGCGCTCCCGCCCGTGCGATTGAAGCTTCTCGTGCGAAAAGGCCATCCGCTTTTGAAGCTGCGCGGCAAAAAGGGGAAGGTGACGCGGGAGGACGCAGCGCGTTACCCCACCGTCGTCGCGAACCCCAACATCGCGCTTCAGCCCGAAGCGGCGATCGCGGAAGCGCGTGCCGCGTGCGACGACGCGTTTCTTTTCATGCCTTATTTCACGGCCGCGCCCGCCATTCTCGAAAAGGGCGACTTCGTCCTCTGGTGCGCGAGCGCCTCGGTGCGGTTCCTGACGCGCACGGGAGCGTTCGAACTCGTGGAAACCGAGGACGCTCCCGTCTTCACCCCTCGGCTTATCTGGCACCGCAGGCTCCATGCCGATCCCCTGCACCAGTGGTTGCGCGGGATGATTCTCCATCACGCGCAAAACGCGGGTAGGGAACGTTCCGGCGCCGTTGACTGACGAGGATGTTCTCAAATGGGAAAAGAAGAAGGCGAACCCTCCTGCGAGCGTTCGCCTTTCTTCGGTCTTCGGGTTGCCGGGCCCTTGCGCCGTGCGCCGCGGCGTGCGGGAAGGGCCCGGCCCTTTCGAAGCATCCGACGGCCGTTCTCAGAACGTGTGGTTGATACCCGCCATTGCCTGGAACATCTGCGGGTCGTCGTACGTGCCTTTGGCCGTTTCGACCCGCGCTTTGTCGCCCATCCAGCCGAGGGCCGTGTAAAGGGTCGTGCGCTTCGAAAGCTTGTGTTCCAGTCCCGCAAAGGCTCCGTAACGTTTCATCGCGTCGTCGTTGGCGGCAAGGTAGGCGCTCGAGAGATCGTCGTCGCTTTCGGCGTCGAGGTACGTGAGCGAAAGGTTCAGTTTCGTTGCGGACGCGACCGGAATCTTCGCGCCGAGCGTCGCGGCATAGCCCGTGATTCGGTCAAGTCCCTCGAAAAGCGAATAGCCCGACACGACGGGAAGCGGCATGATGCGGTCGACGTCCTTGAAGTACTGCGCCCAGGCGTAGAGTTTCGTCTCGCCCACATCGACGTTTCCGCCCGTCGAAAAGGTGAGTGCGTCGTGGGTCTTCGCAGGCCCCGTCGACTTTTCGTTGAGGTAGTCGACCATCGCCATCCAGTGGACGGCCCCCCGATCGAGCGTTGCGCCGAAAGCGGCGTAGCGGTCCGTATTCGGTTTGTTTTCTTCTTCACCCGTCTTGTCGCCGCCGAACGCGTACTGGGCGTAGATCTTCACGCCCGAGAAGTCGGGACTCGTATAGTGAAGCGAGTTGCTTGCGAGAAAGTCGTAGTGCGGCATCGTGAGCATGGGGGAGGAAATCAGACTCCAACCCGTGCCGAAGGGGTTGATGCGATTGCCGGTCGCGAAAAAGTTGAGGGGCGTGCTACCCGCGCGCAAAAGTCCCGTGCGCCCCATCGAGAGCTTCCCGAGGTTCGCGTTTTCGAACCATAGCCAGGCGCCGCGGTCGAAGAGTTTGCCGCTCGTTTTCATCGCGCCGTCGTCGGTGTTCCAGCCCGATTCGAGAAAGAATCCGACGGCGTTGCCGTTGCCGAGATCCTCGCGCCCGCGCAGCCCCACGCGGTTCGCGTTGTAGTTGCCCGAACTCATTTCGAGACTCTTCGCGGAAGCGCCGTGTCCGGGGTCGGCCTGCGTGTAGGTGAGGCCCGCGTCGACGATCCCGAAGACGGTGACGTCGGCGGCGAAGGCTCCTTGAACGAGGGTCGTGCAAAGAAGCGCAAAAGCGGTGCGGTGAAAGTGCATGATGATTTTCCTTTTTGTGGTTTTTCGTTGATCGAACGAAACCCCGGTTGCGAGCCCTGCAGCGGGCGGCAAGTCGGTCGAGGGGACGACGTTCGATCGGTTGGTCTGTTTGTTTGTCTGTCGGTCAATTGGGCGGCCTGGAGGAGACGGATGCGGTCCCCGGCCTCCTTCCCGATTGCTTGAGTTCAAAGACATTACGATCGGTAAGGGATTGTGAATATGTGGATTGCAGACGAAGAGGTGCAAGAGGGGTTGAAGAGGGCCGAAAGAGGCGCTCCGGAAGCCCCTCGGCGGGTCACTTCGCTTGAGCTTTCACAAATTCGGCCGCTTCCATGCCGCCGATGCGGCCCGAGTTGTAGGCAAAGCCGAGTGCGAGCCCCTGGTACGGGGGATAGGACGGGGCCGAATAGAAGCCGCTCGCGTTGTTGCCGACGACGTAGAGGCCCGGAATCGTCTTGTAGTGCGCGTCAAGCGCCTGCATGTTTTCGTTCACGCGCACGCCCCCGAGAGTCGAAAGGCTCACGACCTTGGCGCGCATCGCGTAGAAGGGCCCCTTCTTGACACCGAACTTCAAGAATTCCGCAGGCTTTCCGAAGGGATCCTTCTTCGTTTCAACGGCCGTGTTGTAGGCCGCCACTTCACCCGCAAATTCGGGGGAGAAGCCCGCAAGACGACCGAGCTCTTCGAGCGTATCCGCCTTGAAGGCGACGCCCTGTCGGACCGCTTCGTCGGCAAGGGCTCGGAAATCGCCCTTCCCTTCGGGGTTCGCGGGACCTGCGCCGGAGACTTCGAAGGGGAGGTTCCCGGCCGTGTAAGCGTCGAGGGTTTCGGAGTCGACGACGACGAAATACTTCCCGCCCACGGAGTAACCGGCGTTCGCCCAATAGACGGTGTCGTAGATCAACTCTTCGTTCGCGAAACGCTTCCCGTCGGGGTCGACCCACATCAAGGGAGTCTTCAGAACGCGCACGAGAAGGTTCGAGTCGATCATGCCTTTCTCACCCGTGGAGGACGTCGAAAGTCCGTCGAATTCCGCGGCGTGAATGAGCGCGGCGTGTTCGTTCATGTGTTGCGCGCCAGCCTTGTAGGCCATGTCAAGGCCTTCGCCGTTGTTGCTCCAGGCGATGCGGTTCGTGAGGTCGGAGCTTTCCATACGGTCCGCAAGACGCTCGGCGTCCCCGCCGTAGCCGCCCGAGGCGAGCACGAGCGCCTTCGTTTTGATCGTGAGCTTCCCGCCGTCCGCCTTTTCGGCGACAACGGCCGTTACCGTCCCGTCCTTATCCTGCACGATGTCGTAGGCGCGGGTCGAAGTGAGGAGCTTTCCGCCCAATTTCCCGAGCGACGCGTACATGTTCGTAAAAGCCGCACCGTTGTCGACGTAGCGGTGGTAGATGCGCCAACGGATGGGGTAAGGATTCTGGCCCTGTTGCGGATTCCAGTCGATGAGCTCCAGTTTCGCTCCGTGCTTTTGCATCCAATCAATCGTGTCGGCCGACTGATCGATGATGCGCCGCGTGATGCGGGCATTGCTCAGGTAATGGTTGTAGTCCATGAGCTCCTTGTAGAGCTCTTCTTTCGTGAGGATCGAAAGGAGTTCGGGGTTGTCCTTGAACTTCGCCTTCTGAAGGGAGCTTTCGACGGCAAAGAGACCCGAGGCGATTTTCCCGGCGCCTCCCGGGCTCGGGCTTTTTTCAAGGACGACGACACGCACACCCCGTTCGGCGGCGGCGAGCGCCGCGGCGGTTCCCGAAGCGCCGGCGCCCACTACGACCACGTCGGTCGTGATCGTTTCATCGGGTCCGACCGACTTCTCGACCTTCACGTCGTAAGCCTTCGGGTCGGCCCCCGCTTTTGCAAGAGCGGCCGCCACCGCCGCCTTGATTGCGTTGCTTGATATTGTCGCACCGCTCACGCCGTCGACCGCCGTACTCTGATGTTCGACCACGGCGGGGGCGATTTTGCGAGCGGCGGCGCCCCCGAGTTCTGGCGTTTCACCCGAGACGTCGACCTTGACGTCGGAAATCCGACCCGTGGCGTCGAGCGTCACGGAGGCGGTGACGGTACTCAGTTTCCCTTGGGCCGAGCCTTCGTAGGTGCCCGGAGTGACGACGGCCATCGCCATCGATGCGGCGCCCGCAAGTGCCGCGGCGATCGCGGTCCGTCGAAAAGCTTTCGTCGGCATGACGGTTCTCCTTTTGGAATTTTCTTGGGTTTTCGCGAAGGGTCGCTCGCGGACGGCGCGACCCCGGTGAATGCCGACCAAGGTATAGGGAGAGAGGTCGCCGAACAACACGCAAAACCGAATCGTGCGTTCGAAAAAATGAAACGCAGAAGAAAAAGGCGAAATTTATGCGGGGAAACCCGTAGGGATGGGGCTCCGACGGGGAGGCTACCTCGGGAAATTCGGGCGGCGGTTGCGTTTCCGGGCAACTTTTCCGTCTCGGAATTCGCAACTTGGGCGCGAAACCGACCATTTCGCGCGGGCGCCCCGTGCTCGTAGGATCCGTCTCATCGATTTTTTCTTCGCTCTGCTCGGGTTTGCAGAGGGCAACGACCACGGTCGCCGTCCTAAGCCGGCAAGCCCGATACTTCAACCGAAAAAGGAAAACCGTCATGCGAAAACTCATTCCCCCTTCGTTGCGCCTTACGGCCATCTCGGCCCTCCTTTGCGCCGCGGCGTCTCCCGCGATCTTTGCTGCGGGCGGCCCGAGCGGTCCGGCCGTGCATTACCCCACGCAGGGTCATCTCGGCGAAGTTATCGTCAACCCCTACAAGGTGGCGCCCCTTACGGCCGTTATTCGCACGGGGGGCTTTGAGGTGACCGACGTCACCGTGCGCGTGATGCCGAAGATGCAGGGGCGCACCATCGAATACAAGGTCGACGACGCACGGGTCAAAACGTACGCGGGGATTCCGGTTTTCGGGCTCTACGCCGACTACATGAATACCGTGGAGGTGAGCTACACGCGGAAAGCGGCCGGCAAGTCCGAAACCTTCCGCGACACGTACAAGTTCTACGCGCCCCCCGTCTTCACGCGTTCGACGGGTCTTGAAAACCAGGTTCGTCCCTTCGACGTGAAGGTGAACGCGATGTCGAAAGACTTCGAAGACCGTCTCTACCTCGTCAATTCCCAGTTGGTGACTCCTGTCGGCACCGGGTCGCGCTTCGTCTGGAACAACCCCATGGGCGGCTCCCTGGAATGGGAATTCGCGAGCAATGTCGGGATCGTCGACACGAAGGGGGACCTTCGTTGGTGGCTCATGGACACGATGATCGCCGACCCCGAAGACCCCTGGAATTCGGGGTACTTCATGGGCTTCCAGCAGACGAAGGACGGGGCCCTCACCTGGGGCTTCGGGCAGCGCTACGTGAAGTACGACCTGATGGGACGCAAGATCTTCAACAACCGCCTCCCCGCGGGCTACGCCGACTTTTCGCACGCCTTTGACAACATGCAAAACGGTCACAGCCTGCTGCGCGTGAGTTTGGCCGACTACCGGAGGCCCGACGGCAAGCGTGTCCACACGGTGCGCGACGTCGTCGTGGAGCTCGACCGTGACGGGAACGTCGTGGACGACTGGCGTCTTTACGACATTCTCGACCCCTACCGCGACACGGTCTTGAAGACGCTCGATCAGGGGGCCGTGTGCCTGAACATCGACGCCGACAAGGCGGGCCACACCATGTCGGCCGAAGAGCTCGCGAAGCAGGACGCCTCGAACAACTTCGGGGACATCACGGGCGTCGGGGCCGGGCGCAACTGGGCGCACGTCAATTCCGTCGACTACGACCCGACCGACGATTCGATCATCATTTCGGCACGACACCAGTCGGCGGTCATCAAAATCGGTCGCGACAAGAAGGTGAAATGGATCCTTTCTTCGCCCGAAGGCTGGAAGAAGGGCTGGGCTGAAAAGGTCCTGAAGCCCGTTGACGCGAAGGGCAATCCCATCAAATGCGAAGACTCCAAGTGCGAAGGCGACTTCGACTGGTCGTGGACCCAGCACACCGCCTGGCGCATCGACGAAAAGTCCACGCCCGACACGATCCTCATCACGGTCTTCGACAACGGGGACGGTCGCGGGATGGAGCAGCCGGCGTTGCCCGACGAAAAGTACACGCGCGGTGTCGTCTACAAGATCGATCAGAAAAAGATGACGGTCGAGCAGCTCTGGGAAGTCGGGAAGAAAGAGGGGCACGATCACTACAGTCCCACGACGGGTCTCACCCGCTACGAAGCCGACAAGAATTCCGTGACGGTCTTCTTCTCGACGGCGGGCTTTGACTTCGAAGGGCTCTTGGGCGGTCACATGGATCGTCTTCCGCATCCGTACTTGAACGAATATCGCTGGGGTGAAACGACGCCCGCGGTGTCGCTCGAATTCAACGGGATCTGCGGCTATCAGGCGTTCCCGGTGAGTCTGGAGCGCGCCTTCGGTCCGCTTCCGAAGTCGGAGAAGTAAGACCGTAAGACCGGTCGGTCACGACACCGAAGGCGAACGTTCTCTTCCGACGTGCGGTATCCTCGAAAGCCGCGCGATCGGAGGAGATTGTCCGAGCCTCAACTTACAAACAACCGCCGCTACAACGACGCACGACGCCCGAGCTTTCCGGAGTTGCGGGCGCCGTCGTTTTCATTTTGGACCATGTACGACCTCAAGCAACTCACCGCCTTCGTCGAACTCGCCCGCTCGATGCACTTCGGGCGGACGGCCGAGGTACTCGGGATTTCCACGTCGACCCTTTCCGTACAGATCCGCGCCCTCGAAGAGGCGGTGGGGGCGCCGCTCGTCAACCGCGGAAACCGCACGATCGACCTGACGCGGCTCGGCGAAGCCTTTTTGCCCGACGCCGAGCGCATTCTCGCGCTCGTCGAGTCGACGGAAAAGAAGACGGCTCAAATCCTCGCGGGCGAAGCCGCCGCGGTGCGTCTCGGAGTCTGCCCCACGGTGTGCGAGCTCGGGTTCCTGACGCGCTCGCTTCGGGCCGTTCGGGAAACCTTCCCGTCGATCGAAATCACGGTGGTCGAAGGTTCGCCCGCTTTTTTGGCGAGACGCCTCGCGGGCGGGAAAATCGATCTCGCCCTCACCATCGACTACGGGCTCTTGCTCGCACCCCCGCTTCAGTCGACGCGCATTGCGGAACTTCAACCCGTGCTCGTGGCGACGCGCGAAACGGGATTGCTCACGTCGGCGGGAGAAATCGACCTCGAAGCCGTCAAACGCACGACCTTTTTCGGGCTCGGCGAAGCGGCGCTTGAGGAACTCCCCCACATCGTCGAGAGCCTCCTCGGAGCGGAACCGGGTCGGGTCGTTCGCGTACAGTCCCTACACGTGATTCGCGCCTTTGTCGAAGCGGGGTGCGGAGCGGCGATTCTGCCCGCCGACCCGTTGCATTCGGAGGGTTCGAGCGCGGAAAGCGTCGTCGTAACGCCGATTCCCGGACGACGGATGTCGGTCTCCGTCCTGCGAAGCGCACGCGCGTACGCGCCCGTGATCGGAAGACTTTCAGATCTAGATCGGAAGAGCGTCGTGTAGGGAAAGAGTGTAGATCTCGGTGGTCGCC
>OOCR01000672.1_pt1 | contig 23779 bp, 33 predicted proteins | sample 1671491 | NCBI WGS metagenome assembly OOCR01 (sample SAMN06348162, study PRJEB24527) | human gut metagenome | biome: human gut; feature: ankylosing spondylitis patient; material: feces | host: Homo sapiens | place: China | collected 2015-10
CACCGGTGTCACCCTTCTCGCCCTGCGGTCCGATTTCACCTCGCGGGCCGCGCTCACCGGTGTCACCCTTCTCGCCCTGCGGTCCGATTTCACCTCGCGGGCCGCGCTCGCCCCTCGGACCCTGAATACCGGTCGCACCGCGTGGAATTCCGAGTGAGAGCGTCTTAACCAGCCCCTCGCCTGAGAGCGACGCGGTAGCCTTAGAGCCTTCCGTGAGCGTGGACACTTCTCCCATGGCGATATCCGCTTGTGCCCACGTCTGGAGCGAGTTCGAGGCGTCTGTTACGGCCTTGTCGGCCTTGGCCTCAACGGCCTTGAGCGATTCCGCGTCGACCTCCGCACTGAACGTGTAGTTCTCGAGCTTCAGGCCCTTTCCCGCCAAATACGCGTGCCCGCCACCTCCGTCGGCGATCGCGCTGGCTGAGTTCTTCGTCGTGGTCTCACTGCCGACCTCGTACGTGTATGTGGCCACACCATGTGAGACCTGCACGATCTTCTTCACCACGATCGCGCTAACGGTCTTACCATGTGCGTTATCGCGCGCCGAGATAATGTCGCCGACGTCGACGTCAATGTCGTCGTGCGCGTCGACCTCGACGCTGCCTCGGGTCTGGTACTCCCTGAGCTTCTTGCCGCCCTCCTCCTCGAGCTTCGCCTCGTCGGCGTTGCTATAGTCGTAGAGCGCACATATCTCGTCGACTCCAAAAAGGCTCTGGGTGTGGCTGACGTTACCGGCAGTGTCCGCATAGAAATGGACTACGGCGCGGTTCTCGAGCTCGCCAGTACCTACACATACTAGGTGATTGATACAGCGGTGAATTGAGGTCAGCGTGAAATCCAAAAGGTCGGAATCGACCTTGTTCGCATAGTCTACAACGGGCGGCAGAGAGATTTCCACCTTACCGCCCTTGCGGCGCATGACGACCTTGCGGCCATTGGCCTTCGCCATGGCCTTGAGGCCGCTGTAGCCGTCCACAAATCGATCGAAGGTGTAACTCACCGATGTATCGTCGGAAGCGGCGGAGAACAGCCCAGAAAGCCCCATGCGCTCGATGAGCGACGCGAGCACATCGTCAGCCTTGCCACTGACGGAGAGGTATCCGCTTCCCGAATCGGGGAGTAAACGCTTGCCCGCCAGAATGCCGTGCCATGTGCGGCCCCTGCATAGAATTGAGCCGGATACCTCCCTGCCGGCCTCATAGCTCGCCTGGTCGATAACACCACCATACTCGGTGCCGTCGATGAACACAAATTGCCCCTCTTCGGGGACTTCGCCCGCGCGGGCCTCCAATTTCAGTGCGTTCTCGTCGCTGCCGAAAGCTATGTCAAGCTCGAATTCCTCGATTTCGCGGATATCGCCAACAGTTGGATCATTCACCACTAAAACCACGCTGGCTCACCTTCCTCCTCGTACAGAGTCAATTCGAAGCCGAAGCTGTTATCCCACGAGATTTCGGACGTACCTGCGGGCACGCGCTCGAAGATATACTCACCGGAACCCACGCCGCTGCCTCGGTGCGCCTTGCTGAATGCGTCCATCGTGGTGCCGTCTACGGCGACCACGGTGACGGTTCGCCGCAACGGGTCGATATCCATGTAACCGCCCTCGGGAACGGTCACGTCCACCTGGTACAGATTGCCGGCCAGGCGTACAGAAGGGTTGACCGCGGGCCCATACACGACAAACTTCGCGGGGCTGTCGGAGTAGCCTGGGTTGATGGCGTATTGCAGCGGTGTGGTCATGCATAGGTCGTACGGCAAATCATGCGGCAAGTCGAGAAACTCATAGTTCGCCGAAGCCTGCACGGGCACGAACGCCGTCGTGGTCCCTCTGCGCCATACGCCATCGAGCAAAACCAAAGTGAGCTTGGTCGCGAGGAAATTGTCACCGATGCCGTCCACCTCGGAAGCCACGACGAAACAACGCTGGAACCAGTCATTGACATAGATAGTGCCGGGCGTGCCCTTCTGCATGTCCGTGTCGGCACATCGGCGGAAAGCGTCAGCCTGTGCCATGTTTGCGAGAAACGCCTTGAATGAGACCTTGCGGGCACCGCGCGAGGCCGTGGCCAAGGCGCGATACCCGATTGTGTAGTCCCATTCGCGGCTGAATAGGTCGTTTGGCTTGCCGACATAAATGCCGGAATTGAGCTGGATGACGGCACCTGTGCTAGACTCATATACGATATCAAGCATACTCGACCGCCTTCCTCGCCTTGCGCCCAAACTCTGATTCGCCCATGACTGGCGTAAACTCTGCAATGATGGCCGGCAAGTTCTCTGCCAGCCAGCTGATAACGGCCGATACGCCGCCGGCAGTGCTGTTGACGCCGGGCATGGTGATATCTTGTGCCGTTGAAATCATACCACGCATCGCATTATCTGTAGACCTCAACAACACGTCGGCGTCATCGTCGACACCGAGTGCCGCACCTTGCATCGTGTATTGGCCGATTTTACGGAACACACGCGATGGTGAGTGGATGCCGAGCAGGTTTTTTGCGGCATTGATGGCGTCGTCGACTGCGCCTTTAACGCTGTCGATCAAACTGCCTGCGGCACTCGTGACACCGTTCACCATACCTTGAATAATGTTAGAACCAATCGATGTCACCTTGTCGGGTATAGACGTGAGGCCGTCGATGAGGTTGCTTGCGAACTGCGACGCCGCGCTCGTGGCTTTTCTCGCGAACCGCGACACCCAGCCGACGACAATCGAAATGACGTCGGAGAGCCATGACGCTATATTGCCGGGCAGCGCAGATATGAAATCGGCGATACCGGAGATGAAACGCGAACCGGCGCTCACGGCATTCGACGCCATATCTGCTACCCATGCGGCGACTTTCTCGATGACCGTCGATAGGAACGTCGCGATATTGCCAGGCAATTGCGCAAACCATTGCACCAACATGTCGATCGCGTTCGGCAAATCGACCGTGAAGAACTGCACGACACCGGTCACGAACCCCGAGATGTCTTCATACAACTGTGCAAAACCAGTGATGACAAACGCGACGACTTCTGTAATGGCGGCAAACAGCTTGATGGCTACGCTGATCGCCGCTGCGATCCCGACGCCGATGATGTTAGCGATGAACTCGAGCAGGGGCTGTGCTGTCTGGATCGCCCCGAAGAAATCATTGAAAGCAGGCGACAGCTGGTCGATCGCAGGGAGCACCAAGTCGTTGACGGAATCACTGAAAGTCTTGACGCCCGAGCTGATCGCGCTGAAAACGCTGTCGGCGGCGTCTGCCGCCGGCTTCAAATTGTCGTTGAATACGCTTTCGAGTTTGCCGACGACTTTGTCGACACCCGCGAACGCGTCGCGCATCGGCCCTTGCACGGATTCAGGCAAGACATTGATGAGCGCGTCGCGGAGGTAGAGGCCGACATCAGGCGCATAGTCTGCAACCGTCTGCCCGAGTGTCGTCATGATCTGGCCGACCCTCGGGATGATGTTCTCACCCGCAGTGACAACCGACTGGACGAGCTGATCAGTCAGGCCTTCCATGTCCGCGTCCTCGTTGCCGAGGCCGGCGAACCAGTTGTCCCATGCGGCCTTCGCCTTGTTGACGGAGCCCTCGATGGTAGTCGCTGCCTCTTCCGCCGTCGTACCTGTGATGCCCATCTCGTCTTGCACGATGTGGATAGCCTCGACGATGTCGGAATATGAGTCGACAGAGAAATCGCGTACTTTGCCTTGCGCTGCCGAGAAGTTTTCGGCGTCTGCGAGCAGGCGTTGCAGCTCAGACTTCGTGCCGCCATAGCCGAGTTTCAGGGAGTCGAGCATCTCGTAGTTACCGCGCGACAGCGACATATATGCTTCTTGGACGGTCTCAAGTGACGTGCCCATCTTGTTTGCGTTGTCACTCATGTCCGTGATGGCAGTGTTGGCCATGTCGGCTGCGGCCTCGGTGTTACCGCCGAGTGAGCTGATCAGCGCAGCGGCGAAACTCGTCGAGATCTCCATATAGCGGTTGGCTGAGACACCGGCCGTCTGGTAGGCGTTTGCGGCATACTGCTGCATCTTGGCCGACGATGACTTAAATAGGGTATCGATACCGCCGACCAACTGCTCATAATTCGAATATGCGTCGAGGGCAGTCTTGCCAATTGCGACCGTCGCAGTACCGACTGCCGCCACGGCCGCAACGCCGGCTTTAGCCGCGATGCCCAATTTGTTTTTGATGCCGTCGCCGATCTTGTCGACCTCGCCGGATGCCTGGTCGTCGCATGTGATCTTGACGGCGAGGTCGAGCAGATTCATACGACCACCAATCCCGCCCTTGTTGTGACGTCTGCCACTACCGCGGCAGCGTCGATGTCTTCATATACTTTGGGCCGGACTTGGTCGTACCATCGACGACCGATAAACTTTTGCTGGCCCATGAGGTATAGGGAGTCGGTGACGTATACCTTAAACGCCATCTCGTCCCGTTCTTTCCTATAGCGGGCCAGTGTGAACTTGATGAATGCGTCTGCCCTTAGAGGACCTCGAAATTCGCCGAGGCAGAGCCAGGCGCACCTGCGTCCTTCCCCGTCTCCGACGATGATAAAAAATTGAGGAACGCATTGTCAGTCACGAGCTCCATGACGTCGGTGAACAACTTGGGGAAATCGAGCGATGCGGCGTACTGCTCAGGGGTCACGCCCTCAATCGCCGCCATGATAGCGATGATGTCGGCCTTATGGCTTTTGAGTAAAACGGGCAGGCCCTTGCACATGCGCTTCGCGAAAAAATCGCGCGCCTCCATGCCATCGGGTACGGCTTCGCGCTTAAACATTGCGGCGACGTCCTTGTCCTGCACCATGTTCGCGATGGGGTCGATGATGTCGGCGATGACGTCGAGCACGCGATCGCCCTTGATGTCACTGAGTTTCATTTAATTTCCTCCTTCAGGCTATGCCTACTTATCAGCCGAGCCGGCTTTGATGTAGAGCTCAAACGGGACGGTGTCGATGTTTTCACTACTGTAGTGGCCAGTGTACTCGAACTCAAACGTGCCCTTCGCCTTGTCTCCGGACTGGATCTTGAAACCACCGGTCGACAATGCGTTGATGAGCTTGATCGCGATGAAACCGGCCTTGCCGGCAGACGAACCGTCTTCATTGATGTCAGAATAATCGCCGACCCACCAGATGTTTTTGAAATCTTGGGCTTCGACAAAGTTGCGGGGCACGACCTTGGCCCGGTCGTCGCTCGCAACAGCAGCAGTGCCGATGACAGATGTCGCGACATTCGTATCCATCGTCACGAACGAGCCGGACATCTTGGCTTCCCAGCTGTCGAGCTTCTTGAGCTCTTTAGTGTTCTTCGGGCAATTGTCGATGTCCTCGCCGAAATCGGTGAATGACGGCGTGGCCTCGAACGATACGCCGCCGCTCGTCGCGCCGATGATTTTGGACGCAGTGAGCTCGCCGGTCGCCGGGTTGAACTCAGTAGTGAGGATACCCGCGCCAAGCTGGAGCTTCTTGAAAGTATCCGTAGGAATCTGTGTGAACTTAGACATTTAACTTGTCCTCTCAAAACGAGGTGATAAACTCTGCCGTCACATTGATATGGCGGCGCTTGATCTTATCATCTGCTGTGTCACCCATGCTCTGGCAGAACGGCGAGCCTTTTTTCAGTATGACGCCGCCGCCGTCACATGGGATACACTTGCAGCCGATTAGTGCCTTTGAGACTTCACGCGCTTTCGCATTCGGCTCCGCCTCGGAGTCGCCACGGTACCAGATGTCCATCGACAACGCGACTTCCCCGCCCCAAAAATCATCGACTGCGAGCTCGTACGTGATATACGGGAACTCCGCATTATCGGGTACAAATGTCGCCGCATACGCTGGAATCGAGAAGCCCGAGAAGAATTCATAGATAGTAGCTTCAGGCGTCACGATAGCTTCCACTCTTCTGCCGACACCTGCTCGAAACTGAACGTCGCCACATCAGGTGTCTTCATATCGTCCCCGTTGGAAGTCACACGGAACACTTGGCCGTCACTGACACGCTTGAAAACGTCATGAAATTCGAGTCGCGCATTTGTATCGGTAGTCACCGTGTAGACGTTCGATACGCCCTCTTTTTCAGCGACGCGTGCCGCCAGGGTGGTGTCGCGGACGATAGCCGCATCGAAGGTGGCACCGTCGACCCACGTGGTCGTCCACCCGCCTTCACCGTCGCTCACGCGCTTCTTCTCCATGAGCACGCAAGGCTCTTTGAAAGTATCAATCAACGTCATGGCAGTTTCCTCCAACAATTGAGGCGTCGGCGAAATGCGTCTTGCCATCGCACGGGCATGCCGTCGGAAGCAGTGGCCTTCGTATACGAATACCCGCCGAACGACTCAGAAGTATATGCGGAGTCAGGGTTGGCCTTACGCCACGCCTTGATTTCGGTCTCGATGTCAACGACCGCCTTCGGCACGGCCAGTGCCCATACCTCGCCGTCGAATACCTCGTCGGTGAGGTCCGACGTCGGGTATTGGTGCAGGCCGTCGTTGAACACACTGCCGACGATGCGGTAATACTGGCCCTTCTTGACGAAGCCATGCGGGAGGGTGAGCTCGCCGTCCATGACGGTGAGCTCACCTGCGAGGTAATCGCATTCGAACCAATTGTGGATCTCTGCGAGCAACTCCTCCAGCATATCGACTCCTTAGGCAGTCTTCGGCGCGGTGATGATGCCCTTCATGTGGCCGGCCTTCAGCGTGTTCTTGAGGGCGACGCCGGCGACGAGCTCGACCTCGCCCTTCTTGACAGCGCCAGGCTGCGTGAGGTCGGGCATGTAGGACGTGATGACCTTGGTGCCGGTCGGCGAGATGCCGTGGAAGGCGTCGAGGCCGAACTTGACGGCATAGATGTCAGAAGTACCGAAAGTGCCGGAACCGGCTGCGGTGTCGGCGACGATGTCGACGGTATTGGTGCCGTCGTAGAACTCGCCGGCGTCCATGAGCGCAATACCGTTATACGTCTCGACGACACGGCCGAAATCATCCTTGGTGGACTCGTAATAACCAGCACGGCGTGCGATGCCACGGAGCTTGGAGAGCATCTTGCGGTTCATGAGCAGCATGTCGGGCATGCCGTCGAGGCCGGAAATGAACTCGTCGAGCTCATCGAGGAACTGGTTGTAGTTTGCCGTCACATTCTCGCTGGTAGACAGGTCCGCAGTGGCGGTGTACTCAGTGGAAGAATTGGCGAGCAACTTGTTGAGGCCGTCGAAAGTACCGGTAGCCTTACCGGGGGCGGCAGTACCGGCCGCAGTGCCGTTGATCACGCAGTTGGTGAAGAAATTGGCAGTGGCCTTGATCTTCTCGTCGGCCTGGAACACGAGCTCGTCGATGGCGCCGGAAGTGTCCTGAATGACACGGTCGACCTCGAAGGCGCCACCCATGATGATGGCCTGCGTGGTCTTCTTCTCACGCTTGGCCTCGTTGGCGGTGTACTCGGAATTGATGGCGCGGACGGCGGCAGTAGAAGGCGTCTTCAGCTGCGTGTAGCCGTAGACGAGCGTAGAGCCGCCGGTACCGGGGGAGATGGCGTTGTCGAAAGTGAGGCGGTCGAGGAGCAGGGAGGATCGACGGAACATGTCGACGATCTGCTGGTCGACCTTGTCGGCCATGCCGACCTTGGCCTCTGCGAGGGTGATAGGCATAATTGCCTCCTTTAATCAGTGTTCTGCTTGGTGTACTTCTGTCGCAGGGCGTCACCCAGCGACTTCGGTTCTGCCGCGCCGTCGCCTGCGCCTGCAGGAGGCGTATCGACATTCGCGGGCTTCTTATTCGTGGTCGGGATGAAATCGGACCACTCGCCTTTGACCTTCTCCGTGACCTTGTCGGCATCCTTGATGGTGCCGTCTTCGACCACGATTTCGGATAGGTCGGCGACACGCATCACGGCATCTATACGCTTGGGGTCGACGCCTGCATCGGTGAGCAGCTTGCGGTACAGCGATTTCTTCTCGCGGTCGGCGGCAGCCTTAGCGGTGTCTGCCTTGAACGCCTCGAAATCGGCGTGTTCTTTCTCGAACTTCTCCTTGAAACCGTCTGTCGGCTTGGCTTTGAGCTCCTCGAGCTCTGCCTCGGCCTTCTTCAGTCGGTCCGCGGCATCCTTGAGCCTATCGCGCTCGTCCTTCAGCGCGTTGACGGTCTCAGTGTGTGCATCGATGATCTGGTCGATCTTCTCGTCTTCGATCCCCATGGATCGGAGGAGTTTGCGGGTAAGTGCCATGGTGTTCGCTCCATTCCTTCGGACTCTGGGGCACATGCTTCGACCCCATACTGTATAGCGCATTGCTTCGCGCATTTAACATAAATAATACCATGTTAACTGCTGCCACCGAGGGCTTTTTTCAACACTTGGCGGTATTGCGCGCCGTGTTCGGAAGCCGCAGGCCTCAGGAAAGGCTGCGCCTTCTGTCGCGAAGTGCCTAGCTCGACGTACGGCGCATATTCGACATTCGTGCCGATGTATACTGCGTTATCACCGGCATCCACCTCGTGTGTGATCGACGCACGCAGGTTGCCGGTATCAACCGGGCATTTCTTGGCCGCATAGTTCTCAGCCAAAAGCCCGATCTCCTCAAGCGCGACACTGATAGCCGACTCGATGCCGTCGACTGCCTGCTCGATGTTGTCTTGCTTTACCGATACGCCACCGGCCATGTTATGCCTCTTCTGCTATGCGTGTATTGTCTTCTTGGTCTTCTTGGTCTTCTTGGTCTTCTTGGTCTTGCGCTCGTTCTTCCACTCCTCATAGCTCATGCCACCGAGCTTGTCGGCACGCTCGACCTCGTCGTACTCCACATCGCCGATAACAGGCACAAGCGTGCAGCGGCAATTATAGACTTCAGACGCAGGGCCGTCAGGGTCACCCGGGTACTTCAGCCCGTTGCTGAACTCGGCATCGAGCTTGACTACCTCGCCGTCGAGGTGGCGGTGGCTGCCACGCGTACGCGAGTCCAGCGCTGCCAACCATTGCTTCTCGACATCGATGCCCATACCGGCAGCGCGCTCGTATCCCTTGAGCTTGCCGAGCGAGTGCGCGCTCGTTATGGCTGTGCGCGCAGCCTTCATAGCCGCGCGCTGGTCCATGGCGGCGATACCGGCGATCGACGCGGCGAGCTGCGGGACCGTCTGCCCCTGCAGCACGGCCTGCGTCACCGCAGACGTGACATGCCGGCTATTCCATGCTATATCTTTCGCCTTGTCAAATGCAGCCTGCGGGAGCAGGTCAGGCTCGTTCGCGACGAGCTCCATGACGGTGTTCTTGTTATACAGCTTGAAAGACGTGTTCGCCTTTGCGCCATGTTCGATCTCATACGTCGCGAAGTTCATGCCTTCCGCGTACACGCCTGCAGGCACCTGGTTGACATACGCCATCGCCATCTTGTCGGCGGCGGTGAGGTCCTGCGTCAATGCCTTCTTGAGGGCTTTGAGCTGGTCGTTGTGCAACGCCTGGTCCTTACGCCAGGCCTTATATGCCTTCGCGTCCTTCTTGCCCGCGGCGACATCGGCTTGCCATTTCGCATCTTCAGCCGCGAACTCCTTGAGCGAGGCCTCGATGCGCGATGTCATGCCGTCGATAGCATCGGCGTAGGTGAGCTGCAGCTTCTCCTGCAGCTCCTGCGCCTGCTTCTCGAGCAACTTGGCCTGTGTGTCCTCCTGCGCTTTCGCTGCCTTCGCAGCGAGCTTCTTGCCCGCCTTGCCCGCACCGTCTTTCGACTTGTAGCCTTCCTTGTGCTTGCCGCCGTCAGTCATGTAGCCGTAAGTGCCGTCTGAATACGTGTCGATCTGGAAGCCATCGAAATATTGCGTCTTGGTGACTGAATGGATCTTTTTCACGGTAGGACCACCTTAAACACTAAAGCATGCCGTCATCGTCATCGTCATCGTCATCGTCATCATCGCCAGCTGGTGCGGTGGTGTTCACCAACGTACCCATGCGCTCCTCATTTTCAGCATCGAGGCGTTCCTTGATCGCCGGCATCTCGCTGGGCGAGATATTCGGCAGCTTGCGTAAGATCGTCTCGCGGTCGAGGTACTGCGCCTCGCTCATGACCATGTCTACCTGCTCTTTCTGGTTGCTGATGCGCGTGCGCTTGAATACGGGCGCATCCTCGATACCCATGAGGGCGAGAAGCTGCTGCACGAACTCGGAGACTTGGTATTCAAAATCGCTCGCCTCCTCATCCATAGGCTGGTACGCCGCATCAATGTGGTCGTTGGTAGCACCAGCCGCCACAGTGTGGACGTCGAGGGCGCCGAAGTCCTCGTAGATGCCGTCGCGGATCGACTGCAGGTACGCCTGGCGTGCGGCGTACGGGATCTCCTGTGTATACGCCTGCGCATTGCCGCCGTCGTCGGAATCGACGAGCGCGACGTGGTTGATCTTCAGGCGGTCGAGAAACTTCTGCAGGTCCTTGTCGCTCATGCCGCCCGCATTCGACACAAGCCAGTAGATCTGCGCGCAGTCTGTGAGGTCGTTCGCGAAGCCGCTGCGGATCAGGTCATAGCTATCGATCGCCTGACGCATGCCGACCAACGTCGACTGGTGGAGCTTCGAACCCCACATCGGCACCACGGGCAACGCCGAGTAGTTATCGCCGCCGATAACCTGCTCGATGCCGTCTGCCGGCGTATAGCTCGTCTTCTCGATATACGGGCGCTTCTCATCGACCGCCTCGAGGTGCTCATTCGTCACGCCGTTCGCATCCTGGCGGCTCTGGTAGCGGGTGTAGCCGTCGGCTTCGTAGAGCACGACCTGCATCGGGCGCGACTGATCGATACGCCAGAAGCGGATGCCTGCCTTGAGCGTGCCGTCGTATTCGTCCCAAAGCGGCACGAACTCAGTCAGCGGGAATACGAACATGCGGTCGAGGTTCCAGAAGCCGAAGCACACTCCGTGGATGAGCGCGTCGTACGCGAGCGTGCGCAGGTCGTGGTCGAAATGCTTGCCGAGCTTCTCCTTGGTCTTGTCCTCCTTGCCGACCTCGTCGACATCGATGAACGACACGCCCTGTCCCAGCGAATACATGGTTCGTTGGGTGTTCAGGCGGTGGAAGAAATTACTCGCGATCTTGTTATTGCTCGCAGTGAAATCGACGAGCTTGGACCCGGTGATGTCGAAGACCTTCTGCACATACGCATTGATAGTCGTGTTCTCCTGGCGGTCATATGCATCGGCTATGCGTGCCGTGCGGTACGCCTTGCCAGACTTATGCCGCTCGATCGCCTCCAGTACGAACCCCTCGCGGTTGGCGTCGCCCGCCTCCACGAAGTCCTGGTACGTGAGCATGCGCGACTTGTCGTCGCGTACCTCTTCCCATCTCATAATGCGAACCTCCTAGGCCCCTCGTCTGCGCCGCCTGCGAACGGCGACCCGTATACCATATCCCTCGGCTTATATACACGCTTCGTCCTCACGAAATACCTCAGTGCGTCCATGCCGTGGTCGTCGACCTTGACAGGCTTGTCTTGGTCTGCCTTATCATCCCACACATAGCCGGTGAACTCGCGCGCCAATTCCGTGAGCGTGTCGCCGATCTTGACCTGCCCCAACTGCATCGCCGATGCGGTGTCACGCACGCCGTCCCCGACGTCGTTGTCGGCCTTCCTCACCTTGAACCCGCCGCGCTTCCGCAGCTGCGCGATGAACGACGATGCGCTGGGGTCGACGATGATCTCGACGTCTGCGTCTTCCGGGGCGTCGTCTGTGAACACAACCAGGTCATTGACGTAGTCGGGGTCGGTCTTCTGCCTGCCTTCCTCACGTCCCGAATAGCGGTACTCGCCGACCGCATGCCAGGTGCCTGCCGAGTCGAGCAGCCACTTGATCGCATGGAACGGATTCTGCGTGCCGTAGTCGACGCTCACGCAGTAGCCGCGTACGTCTTCCGGTTTCGCAGGCGACCATGTCGGCTCCTGGGCGTCCTTCCAGTTGGGGTATATGAGGCCTTCGGCCTTCGCCCACAGGCCCCTGATGTATCGGTCGTAGTACACCGTGCCGCGGTACTCCGCCTTGAGGCCTGCGACATAGGCAGCCGGCAGGAACGGGTTGTCGTCGATCGTGTACCTCTGCACGAACATGTCGATGCCGGGATCGGCCTCGCCCTTGTCGATGAACTGCTTGAGCCAGTGTGTCGGGCCCGCAGGGTTGCATGCGCCGTGGCATTCACTGTACGGAAGACTCAGGCGGCTCTTGAGCATCTCGAACACATCCGGGTGAATGTCGCAGATCTCGTCGCAATACGCGAACTTGACCTCAGATCCTCGGAGCTTCGAGACCTGGCCGGCGTTCTCGGCACCGATGCAGTACACACGCTCGCCGAAGATCTCGCACCAGTTACGGGCGTTGATGTCGCCTACGAACTTATCGCCCCACATGTCACGCATCGGCGTCAAGACGTTGCGCTCGATGTTCTCCTTCGTGGCGCCGAGGATCAGCGCCAGGCCCTTCTTGCCGCGCAGTTTGATCAGCCTGTCGGGGATCGTGTACTGTACTGCCAGGTGGCTCTTACCGGAACGCACCGCGCCTGTTGCGAGGTTCCAGCGATGGTGCGCCTCGCGCACATACTCAGCCTGCTTACGCGTCAGCCTTATCTCCATCTGCCGCCCCCTCGATCTGCACGAGCACGTTCTTCACGTCGATGATGTCGCCGTCGTCGGCCGGGAGCTGGGGCTGCATCGAACGCCAGGCGTCACCGCGGCGGTTAAACAGCCACATGGCGATGGCCTTCACGTCTGCCGGCACGTGCTTCTTGACTTTCTTCGTCAACACTTCCCGGCCTGTGTCGGGGTCGAGCGCCCATGTCTCCTCGAAATAGTCGTACCCCAGCGCACGCCTGAGCAATGCGCCTTCCACCTGGCCGTCTACGAGGTCCTCGGTGACGGTGAGTGCTTTATCCAGCTCAGGCGACTGCTGGCGCCATTTCATGAGCGTGGTATGCGCGACGCCGATCTTGTCCTCGGCGATCGCCTTCACCGATAGCCCTCGGCGCCTCCAGTCGTTGATCAGCTCGATGCCGTCCTCGCCGAGCCAATAGCGTTTCCGCTGTATCGCGTTGTTGAACTTGATGTAAGGCAAAACTTCCCTCCTCGTCTATCGGAATATATTTTACAACGTTCGACGACGGCATTCGAATGGCCGCCTAACTGTGCATACTGTATATATGCGGTATGCACAGTTAGGCATACCGATGGCGTTTCGATTTATTTGAGTGTGTATATCGTATATACACACTCAAATAAATCGAAACTTCTCCTAGAGTCAATCGAGGTCGACATATGAGCCATCTACTACCTGTCAAACACGTGTCACACCGCTGTCACACTGTTTTTAGTGGCAGTGTGACAGGTAGTTTCGACAAAACACGAGGTAGATTGATTATCAGGTACCTAAGTGTCACGCTGTCACGCTGTCACGCTCCCCTATACCCTATATTTTCAAAATATATGTATATCTAAAACCTATATAAAAATACCTATATAAAAATATCTAATATAGGGGGTACCTGTTGTTTGCCAGTGTGACACTTAGGTACCTGATAATCAATCTACCTCGTGTTTTGACCCCTATTACCTGTCACACTGCCCCTAAAAACAGTGTGACGGCCATGTGACAGGTACTTGCACAATGCGGCGCCGCATATAGTTCTACCTCGCGTTTTGCCGTTCACCGCCTGTCAACCATGCCGATAAATCGAAAGGTGCCGATTTCATTCAGGGATACGAAAAATGCCCCGGGGCATGAATCTGCCTCGGGGCCCTACAAGCATACGCGCTAAGCCGAAATCGCGCCTTCTACATATACCTCAATCGTTTCTAGGCACATTCCCACATCGCAGTCACTCCTCGAACTCTGGGCAGCAATCGCATTCGTCTGTGACTGCGTCCTCGACCGCCGCGAGGATATACCTTGGCGACCACCGCTGCGTGCCCTTGAGTTCAGCGATCGCATCTTTCAGCTTGGACCCGCAGACGCAGCAGTCCAGTTCGTCCGATTCGATACAATGCCTGCATTCGCTGCAATAGCGCCTCTCGCCGCCATATGCACGGTCGATGTCGTCGTCTAGGCACCCCGGCGGCAGGTTGTAGCCGCTCGCAGGCTCGTATCCAGCCATGCTCAAATCAATCACCGTCCCTATCCCGTCGTGAGCGCATCCACTCAAACGAATCGCAGCTCATGAGATATCACCCGCCTCGGCCAAGGCGATCCTCTCGCCGATCCACCGCATGACGGGAACCGCCATGCTGTTGCCGATCGCCTTGTAGCGAGGCCCGTCCGGGCACTCGTCGGCCGGCTTGCCGCGATAGGGTATCTTCGTCCAATCACACTCATTGATGATCTGCCCGATGCGGCTTTTTGAAACCCCGTACTTTTGCGCCAGCTCTCGATATGTCATTCCAAGTGCACAGTAATCATTGGCTATTCGCGACCTAATTTCGGCGGTTATCTTCGATCGCGGATTGTCCTCGCCAGACAGATATAGGCCGTCGTCTGCCGCCTTTTTAGAGTTTTCTTTGGCTGTGAGGAGCTGCAGATTACATATCCGGTTATCCGACTTGTCGTTGTTGATATGGTCAACAACCATATCATCTGGGATATGCCCGTTTGCGGCCATGTAGATCACTCGGTGCGCCCTGACCTGTTTTTTCACTCCGTTTGACGATAGGTTGATGTGAACGTACCCAGACGGGTGAATGAAGCCGAGTTCCCTCTTTTCGGCAAGAGGCTTGCCGCCGGGCCCTCGCGTTCCGTACACTTTCCCGTTCGCCAAATCGCATGTAATGTCGCCGTTCGCCAAAGCGCATGCTATTAGTTCGTCTGATGTCATTTCCTCAGCTTTCAACCTGACTTGCGTTGGGAATCCCTGAAGGCGCTCGCACTCCTTCGGCGTCAATCTGCGCACGATCATATCTCCTCCTTCTTCTTCGCTGAAAAGCGTCTGGGTGTTACCGGTGGCGCTGGTGAGCGACGAAGTGTCGCTCACCAGCGCTCCTTTGCCCCCTCCTGCGCATCCGCAGCGGACGAGCAGCGTGCATGCGCTCACAGGCACACCGACGGCGCGTCGCCGCCCACCTTGAGCGTACCCACCATGTCGTATCCGATCGCCGTGTTCGCGTTGAGGTCGGCCATGCTGATTACGGGGTCTACCGCAACAGCAGTGCTGTTGGTGTTCGCCGTCTCGCACACGTAGGTGGTCTGCTTCATGTCCGGCCGCGCAGACAACGCGCCGCTGATTGTGCCGTCTCCTTGGATTCGTACTTCGTCGCGCGTGTTCTGCGCGAAAGCCAGCACTCCGGGGTTGTGCCAGTCGGCGGTGCATGTAGGAGATTGCTCCTCCTCGAAGCCTATATTCCCGGCTCCTGCCCCTTGGTTGAATTCGAAGCCTGCGCTCGAAGCGCCTCGTCGAGCTGCGGCGGCAAGGGCTTCCCTCTCTTCTCGGCTCGACGGATAACCCCCTCGCATGCTTTCCGGCTCAAAGAGAACCTCTGCGGGGGGTTCGGCTCCAAGATGTCCGACAAGAAAGAGACGGCGGCGCCTTTGGGCCACTCCGAAGAACTGCGCATCGAGTATGCGCCACGCCAGACCGTACCCGAGCTTGTCCATTTCGGACAGGAGCTGTCGGAAAGCCTCCCCATTCTCGCTTGAGAGCGCTCCCGGGACGTTTTCCCAAAGAAACCATCGAGGACGTATTTCACGTACCGCTCGAATGTACTCGAACATGAGCCCTGATTCACCTTGCAACCCCTCTCGTTTGCCCGCAATCGAGAAGGACTGGCACGGGCTTCCGCCAACCACCAGATCCACCTTGTTGCGGTATTTCTTCCAGTTCATCTTCGTCACATCGCCGACGTTCGGTACCTCGGGGTACCGCTCGGCTAAAACGGCGCTTGGGAACTCGTCGAACTCGGCGAAGCACATAGGCTCCCAGCCGAGCGGTTCCCACGCCACGGTCGCGGCCTCTATGCCGCTGAAAAGCGAGACGTACTTCATTGATGCTCCTCCGATGCTTGCTCGATGAGCATAAACAAACGGCGCTTGGCGCCTGCAGGTTCATACTCAGTCATGGCCGACCCCTTTCGGTTCTCACTTCTTGAGGAAAATGACGGTCGAGTCGCAGTGCCGGCAGTAATACCTGACCTCGCGCATGAGCGGCTTGCCCTTCTCACAGACGAACACACGGCCGTTGTTGATATGCCCCGCATGGAAATCGATCTGCTCACCGCAATTCGGGCATTTGATACCCATGTCATCCTTTCCTCCGTCGGCTCGCTTCGCACGGTAGTAGTCACATGCGGCGTCGTAACTCCACACGATGAAACCGTCGACTGTGCAGACACTGCCGTTGTAGTTGGCGCATGTGGCGCATGTTCTCTCACTCATGATTGAATATCCCTTCCCAGTCGTCACAATGCTCATTCCATCGCTCGATGACCTCTCGCTTCAACTGCACGTCGTCGGGCCTGCACTCGTTGGCAAACGGATCTTTGAACACATAGTCGATCTGCGCGAACGTGTGGCACTCCGTACACCCGGCTTTGACGGACCGGCTGGCAGTCAAGTTATCATCGATTATCTCGATGTGCAGGTGTTCGGTCGAATGGCACTTCGGACACGGTTTCATAGTCGTCATTTGCCTTCACCCCTCAGCTTGTGGATACGGGACACGATGTCCTTGCACATATTGACGGTGCAATCCCCTGCGTAGAGCTTGCATTCGGCGCACTTCTTACCGATATTGTGTGTATAGGCACACACGGGGTCTTCGAGGTCGGGAGAATCTCCGCAAATCTCGACTGTGTGCAGGTCTTCATCTAGCTTTTCCCAACTATCTGGCTCGGCGAGATGCATATCACTTACGGCGAACAACGAAGTGCCAGTTATGGATTTCACTCGCCATATACCTGTACAGGTATCAGTACGGATGACATACATGAATGATTTTACGAGGTTCTTAAAACCGTACCTGTCGTACAGCACTTTGGTATCAAGCGGAATCTCTCGCCCGTCGGCATCTTTAGGCGACTCGATGTTTATCAGTCATCACCCCTCAGGTTGCGGATGCGCGACACCACGTCTCGCATGACTGCGTATGCACAGGCGTCATCACGCGCTGGGCAAGACATACAATCATCGCCTAATTCGTGAAAGTAATGACATGGGCTGTATATTTGCCCATCATCGAACGCAGCCAAGTCCTCCTCTAGCTGTTCCCAACTGTCGGGCGGGGTGAGGTACATGAGTTCGGGGTCGAGCCTTTCAAACGTATCTGTGGCAGCGCGCCACTGGCCCGCCACGTCGTTGCTCGCGTAGAAGTCAGTGGTGTAGATCCACCGCGTGATGTTGTAGGCAGTGCCGCTGGCGCCGAATAACTTTGTGGTATCCAGCGGAATCTCGCGGCCCTCCACATCTTTAGGTAACTCGATAGTCATTTGCATTCCTTGTCTGTCGTTATGAAACCAAAAGGGCTCGGGCTCAGTGCCCTCATCCCTTTTATCGGAGCCTGCCACGGCCCTCGTTCCGCTCGTCCATACGCTTGATGGCGGCGTCGACCTCGCCCTGTGTTGCGCCGATTGCCGCGAGCAGGTTGGCAGTTGCCTGCACGGTGTCCATGCACTCGTCGATGAGGCAGTCGCGCATATCACTCAAAGCCGACAGGGACGGACTGTTGCGCATGTCGTCCAACTCCTGCCACGCGCCGAAGATCTCGGCTGCCTCTTCGAGCGGCTTGAGCGCCTGTCCCTTGCTGTATTTCACATTATTGAACACACGCATGTTCAACAGATACCCGTCGATCATCGTCTATTACCTTTCTCCTAAATACATTGATCGATTACGGCCTTACCACGCAGCCGGCCTACCCACTTCGGCGGGATTGCCCCGAAACCGTAATACACGCCTGCGATGGCACCGGCGACAGCCGCCGTGGTGTCGGTGTCACCGCCCAGGTTGACTGCCGCGAGCACGCAGTCGGCATATGAAAACGTGTTCAGGAAACACCAGAGTGCAGCCTCGAGCGTGTGCTCACAGTAGCCGTCGCTTTCGACTGCCTCGACAGGCCTCGATGCGATGTACCCATATCTATGCCAGAGGTCGCCCTTCGCCGGCGTGCCAACATTGCGGATAGTCCGCAACATGTCGCACAGCGCGACGCATGACCATTCGGCCACAGGGTGCGCATGGGTGATTGCCGAGACCTCGCGTATATCATAGGGTTCGATGTGGTCCAACATTGCGAGCGGTGCCGTCCTCATGAGCGAGCCGTTGCCGCAGTCGTCGTATGACTTCGCAGGCACGCCCGTCAAGATCGCCCTCTTGCACGTCACGCCGACATCGAAGACGCGCCCGTCACAGGCGAAATCGCCCTGCTCTAGCCATCGGCGGAACCTGCCGGCGATGTCTGCCACATCAATATATGCGAGCCGTTTGATGCTCGAGCAAATACACAGGGCCATCGACGTGTCGTCAGACCACGTGCCGGCATGTTACCCGTGTGTGCCATCACACACCATATCGGTGCATTCGAACGTGCCTCGCTCACGAAACTCATATGGCACGCCGAGGGCGTCACCGATTGCAAGCCCATATATGCACGAGCGCATACGGTCCCTGTCGTATGACACGCAGTTATATGTTGTCGACATAACGCACCTCCTTCGCCTCGTACTCGCCGACAGTACCGTCGGCGAACTCGACGAGCCCGACGGGCTTCTGGTTGTTCCCGAGGAAACCACCACGCTGGAACCACCCGATCAGGCTGCCAATGTGGCCGTGCACGGTGACCGGCCTCCGCTCCATAGCCACGACCACTTCGACCTGCATCAATACCTACCCCTCTTCATGTTTCGTTTCTCGCAACGCGCCATCAACTCCGACATGTCGTCGACACCGATCGATGCGACACAATTGACAACCGCTTGGATCACATCGGCGGCCTTGTCGAGCATCTTGTCACGCGCCTTCGCCGAATACCTCTGGTTGTCACGGCGTTGTATCCAGAAACGCCACGCGACGAAGAACTCCGCCGCCTCCTCAAGCGGCCTCGTGAATTGCTGCCGATCGTCAGCATAGACGTATTTGAACGGTTTCACATCACCGATCCGCACGATAGCGCCTCCCTCCTCATCGGTCTTTAATCATGTACTCGATGCACATGCCGAGCAGGGGCAGGAACAGGAATGCGTATTCGCCGCCTACGGCGAAATAGCCCCTATCGGCGAACGCGTACGCCGCAGCGATAGCAGTGGCGACTATCCCGATGACGGTCAATGCGGTGTAGACGAAATTACGCATCGTTAATCATCCCTCCGGAAACCATCGCAATCGTAGCCGACGGCACATGCCTTCATGCAGGCCTCGTCGCATGTACGTGCCATGACGCAAATATCAGGGCCGTCTAGGCGCTCAGCCCGCCGTAACACAAATGGCGTGCCGTAATCGATGATGCACGCCTTCCAGCCGTGCGCGCGGTAACGCTCTGCGGTGGCCATTGCCTCGATATAGCCCCATTCCGGGATGTCGAACGGCTCGACATCCTCGTCCTTCGGCGGCATGACGAAAACGATATATTCAGGCATTTGTTCCTCCTTCTGGTCGACAAGGTCATTATACTACTTTCAATGCACCGATATTTCGATAAATCGAAAGTATTTTCGAATTACTTTAACGTTCTTGTGGATCGATGATATCTGCCAGTTTATCGAACAACTCGTAAACGGGCATACCCATCTCTTCTATGTCGTTGACACCGAAAGCCATGAGCACACTGTCATTGAATAAGTAATTCGGCACATTGAAAATAAGATTATTCTTGCGGTAGTTACGCCAATAATTGGCTTCTGTGCGCAGGCGTTCGGCTATCTCTTTCGTATCAGTGATCATTTTGCCGCAGATCCTCCCCGCACCATGGGCAATATCGTGGAATAGTCTCTATCTCGTCCCAGTTCGTAATGTACGTGTCATCATGCTCGAAGTGCGACACGCGAAAGACGAGGTCGCACCGGGGACAATGGACGGCATCGACCGGGTTGCATTCGCTTATAATCGCGACATCGTCCAAATCAGTCATCTTGCGCGGCTTCCACTTTTGATGTGACGGAGTCGCCCCGCACGTCGGGCAGTCAACACCCCTTATGAACCTGATTCTCCTAGGCATCGGTAACCTCCGCGCCATACTCGATATCGTCGACATGGTCGAGGTCGACGACTACCTCACCGACGACTTCACCGTCGACCTCGATACTAGTACCCTCATGCTGCAGGCGCTTTTCTACTTCGGCCATGAACTCCGCGGCTTTCTCGGCATATACGCCGACGGTCGACTTACCAGAGAACAGGAGCTCGTCGCAGTAGCGCTGCGCACGGCGGTTGCCGATCTTAAATAGGTACTCGAACGTGAGCTCTGCCGCGCCGGCCATGTACAGGTCGCCGGTGAACACGATCTCACGCTTGTCGACTTCCATGCTGACGCCGAAAAACGCCGCCACGGCATCCGCCAAGACATAACGCCAGTGCCAACGGCTGCCGATCGTCGTATGCTCAGAGCGGGTACCCTCGTCGCCATTGGCCGCCCTGGCCTCGCGCGCGGCGTCATACACCTGCAAGGCCTTGTCGATCAACTGGAACTCGTCGATACCCTTCGTGCGGCGGTCACTGAGGTTGGCGGCGATCGCCTGGCGGAAGCCGGCGTAATCGACAGGCGCGTCCTCGATGATCACGTCGCCGGTCTCGCCGTACTTGAACTTTTTACCGCCGTCTTCAGGCTCGCCCTCTGCCTTGGTGAGGTCGATATGCACGACCTGGCCGTCAAGGCAGAACATGTCGCGGAAGTCCTTCGTGACCGTGAGGGCATCGCCCTTCTTGGCGATGACGCCCTTGCGGTAGAGCGACGGGAACGGGTTCGCCGGCATCTCAACTAGCACGCCCTTCTTGTCGATTGCGCACTCGTTGATGAAACCGAGCTCTTTCTCAGTGAACGTTACCTCTGCCATGATTGTTCCTTTCACTTTCTATTTCAAAACCTTAGACGCCTTGCCGAGGCAACGAAACCAGGTACGGTAGCCGTCGGCGTTGCAGATCTCTGCGAAAACGATGCCGTCGAGGACCCAACGCTGCTCAGTGGCGCCGCTCTCATACTCGATGCATCCAAGGTACTCGCCATGCTCGATGACCTCGTTGCGGGTGAACTGCTTCTTGGTGTTCTTCATTTTCGGCTCCTCCTTCTGGTTGACAAGGTCATTATCCTACAGGATGGCGCTTGTGTACATACTAATTTTAAATTATTTGAAAAATGTTATAAATAATTTTAAACTATAAGGACGATCTCGCCGACTACTGGGGGAAGTTACATGTAGTTGCTGCGATTGTCACGTGATAAAATAGAATGTGCGGTTTTGGGCCACCGCACCTTCCTCCTTTGTGAGGAAAACGCCCCAGATGCAATTGAGCGTCTGGGGCGTTCTTCTATTTGTCATGTCACCGTTAATACCTCGACCTTACTAGGCCTCGCCAGTCGATCCGAAAGCACCGTCGCCCCTCTCCTCGCCCAACTGCTCGACGAAGTCGGCCAACACGATCGGCATGACGACGAGCTGTCCGATGCGCGTGCCGCCGGGGACCTTCTTCAACTTGTCGGTCAAGTTGGTGACTGTCGCATACACCTCGCCTGTATAACCTGAGTCGATCGGCGGCAGCTCGCACACGAGGCCTTTGAGGCTCATGCCCGATCGAGGGAACACGCAGGCCATGACGCCGTCAGGTAGATCGAGTGAAAAGCCCAGCGGAATGCGGCAGGTCTCGTGCGGCTTCAGGGTCTTGCCGAACGTGGTGTATACATCGGCGCCTGCGTCATTGTAATGCGCACGGGCCGGGAGCTTGATTTCGGCGCCCTCGGCGATACGGTTGATCTTAATCTTCATCATCATTCACCTCCATAATGATGTCGTTATCGAAACAATATACGGCGACGTCATGCTTCGGCTCATCAGACGATATCGCGATGCATTCGATCTCCGAGATATGGGCCAAAAACTTCTCGATGTCGAGCTTGAGGTGCGGCGCCTCATGCTTGCAGCACCATACCTCGCGGACGCGGTCGATGTCTTCGGCGTATGCATGGAGCGACACCGCAAAATGCGTATACTTGCCATAGGCGACACCGAGCTCGTTCGCGATGTGCTTCTGCAGCTCAGTGAAGAACACGACGTCGTAGGGTGTGTCGAGCCACACGTCGTTGGAGCGCATGATGCCGGTGCAATCGAGCTTGCCCTCGCGGAGCTCGAACACGAGCGCGATAGTGCAGATCTCGTCTTTCGTCTCGAAACGCTCGGGGTTAGGCACGTTGAAATTGATGACCGCGCGTCGTGAATACGGATCGCGCTTGAGCGTGTCAATGACCTGGGCGACCTGGTCGAAGCCGTAGCGGTTGAACACGATGGCGCCGTACGCAGATCGGTTCATCACACCGTCGTCGCTGATGTGCTTCCAAAACGATGAGAACTTCGAGATGAATTCGACGTCGTCACGGCCGGTGAAATACTGTGCGAGCTCGCCCAACATATACGAGAGCGAGTAACCGGTGTGGGCCGTCGCGATGTTGTCTGTGATGTCGAGCAGCGTGAAACCGCTGTTGAGCACCTCCTTGGTACCTGCCACCTCGTGGCCCTGCACCGAGATTTTGCCGCAGAGTTGGCGGTAGATGTCGTTCATCGACTTGCCTACAACATGCATTTCAGCACCTCTTCCATAGCGATCGCCGGATCGTTGTCTTCGAGCACAATCGCAGCGTCGTGTACCTCAGCCCATTCCTGGTAACGCTTGTAGATCTCGACGATGTTCGGGCAGACGACATCGGCGTACTCATCACCGCGTTCGTTCAGGCGGCCGATGACGATGTGGAGCGGCGGCAAAAGCACGATGATCGGGACACCTGTGAGCCCGCAGAACTCCGTCAACGCCTCCGCGTCGTCGTTATCGATACGTGGCTCGCGCTTGAATAGGTCGGAATATACTTGTTCCGACACCCAGCAACGGTCGATGATGACGCCGTCACATTTGAGCTTCTGCACATACTCCGGCACCGACTGGCCGCCGTTGGCGGTCATCTTCAAAATGTTCATGTCGAGTGCATCGGCCAATGACTTCGCAAGCGTGGACTTGCCGGCACCGTCAGGGCCTTCGATGATAATTGGCATGGTTTACTCCTTTACGAAAATGCGTACGCGTTTGCCGTTGACACGGCACGTTTTACTCGCCAGCCCGTAATACTTGTTAGCCTGGCGTGTAAACTCGTTTTGACCGAGTGGCTTCAAGTTGTTCCTGATAGCCCAGGCCATATAGTAGTCGTATACCAACGCCGTCGATTCGTTCACCACCTCGTCGACAGGCGTGTCTGCGAAATAACCGAGGACCGGATTGTTGGCGACGTGGTAATCCTTAATTTCCCTGACTACGACATCTGGCATCGTGAATGAGCGGTTCGCCAACACACGCTCGAGCCCCTTGAGGCCGATGTTGATCAAATGACTCATGACCTCTGGTGAATGGAGCTTGTACTTAATATAGGGGTCGAAGTCAGGATCGTCTTTCGAAAACGTCGCCTTGAACGGCACGAGTACGATGCGGTCGAGCACCGCGCCGGTCTTATCCCTGATGCGCGGCATGGAATTCGCCGAGAACAGTAGTTTGGCATAACTGGCGAAATCGAACGGGTCTTGGCCCTTACGCTCGGCGTTGACGCGGTCACCGCTTACGAGCTTCTTGAAGATCGCCGGGTTCG
>OOCR01000689.1_pt1 | contig 23367 bp, 13 predicted proteins | sample 1671491 | NCBI WGS metagenome assembly OOCR01 (sample SAMN06348162, study PRJEB24527) | human gut metagenome | biome: human gut; feature: ankylosing spondylitis patient; material: feces | host: Homo sapiens | place: China | collected 2015-10
CCATCGGCATCGACTGCGTGGCCATGTGCGTCAACGACGTCATCTGCGCCGGTGCCAAGCCGCTGGTTTTCCTCGACTACATTGCCTGCGGCAAGAACATCCCGGAGAAGATCGCCGAGATCGTCAAGGGCGTGGCCGAGGGCTGCGTCCAGGCGGGCTGCTCCCTCGTGGGCGGCGAGACCGCCGAGCACCCCGGCATGATGCCCGAGGATGAGTACGACCTGGCCGGCTTCACCGTCGGCGTCGTGGACAAGGCAAAGATTTTGGACAACTCCACGATGCAGCCGGGCGATGTCATCATCGCACTGCCCTCCACGGGCGTACACTCCAACGGTTTCTCGCTGGTGCGCAAAATTTTTGACATCGACAACAACCCCGATGTGCTGAAAAAGACATTCGACGGCATGGACAAGCCCCTGGGCGAGGCCCTGCTGGCCCCCACGAAGATCTACGTCAAGCCCGTGCTGGCTGTCATGGACGAGATCACGGTCAAGGGCGTGTCCCACATCACCGGCGGCGGCTTCTATGAGAACATTCCCCGCAGCCTGAAGAAGGGCTGTGCGGCCCGCATCGCCAAGGCCGATGTGCGCATCCCTGCCCTGTTCGACGTCATGCAGCGCGAGGGCGGCATTTCCGAGCACGATATGTTCAACACCTTCAACATGGGCGTCGGCATGGTGCTGACCGTCGCGCCCGAGGATGCGGACAAGGCCATTGCCATTCTGAAGGCCCACGGCGAGGACGCCTACCGTCTGGGCACCATCGTCGAGGGCGACGGGGTCGAGCTGGTATGAAGCGTGTAGCGGTACTGGTATCGGGCGGCGGCACGAATTTGCAGGCCCTGCTGGAAAGCGAGCGCCGCGGAGAGAACCCGAACGGCAAAATCGAGCTGGTCGTTGCCAGCAAGCCCGGCGTCTACGCGCTGGAGCGCGCCGCCAATTTCGGTGTGGAATCCGCCGTGGTAAGCCGCAGGGACTACGCTGACAGTGCAGCGTTTGACGCCGCCCTGCTGGACACTCTGCAGAAGCACAGTATTGACGTGGTCGTGCTGGCAGGCTTTTTGAGCGTGCTGGGCGAAAAGGTCATTGCGGCCTACCGCAATAAAATCATCAATGTTCATCCCAGCCTGATCCCCAGCTTCTGCGGCCCCGGCTTCTACGGACTGCGCGTGCACGAGGCTGCGCTGGCCCGCGGCGTGAAGCTGACCGGCGCTACCGTCCACCTTGTAAACGAGGAATGTGACGGCGGGCCCATTCTGCTGCAGAAGGCCGTGGCCGTGGAGCCCGGCGACACCCCCGAGACGCTGCAGAAGCGCGTCATGGTCGAGGCCGAGTGGCAGCTGCTGCCCAAGGCATTGGCGATGGTGTGCAGTGACGAGGTGTAAAATCGTTTTCCACCACTGCACGGCAGGGAATCCCGTTTCCTGTTTACGCAAAACGAGGTTTAACAATGAAAAAGAATCTGTACAAATATCTTGCCGGGAATGACTACCCCGGGCGCGGCATTGTGCTGGGCAAAAGCCCCGACGGCCAGAAGGCGTTCGTCGCCTACTGGATCATGGGCCGCAGCGCCAACAGCCGCAACCGTGTGTTTGAGCCTATCGACGGCGGCATCCGCACGGTGGCCGCTGACCCGGCCAAGCTCGAGGACCCGCACCTCATCATCTACAACGCTGTGCTGACCCTGCGGGAGACCACCGTGGTCACGAACGGCGACCAGACCGACACGATTGCCCGGTTCATGAACGGCAACCTTTTCCCCGGCTACAGCTTTGAGGCTGCGCTGGCGACCCGCACCTATGAGGACGACGCGCCGAACTTTACCCCGCGCATCTCCGGCGTCGTCGATATGCGCCGCGGCGGCTACAAGCTGTCCATCGTCAAGTCCGACGAGGGCAACGCCGAGAGCGTGCAGCGCCAGACCTTCGACTACCCGCAGCCCGTGGCCGGTGAGGGACACTTCATCAGCACTTACGTCAAGAACGGTGCGCCGATCCCCAGCTTTGCGGGTGAGCCGCTGCGCGTCGCCATCGACACGAACGACGCGGACAAGTTTGCCGACAAGCTGTGGGCGAGCCTGAACGAGGACAACAAGGTCAGCCTGTTTGTCCGCAGCATCGAGCTGGAAACCGGCGAGTACGAGGACATTATCCTGAATAAATACACCGCTGTGGAGGGTTAATATGAACGAATTTCAGCTGAAATACGGCACGAACCCCAACCAGAAGCCCGCCCGCATCTACATGGCGGACGGCAGTGACCTGCCTGTGCAGATTTTGAACGGACGCCCGGGCTACATCAACTTTCTGGATGCGTTCAACTCATGGCAGCTCGTGCGCGATTTGAAGAAGGCACTCGGCCAGCCCGCTGCCGCCAGCTTCAAGCACGTCTCCCCCGCCGGTGCGGCCATCGGTCTGCCGCTGGATGAGACCCTGCGCGCCATGTACCACATTGCGCCGGAGACCGAGCTTTCCCCGCTGGCCTGCGCCTACGCCCGTGCCCGCGGTGCGGACCGTATGTCCAGCTTCGGCGACTGGATCGCGCTGTCCGATGTCTGCGACCTGAGCACCGCGAAGCTGATTCAGCACGAGGTCTCCGACGGCATCATTGCACCCGGCTACGACGCCGACGCGCTGGAGGTGCTGAAATCCAAGAAGAAGGGCGGCTACGCCATCGTCCAGATCGACGCCGACTACGAGCCGAAGCCGCTGGAGACCCGCACGGTCTTTGGCGTGACCTTCGAGCAGGGCCGTCAGGACCTGGACATTTCCAATGAGACGATGCTGCAGAACGTTGTGACCGAGAACAAGGTCATCAGCGACGAGCAGCGCCGCGACCTCATCATCAGCCTGATCGTGCTGAAGTACACCCAGTCCAACAGCGTCTGCTACGTGCAGGACGGCCAGACCATCGGCGTCGGTGCGGGCCAGCAGAGCCGCGTGCACTGCACCCGTCTTGCAGGCCAGAAGGCCGACAACTGGCAGCTGCGCCACATGCCGAAGGTGCTGGACCTGCCGTTCCGCGCTGACATTGCCAAACCGAACCGCGACAACGCGATCGATGTTTACATCGGCGACACGCCGGAGGATGTCATCGGCGACGATGTCTGGGCCGAGACCTTCACCGAGCAGCCGGCCCCGCTGACCGCCGAGGAAAAGCGCGCCTGGCTGGATGCCGTGACCGGTGTGAGCCTGGGCAGTGATGCCTTCTTCCCGTTCGGCGATAACATCGAGCGCGCGCGCCGCAGCGGCGTGACCGCTATTGTGCAGCCGGGCGGCTCCATCCGCGACGCACAGGTGATCGACACCTGCAACAAGTACGGCATTGCGATGGCGTTCTGCGGCATCCGGCTGTTCCATCATTAAACGCAAAAACAACTCGCCTGCGGCGATTTTTCGTCGCGGGCTGTTGTGCTGTCAAGGAGGACGCTTATGAAAATTCTGGTTGTAGGCGGCGGCGGGCGTGAGCACGCCATCATCCGCGCGCTGAAAAAAAGCCCCCGCTGCTCCGAGATCTGGTGTGCGCCCGGCAACGGCGGCATCAGCTATGACGCTCACTGCAAGGCCATCCCGGCCACCGACGTGGACGCCATGGTCAAATTTGCCAAGGAAGAAGCCTTTGACTATGTCGTCGTCGCCCAGGACGACCCGCTGGCGCTGGGCATGGTCGATGCGCTGGCCGCTGTCGGCATCCCGGCATTCGGTCCCGACAAGGCCGCGGCCCGCATTGAGGCCAGCAAGGTGTTCAGCAAGGACCTGATGAAGAAATACGGCATCCCTACGGCCAAATATGAGACGTTCGACGACCCCGAGAAGGTCATGGACTACATCAAAGCCGAGGGCAAATACCCCGTCGTCATCAAGGCGGACGGTCTGGCGCTGGGCAAAGGCGTGCTGATCTGCCAGAATGAGCAGGAGGCTGCCGACGGCGTCAAGGAGATCATGCTGGACAAAAAGTTCGGCGCGTCCGGCAACCATGTGGTCGTCGAGGAGTTCCTGACCGGCCCCGAGGTCAGCGTGCTGTCCTTCTGCGACGGCAAGACCGTCAAGCCGATGGTCTCGAGCATGGACCACAAGCGTGCTCTCGACCACGACGAGGGCCTGAACACCGGCGGCATGGGCACCGTGGCCCCGAACCCCTACTACACGCCCGCAGTCGCCGAGCGCTGCATGCAGGAGATTTTCCTGCCCACGGTTGCGGCCATGCAGGCCGAGGGCTGCCCCTTCAAGGGCTGCCTGTATTTCGGCCTGATGCTGACCCCCGACGGCCCGAAGGTCATCGAGTACAACTGCCGCTTCGGCGACCCCGAGACGCAGGTCGTGCTGCCCCTGCTGGAAAGCGACCTGCTGACCGTGATGGAGGCCACAACGAACGGCACGCTGGACAAGACCGATGTCAAATTCAGCGACGGCGCGGCGGCTTGTGTCATCTTAGCCAGCGGCGGCTATCCCCTCGCCTACGAGAAGGGCAAGGAGATCACCGGCCTGACCGCGGGCCAGCTGGACGCCGCCGATGTGACGGTCTACCACGCCGGCACGGCCATCAAGGACGGCAGGCTCGTCACGAACGGCGGGCGCGTGTTGGGCGTGACCGCCACGGCCAACACCCTGCCCGAGGCGCTGAAAAAGGCGTATGCTGCCACGGAGAGCATCCATTTTGACAAGCTGCACAAGCGCAGTGACATTGGGGCAAGAGCGCTGGCAGCGATGCAGTAAAAAGGCTTCCCAATCGGGGGAAGCTGTCACCGAAGGTGACTGATGAGGGCAAACTTCCCGCAGCTTTCCGTCAACGGGATACAGCGGTACACTTTCCCCTCATCCGCCCTCGGACGGGGCCTCGGCCACCTTCCCCCCAGGGGGAAGGCTTTCCGTCCGTCACTTCCTGCAAATTTAACTCTCAGGAGGAAATACAATGGTATATCGCATTTATGTTGAGAAAAAGCCCGGCTTTGACGGCGAGGCACAGGGGCTTCTGCATGAGCTGGTCGATCTGGTCGGCATCCAGAATCTGACCGGTCTGCGCCTTTTGAACCGCTATGACGTCGAGGGCATCGACGCAGTGCTGTTCCAGCAGGCTGTGCCCACCGTGTTCAGTGAGCCGCCTGTTGACGTGACCTACGACAAGCTGCCCGACGCCAAGAACGTTTTTGCCGTCGAGTACCTGCCCGGCCAGTTTGACCAGCGCGCCGACTCTGCCAGCGAGTGCATCCAGCTGCTGAGCCAGGGCGAGCGCCCCGCGGTGCGCTCCGCCCGCGTCTATCTGCTGGACGGCGACCTGACCGACGCCGACCTGGCCGCCATCAAGAAGTACGTCATCAACCCCGTCGAAGCCCGCGAGGCAAGCCTTGACGAGCGCAGCACCCTGAAAATGGAGTTTGCCATCCCGACGGAGGTCGAGACACTGACCGGCTTCACCGCGCTGGACGACGACGCGCTGGAAGCGTTCCGCAATGAGAAGGGCCTGGCGATGGACCACGCGGACATCGTATTCTGCCAGAACTACTTCAAATCCGAGCACCGCGACCCGACCATCACCGAGATCCGTCTGATCGACACCTACTGGTCCGACCACTGCCGCCACACGACATTCGGCACGATCCTGGACGACGTGAAGATCGACGACGAGCTTGTGCAGGCCGCATTTGACCGCTACATGGCACTGCGCGCCGAGACGGGCCGCGACAAGAAAAACCGCACCCTGATGGACTGCGCAACCATCGGTGCCAAGGCGCTGAAGCAGCGCGGCATTCTGAAGAACCTTGACGAGAGCGAGGAGATCAACGCCTGCACCGTCAAGATCAAGTGTGACGTGGACGGTGAGCAGCAGGACTGGCTGTTCCTGTTCAAGAACGAGACCCACAACCACCCCACCGAGATCGAGCCCTTCGGCGGCGCGGCGACCTGCATTGGCGGTGCCATCCGTGACCCGCTGTCCGGACGCAGCTATGTCTATCAGGCCATGCGCGTGACCGGTGCGGCTGACCCGCTGAAGCCTGTTTCCGAGACAATGCCCGGCAAGCTGCCCCAGCGCAAGCTGGTCACGACGGCTGCCGCGGGCTATTCCAGCTACGGCAACCAGATCGGCCTTGCCACCGGTCAGGTCGCAGAGCTATACCACCCCGGCTACGCCGCCAAGCGCATGGAGATCGGCGCAGTTGTCGGCGCGACGCCTGCCAGCCATGTCCGCCGCGAGGAGCCCGCCCCGGGTGATGTCGTCATCCTGCTGGGCGGACGCACGGGCCGCGACGGTGTCGGCGGTGCCACCGGTTCCTCCAAGGCGCACAAGCTGACGAGCCTTGAGACCTGCGGTGCCGAGGTGCAGAAGGGCAACGCGCCCATCGAGCGCAAGCTGCAGCGCCTGTTCCGCCGCGAGGACGCCTGCCGCCTTATCAAGCGCTGCAACGACTTCGGCGCAGGCGGTGTGTCCGTTGCCATCGGTGAGCTGGCCGACGGCCTGCACATCGACCTGAACAAGGTCACCCGCAAGTACGAGGGTCTGGACGGCACCGAGCTGGCCATTTCGGAGAGCCAGGAGCGCATGGCCGTGGCCGTTGCTCCCGAGGACGCCGAGACCTTTATGAAGTACGCCGCCGAGGAAAACCTTGAGGCGACTATCGTTGCCACCGTCACCGAGGAAAAGCGGATGCGCGAAGTCTGGAACGGCAAGACCATCGTTGACCTCTCCCGCGAGTTCCTGAACTCCAACGGTGCCGAGCGCCACGCTGATGCGCACATCCTGCCGGGCCATGTCTGGCAGCCCCAGTTTGCCGGTGCAACGTTTGAGCAGAAGCTGGAATCCATGGTCAGCGACCTGAACGTCTGCAGCCAAAAGGGCCTGGGCGAGCGGTTCGACTCCACCATCGGCGCAGCCACCGTGCTGATGCCCTACGGCGGCAAGTACCAGCTGACCCCGACGATGGCCATGGCCGCCAAGCTGCCAGTGGACGGCGAGACGACGACCTGCTCCGGCATGGCGTGGGGCTTCAACCCCTACCTGACCGAGGCTGACCCCTACCGCGGCGCGTATATGGCCGTGGTCGAGAGCGTGACCAAGCTGGTCTGCGCGGGCTTCCACCACGAGGACATGTACCTGACGTTCCAGGAATATTTTGAGCATTTGAACGATAAGCCCGAGCGCTGGGGCAAGCCGCTGGCCGCCCTGCTCGGTGCGCTGGATGCCCAGATGGGTCTGGGCATTGCGTCCATCGGCGGCAAGGACTCGATGTCCGGCAGCTTTGAGGGCCTGGACGTGCCCCCGACGCTCGTCAGCTTTGCGACGGCCATCGGCAATACCCACGACGTGCAGAGCCCCGAGTTCAAGAAGGCCAACAGCTCCGTTGTCATCCTGCGCCCCAACTACAAGAACGGTCTGCCCGAGATCGGCAGCCTGATTTCCATTTACAAGACCGTCGAACAGATGATCGACGAGGGCAAGGTGCTGGCTGCCGCCACGCCGGGCTACGGCGGTGTGGCCGAGGCACTGTTCAAGATGTGCGTCGGCAACCATGTGGGTCTGCAGCTGTCCAATGACATCGACCTGAACGATCTGTTCAAGCCCGCCTACGGCGCGGTCATTCTGGAGCTGCTTGATGCCTCCGCTGGTGAGTTCCTCGGCTTCACCACCGTGGACTACACGCTGGAGGCCGAGGGCAAGGCCATTGACCTGGCCCGTCTGCAGGAGCTGTGGGAGCAAAAGCTCGAGCCGGTATTCCCCTACCGCAAGGCCGGTGAGTTCGTCCCCGCGCTGGAGCATGACTGCCCCGCCAACAAGCGCGTGGCTCCCTCTGTGCGCCTGGCGACGCCGCGGGTCGTCATCCCCGTATTCCCCGGCACGAACTGCGAGTACGACACGGCCCGCGCGTTCCGCCGCGCAGGCGGCGACCCGCATGTTCTGGTGCTGAAAAACCTGACCCCCGCCAACGTGGCCGAGAGCTGCGAAGCGCTGGTGAAGGAGCTGGATGAGGCGCAGATCCTGATGCTGCCGGGCGGCTTCTCCGGCGGCGACGAGCCGGACGGCAGCGCCAAGTTCATTGCGGCGTTCTTCCGCAATCCGTCGGTGGCCGACGCAGTCAATCGTCTGCTGAACCAGCGCGACGGTCTGGCTCTGGGCATCTGCAACGGCTTCCAGGCACTCATCAAGCTGGGCCTGGTCCCCTACGGCGAGATCCGTCCCATCACCGAAAGCGACCCGACGCTGACGTTTAATACGATCCACCGCCACCAGTCCATGCTGGTGCGTACCCGCGTGGCCAGCAACAAGAGCCCCTGGCTGAGCAAATGCGACATCAACGACGAGCATCTGATTGCCATCAGCCACGGCGAGGGCCGCTTTGTCTGCAACGAGCAGCTGCTGAACCAGCTCATCGACAACGGCCAGATTGCGACCCAGTACGTTGACCTGCTTTGCCGCCCGACGATGGACATGCGCTACAATCCGAACGGCTCCGTGCTGGCAATCGAGGGCATCACGAGCCCGGATGGCCGTGTCTTTGGCAAGATGGGCCACAGCGAGCGCAGCGGCGAGCAGCTCTATAAGAACGTCACCGGTGACAAATACCAGCCGATCTTTGAGGGCGGCGTGAATTATTTCAAGCTTTGATATTTCGAGAAGTTTCTGCTATACTGGAACTATCAGCTTAAAAGATTGTGAGGATTTGACCCAATGGCACAACACGACAAATATATTTCGCCGTTCTCTACCCGCTATGCGTCGGATGAGATGCAGTACATCTTCTCTGACGACAACAAGTTCCGCACCTGGCGCCGGCTGTGGATCGCGCTGGCTAAGGCCGAGCAGAAGCAGGGCTTGGCCATCACCGATGAGCAGATTGCCGAGTTGGAGGCGCACAAGGACGACATCAACTATGAGGACGCCATTGCGCGCGAGAAGCTCGTCCGCCATGACGTGATGAGCCACGTCTACGCCTACGGCCTGCAGTGCCCCAAGGCAAAGGGCATCATCCATCTGGGCGCGACCAGCTGCTATGTCGGTGACAACACCGACGTCATCATCATGCGCGAGGGCCTGCAGCTCGTGCGCAAGAAAGTCATCGGCGTGCTGGCAAATCTGGCCAAGTTCGCCGACGAGTACAAGGCCATGCCCTGCCTGGCCTACACCCACTGCCAGCCCGCGCAGCTGACTACCGTCGGCAAGCGCGCCACGCTCTGGATGAACGAGCTGTACATGGATCTGGAGGAGCTTGACCACCAGATCTCCCAGCTGGCGCTGCGCGGCGTTAAGGGCACCACCGGCACCCAGGCCAGCTTTGTGGAGCTGTTCAACGGCGACTCCGCCAAGATCAAGGCCGTCGAGGCCGACGTCTGCGCCCAGATGGGCTTTACCAAGGTCGTGCCGGTCTGCGGCCAGACCTACAGCCGCAAGGTGGACTACAATGTGCTGTCCGCCGTGGCTGGCATCGGCCAGTCCGCCATGAAGATGGCGACGGACATCCGCCTGCTGGCGAACTTCAAGGAGATGGAGGAGCCGTTTGAGAAGAACCAGATTGGTTCCTCCGCTATGCCCTACAAGCGCAACCCCATGCGCTGCGAGCGCATCTGTGCGCTGAGCCGCTACCTGATGGTGGATGTGCTGAACCCCGCCATCACTTCCGGTACCCAGTGGTTTGAGCGCACGCTGGACGACTCCGCCAACAAGCGCATTGCGATGGCCGAGGGCTTTCTGGCTGCTGACGCCATCCTGAACATCCTGCTGAACGTCTCCGACGGGCTGGTCGTCTACCCGAAGGTCGTCCGTGCCCGCGTCATGGCCGAGCTGCCGTTCATGGCAAGCGAGAACATCATGATGAAGGCCGTCAAGAAGGGCGGTGACCGTCAGGAGCTGCACGAGCGTCTGCGTGAGCACGCCGTGGCCGCCGCTGCCGTTGTCAAGCAGGAGGGCAAGCCCAACGACATGATTGCTCGCGTTGAGGCTGACCCTGCGTTCGGCCTGACCCGTGAAGAAATCGAGGCCGAGCTCTCCCCCGAAGCCTTTACGGGCCGCAGCGCCGAGCAGGTCACCGAGTTCCTGCGCGATGTCATCCAGCCCGTGCTGGACGCCAACAAAGAGGACCTGGGCCAGCATGTGGAGCTGAACGTGTAATTTTTATTCAGCTGTTTATCCGTAGGGGCAGATGCTCGTCATCCGCCCACGGGTCGATGCAAGCATCGACCCCTACAACATAGTAAAAGCCCCGCAGCGTCTTTTGTGAACAGCACCCCATTTGTTAGATAGTATATCATACTGTCTAACAAATGGGGTGCTGTTCAATACTAAACTACTATGGGATTTCTGTTCATCGGTTCAAGAGTTTGCCAGCCAGCACTTTTTGTTAACATCTGGCTCCCTTCAGATTTTTTTCCTCCCCCCACGTTTGGCCCCCTTGCCTTCGGCTAACGCTTCCTACTGCCAAACGCGTAGTGGTCTTTCATCACCTAGCTGTTGCCCATGCCGGGCACACCTAAATAACAACACCCCAAAGTACCTTTTCCAACTTTGGGGTGTTGTTTGTGTTTTACTTGATACTCACCGGATGCAGAGACGCAAAATGAATTCCTAGCTTTGCATTGTTCCTTGCTTCCCAGTGGTATCGCTGTTTTGTTGGCAGGTGTGCACCCAATCTCAAGATACGCACTTTCTCCATTTGACAGTGGTATTTCAATCCGCTTTGATTCATTGGGCGCAACATCTATTGTCACACCGTCTTCCAAATACGAAACAATTTCCTCAAGAATCTTCGCTTCTTCAATAACTTCTACGTCATTCTCCTGAGCAAACGCAGTCGTCACGAATAATGTAGAAAGCGCCATTGTCGCCATCATCAGTGCAACTATTTTTTTAACCTTTTTAAGCATTTTTTTCATCTCCTTGCAGATTGTTAAATAGTGCCTTCACATCATCTATAAGCATTGGATTAACAGTTGCCATACTGTTATAATAAGGTTCACTTCCGTCAATAGAGAAAAGCATCTGATAACTACTTCTCCCTTGGAGAAAATACAAATCCACCCCATCATATTCAGTACCACCACGGTATTTTGCAATGAATCGCATATGTAGCGGATCTGAAACGAGGCTTGCATCCGATGCGTCCGTCACCTGATGTCTATATACAATATAGAGACAGATTGTCTTATCTCTACAAAATACATTTGAAAATGATACCGAAAGATTATTGGGCTTCCTGTATTTTTGTCGCTTCTGATACACCGTTCTCGTTGAATGCCTCGATGGTGAAATAATAAGGCTGGTCGGTGGACAGACTCTTTAATAGTAATTCATTCTTTCCGTATAGGAGCCATGAATTGTATAGTTTATCGGGAGCGATACCCCAACGGATGTTGTAGCCTTGGCTGTTCTTGGCTGCGTCCCAAGTAATCATCGCATCACGGCGGTCCGCTTGGCGAACGACCTTGAAGTTCTTCACCGTCGCAGGCTTCTTGCCCTCACCGATACCGAACACACGCAAGTCCGAGATCGCCAGATGAGGCGTCGGGACCTCTATATTCTTATAACGGACATAACGGACACGAGCCGGATTATCCACTTGTACGTAATCGTTCGGGACATCCTTATAATTATTCCGGCGATCCACCAACGTTACCCAATCCTGCCCGTCCAAAGAGCCTTCCACCGCATAACGGTGGCGTAAACCGGGAATACGTCCATACATATTCGATTGATGATCGTGATAATTCACTTGCACGGCATATACCATAGCGGGAGCCTCCAGATCGATCTCTACCCATTCGGTATCTCCATTCGTGCGAGCCATCCAGAATGTCTTACATTCCTCATCCGTCAAGTTGGCCGGAAGGAAATTGGCGGAAGTCTTGGGACGGTTCGATTCCGTGAATCCTTGCGCGGCGGGAGCGGAACCCTCCGCATACGAGGAAGCTTTCACCGGCTTTTTATAAGAGAGCAACATCCACCCCGTAAACTCTCCTTTCTTTCCCGGCTCGGCGGGAGCGTAATGCGGATAATCACCGAAGTTATTATCACAATACATAATCCCCTCCTTATCGAAGAAAGTAGGATACATGCAGAGGCGACGCTCCCAATTCACCGTAGCCGAGAGAGACATAGAGGCGAAATGCCAATAATTACCTCCCGGCCCCACCAAGGTACTTCCGTGTCCGGCACCATTCATGAAACCACCGGGCTTATAGCTTACCGGGTTATGCGATTGGTATTTATACGGACCTAATGGGGAGTCCGCCACATAAACACCATCGGCATATACGTTGAATTCCGTACCGGGGGCGGCATACTGCATATAATATTTACCGTCGTGCTTGGTCAGCCAAGCACCTTCCATATAGCCCCCCAATACCGTATCGGTATGGTTCTCGCCAAAACGTTCCCAGCCATGCTTCGGCATATCCAAGCCGAAAAGCTCGACCGTCTCACCCTCGATCAAGAAACGGTCATCCTTATTCAGTTTCTTGCCCCGAAGCGGATAAACATTGGAAGAGCCCCAGAATAAATAAGCTTGCCCGTCATCATCGATGAATAAATCCGGGTCTTGTAGGTCGTGGAGTATAGCAGGAGTAGCGTTCCAATTACCCGATTTCGGATCATCAGTATAAAGAACGCTCATGGAGCCGGACGGATCACCCATCACATAAAGCACGGAATCCTTGTAATTATGAGCGGCGGGAGCGTTGGAACCCTGAGGATACCAGTTTTTACCGGGAGTGATAAAATCCCAGTTCAACAAATCTTTCGAATGCCAATAGCCATGCGAACGGGTTACGAACATATAATACTCGCCCCGGAATTCTACGACAGCGGGGTCCGCGCCCGAACGGTAAGACAGGTTGTTCGATGAGTTATAAATCATATACGTATAATCCACATTAAGCGGATTACAATACGTATTCGCCCGCATGGATTGAGCGGTGGCGGAACCTCCGGAAGCAGCCAAGAATAGAGCGGAAAAGATATATTTTGATAATAGTTTCATGTTGATATGTATTAATTTTTACCGCAGAGAGAAAGAAGACTGATTCGCCTCGTCGGTAGAATTCAAGCCTACCCAAACCGTGAAATCACCCGGCTCGGCTTTCTTCTGCATATCGATACCATAGAAAGCCAGCAAAGCTTCGTCAATCGTGAAAGAGACTTGCTTCTTCTCGCCCGCTTTCAAAGCCACCTTCTCGAAACCTTTTAGCTCTTTAACCGGACGGGTCACGCTACCCGCCAAGTCGCGGATATACATCTGGACGACCGTCTCGCCATCCACCTTACCCGTATTCTCTACCTCAGCCGTTACCGTGATCTTACCCCCTTTCGTGAAAGAGTTCTGATCCAGCTTCATAGAGTTCACGGCGAAAGTCGTATAGCTCAAGCCATAACCGAACGGATACAACGGTGTGTTAGGCACATCCATATATCTGGATTTATAATCCGTATCCGGAGCTTCCGGAGGAACCGGGCGGCCTGTCGGTTTCTGATTGTAATACAGAGGCAATTGACCTACCGTACGAGGGAAAGACATCGTCAGGCGAGCGGACGGATTATAATCGCCACTGATCACATCGGCCATACCATGACCTGCCATCGTACCCAGATACCAAGCCTCCAAGATACCGTCGACATGCTGATCCTCCCAAGAAAGATCCAAAGGATGTCCGTTCACCAAGATCAAACCAAGAGGTTTACCCGTCTTTTTCAATTCTTTCAACAAGGCTTGTTGAGCGCCCGGCAATTTCAAGTCCGTACGGCAAGCGGCCTCACCACTCCAGTTGAAATCCTCGCCCATAGCCGCCAATACGATATCCGCACGGCGAGCCGTAGCGATCGCCTCAGCGAATTTAGATGAATCATCAGTCAAGAGATCACATCCCTCGGCATAAATGAACTTCACGTTCGTACCGGCATATTTCTCGGTCAGACCCTCGAACAAAGAGATACTCTCCTCACGCTCACCCCGGCCAGCCCACTCGCCATTCTGGTTGATCTTATCTTTTACCATCGGGCCGATCAAGGCTACCGTAATATTCTTATCCTTCGAGATCGGGAAGAAGTTATTATCATTCTTCAAAAGGACGATCGAGCGAGCGGAAGTCTCACGAGCCTCTTGCAAAAACTCCGGCTTCATGATCGTATTCTTCTCACGCTCATTGTCCAAGTAACGATATGGATCATCGAACAAGCCCAAGAGGAACTTCATCTCCAAGATGCTCGCCACGGCACGGTCGATATTCTCTTCCGAGACCTTGCCCTCTTTCACGGATTGTACAAGATATTGGCTGTAGATGCCACCTGTCATATCCATATCGATACCGGCGTTCGCGGCCAGTTCTCCCGCCTCCTTATCATTTCGCACGATACTATGGGCTACCATCTCATTGATACCGGTATAATCGGTAACCACGAAACCATTGAAGCCCCAGTCCTTACGTAACAAATCGGTCATCAACCATTTATTACCCGTGCTGGGCACTCCGTTGATCTCATTGAAGGAGGCCATGAACGTAGCGACTCCCGCTTCCTTAGCCGCTAAATAAGGCGGCATATAATAATTCATCAATGTATTTTGCGACAACTCAGACGTATTATAATCACGTCCGGCCTCAGCGGCCCCATAAGCGGCAAAGTGCTTACAACAAGCCAAGACCGTATTTACGTCGGCCAACGAACGCCAATCGTTTCCTCCTTGGAAACCCTCGACACGGGCCTTCGCAATCAGACTTCCCAAATACGGGTCCTCACCGGCACCTTCCATTACACGTCCCCAACGGGCATCCCGGGAGATATCCACCATCGGGGCGAACGTCCAAGCGATACCGGAAGCGCTCGCCTCATCCGCCGCGATCGCCGCACTTTTACGCATCCGCTCCAAATCCCAAGAGCAGGATTCCGCCAACGGCATCGGGAAAATCGTACGATAGCCGTGCACGACATCATAACCAAACAATACGGGTATCTTCAAACGGCTCTCGGACAGAGCCATCTCTTGCATTTTACGTACGCCATCTACCGTATATACATTAAACAAGCTTCCTACAAGACCTTGTTTCAGCAAAGTCTCATAATCCCCCGTCATAACCGGGCCGGTCACATCCCAGTTACAGGAGTATTGGGCCATCTGCCCCACCTTTTCCTCCAAGGTCATCAAAGAGAGCACAGAATCTACACGGCGTTCAATATTTTTGTCGCCGCTGAAGCTTTTCCAACCGCTTACAGCGGGCTGCTGGCATCCCCCCAAGGTAGCGGCAACGGCCGCACCAGCGATAAAAGTCGTTAACCTTTTCATTATTCGTATTCGTATATGTATTATTTGTTCCAAGTTACCTGCGCCGATTTCACGTCCCGGGAGTTCGTACCTACGTAGATATTGAATAAGCCCGGTTCCCAGATGTATTCCAACGCGCTGTTATAAAATTTCAAGTCTTCCGGCGTAATCGTAAAAGAGACTTTTCGGCTCTCACCCGGTTTCAAGGAGATCTTCTGGAAGTTCTTCAACTCTTTCATCGGACGGGAGATGCTGGCAGCCGGATCGCCGATATATAACTGTACGACTTCCTCGCCCTCTAGCTTGCCTGTATTCGTCACTTGTACGCTGGCGGTCAATACACCGTTCTCTCCTTGCACACTCGTCTTATCCAACTGAAGATCACCGTAAGAGAAAGTCGTATAACTCAAGCCATAGCCAAACGGATACAAAGGATCGTTCGTGATATCCAGATATTTAGAAGTGAAATGATCATCCGGATTCATTGGGCGGCCTGTTTTCTTAGCATTGTAATACAAAGGAATCTGGCCTACGCTACGAGGGAATGTAGTCGTCAATTTACCGGAAGGATTCACGTCACCGAACAATACGTCCACCAATCCGCGAGCCGCAGCGGAACCTCCATGCCAAGCCTCAACGATCGCAGAGAATTGGCTATCCTCCCACTCTAAGGTCAACGGACGGCCATTCGCCAAGACCAACACCACCGGTTTACCGGTCTCCAACAAAGCTCTTAACAGCTCTTTCTGGCTCTCCGGCAAACTAATATCCGCACGACTGCAAGCCTCTCCGGACCAGTTATTCGGCTCACCCATTACGGCAATGATACGATCCGCATCTTTCACTTTCTCAACCGCTTCCTTCACCAAACGGGTATTCTCCACCGGATCAACCTTCAAGCCACTGGCTTTCGCCAACATCGGCTCGTCCGTCAAATTACATCCCTTGGCGAAAATCACACGGGCCTTATTGCCAACCATTTCCTTCACGGCCTGCACTACGGAAGCTGACTTCGCCGTATCGATACCACACCATGTCCCGAACAACTCAACCTTCTTATCCGCCAACGGGCCTATCACAGCGATCGTCCCTGTCTTTCGCAAAGGCAACAAACCCTTATCATTCTTCAACAAGACAATGGATTTGCCGGCGATATGGCGAGCCGTATTCATATGCTCATCCGTGAACGTATTCTTTTTCGCACGATCCGCGTCCAAGTAGCGATAAGGGTCCTCGAACAAGCCTAATTTATATTTCGCCTCCAATACACGGCGGCAAGCCTGATCGATATCCGCTTGAGACACACGGCCCTCTTCCAACGACTTCTTCAAGGTCGTGATATAACCATTTGTCATCATATCCATATCCAAGCCGGCATGCAAAGCCAAGGCCGATACGGTCTGCGTATCACCCAAACCATGATTGGTCATCTCGCCGATCGAATTATAATCAGAAACGACAAACCCATTGAATCCCCATTGATCACGAAGCAAATCGGTCAATAACCAACGGTTACCCGTAGCCGGAATCGCCTCCACCAAATTAAAGGAAGACATGGCCGTGGCACAACCAGCCTCTACAGCCGCTTTATAAGGCGGGAAATACTCATTAAACATCTTGATACGGCTCATATCCACCGTATTATAATCACGACCGGCCTCGGAAGCGCCATACAAGGCAAAGTGCTTCAAGCAAGACAAGATCGTGTTCTCTTTCGTCAAGTCATCTCCTTGATAACCTCTCACCATGGCGGCGGCGATCTTTCCACCCCACCAAGGGTCCTCTCCACTACCCTCGGCGATACGTCCCCAACGAGCGTCACGGGCGATATCCACCATCGGGGAATACGTCCATGTCACACCGTTTGAGCTGGCCTCGATAGCGGCGATACGGGCACTTTGCTCGATCAACGTCGTATCCCAGCTACAAGACAAAGCCAATGGGATCGGGAAGATCGTATGATATCCATGAATTACATCCAGTCCGAACAAAAGCGGAATTCCTAAGCGAGATTCCTTAACCGCTATCTCCTGCAATTTACGGAACGTCTCCAGCTCCGAGCCTCCCGTAGCACCCAGCCAGCCCCGACGAATCGTCTCGTCCGCACCTTCCGAGCCACTCAAGATGCCGGGAACACCACCACCGGACAAGTTCAGCTGTCCGATCTTCTCATCCAAAGTCATTTTACCCATCAACTGATCGATAAACGTATCCATCGCTCTCGTATCTTGAACGGGCTTTTGTCCGTATGCCGCAAGTGCCAAACAAGCGGCGAATGATAATATAATCTTTCTCATGTTATTTAAATATTAAGATTCTCTCGCATTATGGATCGTGAAACCCAATTTCTTCAAACCGTCCTGGATTTCCGGACAGCTCATAAACAAACGCCACAGAAGGCCCGTACGGTAATTCTCGATCATCGGGGTGATCGTACATTGGTCTATCGCCAGATAACGATGCGGATACCAATTCTCGCCTTCACTGAAAGCGTCGTAAAAACCATACTTACCCCAGATGCTATCTCCCAGATTGAAATAGAAATGCTTCAATGCCTTCGAGGATTCCTCCGGTGTATACGGATAACTGCTCAAGGCGGCTGTCGGCGTAATCACCCCATGATCGTTGGAAGGCATATGCGCGTTATAGCCTTTCACGGAATAGCTGGCGGTCAATCCCCAGCAAGCGTCGCTATATCCCTTGAAACCCTTCGGATTCTCCGCGCAATAACGGTAATCAATCAAGACGTGATTCCGGTTCAAGTCCCAGTAGTTAGCGTATCGATCCGACAAGCCGACCGGACATAGGCCGATATAAGAATAATGTGCCCAGAACAACGGACCGCCGTACTCCTCGGCATAATTATGTTTCAAGATCAAAGGTAAATCGTAAGCGACCGCATCGCTCTTGATCCCTCCTTTACGAGCCCATCCGTTATGATAAGCGGAAGCCGGGATCGGATACGTAGGCGAAGACGCCGCCAAAATATAAGTAATCAGACATTCATTGTAACCTTCCAAAGGAAAATTCATCTCCCATGCGTAATTCGGGCTCCAATGCCAATACAATACATCCTGCCCGTTCAAATACCATGTCCATTCCATCTCACGCCATAGCTGGTCAATCTTCGCGGCCAACGCTTTCTCGCTCGCATTACCGTCCTTGAAATATTGGCGTACGCATAAGAGACCTTGCATTAAGAAAGCGCTCTCTACCAAATCGCCTCCGTTATCCTTCTGGCCGAAAGGCTTTACCTTACCCGTAGGTCCATGCATCCAGTGAGGCCAGACCCCGTGGAAACGATCGGCCTTCGCCAAGTAATCAGCGATTTGATGAAAACGGGCCACACCTTCCTCACGGGTGATAAAACCACGCTCAATACCTACCAACAGCCCGGCGATGCCAAAACCACTACCTCCGGTGGTCACGATATCAGCGTCGTTCTCAGGATACACGCCATCCGTATGGATACGCTCACAGGCCAGTCCGGAGGTAGGCTCCGCACCTTCCCACATATAATTAAAGTGAGCCTTTTGTATATAGGTCAAGAATTCATCATCCGACTGAAAATCCAACTTACGCTCATTGGGCGTAGACTCTGCGGATGTGTCACTTTTCTTGGCCTCATGACAAGCGGTCAACAAAAAGCCAAGCAACAGGGTAACAACGCCTGTACGGAAATAGGTATTCATAGATATATACATTTAAAATAGTTATCGTCTCAATACTTTACTCATCGGTGAACGGCCGCTCTCTCCCAATGCCTCGATCGAGAAATAATAGTCCGTATCCTTATCCAAGCCCCTGAAATCGTACATCGTATCTCCCAGTACCGTGATACTGTTGTACAATTTATCCGGCGCTATACCATAATAGATATTGTAAGCGTACGCCTCTTTTACCGGTTCCCAAGTGATCAGCGCATTCCGCTTATCCGCTTTTGAGCGTTCCACCTTTAAATTCTTAACGGCGGCGGGAGCTTCTCCCAAACCATTTCCAAAAATACGAAATCCGGACATAGCGAAGTTGCCCGAAGGCACATGTTCGTTCACAATTTTCAAATAACGGGTTTTCAAAGGCTCACGCAACTCGATATAGTCGTGCGGAACGTCCTTGTCGTTATCGCTCTTATCGACTACCAATTCCCAATTTTGTCCATCTATAGAATGATAAATACGATATTGATGATACAAGTCCATCGCCTTATTATGCTGTACGGCTCTATGCTCGTAATAGTTCAACTGGATCGCACGTACCTCTTTCAATCCCTCTAAAGAGATCTGGAGCCATTCACCCGGCTCTCCCGAGCGGGCGGACCAGAAAGTACGCATGCTCTCATCCGTTACATTCTCTGGTACTAACGTACTATCCATGGAAGAGGCCATCACCGGTTTTCCATACGATAGCAACATCCAACCGGAAAACGTATTCGCGATATCATCGACCTTCCCTTTCGGCGTAAGCAAAGGATAGTCCCCGAAAGCGGTGTTCGAATACATCACGCCATCCTTATCGAATGCCGTAGGGTACAAACCAATACGACGCTCAAACTTATATTTCAAGGAAAGCATGCAAGTAGCCACATGCCAGTAATTGCCATACGCATCCTCGAAAGTACCACCATGACCGGCACCTTGTACGAAACCTCCCGGCTTATAGCTCATCGGGTTATGTTTCTGGTAGGTGAACGGGCCCATCGGCTTGTCGGATACATAGACACCATCCGCATAGACCTTGAACTCCGTTCCCGGCGCACCGTATTGGAAATAATATTTACCGTTATGCTTGGTCACGAAAGCTCCTTCCGTAAAAGGCGCTAAAGTCGTGCTATCGTCATTGTTCATCCCGAAACGTTCCCATCCGTGTTCTTCCGGGCGCAGCATCATGATCTCTTGGATCTTGCTGATCGGGTGGAAATCACGGCGATCCAGTTCCACTCCCTTCAAAGCAAACTCATTACTTGAACCATAGTACATATACAAACGTCCGTCATCATCCAGCAAAAATGCCGGGTCCCAGCTAGGAAGAGCCGTTTTCTCCACATACCGCTTGAACTTTCCGCTTTTCGGGTTCGTACTATACCAAATAGGCAATCCCGCATAGGTAGAACCGGTATAGAACAAGGTATCTCCACTTACGAAAGCCGCCGGAGCGCACAAGTCGTCATCTTCCGGATAACGTTGGAAACCGGCGAATACGAACTCCCAATTACTCAAGTCCTTGGAATAATAGAATCCGGCTTGATTCGTGGCGAAAAGGAAATATTCCCCTTTATACATGACCATCATCGGATCGGCCGTAGAGCGGAAAGAGCCATTCTTCACCAAATCCGGCAGATTCGCCCGGAAGCAGTAGCTCAAATTCATCGGGTTGCAATAGGTAGAGGGATGATCGGCCGTAGCGTCGAACCAGCGGGTGGCTTGCTGAGGAGCTTTTACCCGTACATCACGAGGATCCGCCTCCATCCGGATATCTATTTTCGTATCGTTATCGCCAAAGGCGCGATAAGCGTACTTCATCCCCGGATAATACACGAATAACTCATGATCGTAGCGGCTTGCTTGTATCTTATAATAGCCTGTCGCATCGGTGGTATAATGAACCGGGCTAGCCGTGAACATCACCGTAGCGCCTTCCAAAGGCTTGCCGTCCGGTCCGGTAATCGTACCTTCCAGAAAATGTTTTTGGGATACGGTAATATAGTAATCGCTTACCTGCCCCTTGATCACGATCACGGAATCTCCCCGCTCGTTTACTTGAGCGTTTACGGTAGAGACCGCGAAGAAAGAGGCAAGGAGTGATACGAGCATACACTTATTGTAGGCTTTTAAGGAAGCGCTAGAAACTCCTACGTCTTTCCGGAAAAACATGTACGTGTTTTCCGAAAAAGACGTACATGTTTCCGAGAAAACACGTACATGTTTTTTCCAAGAAGCGATAGCCCTATTTATTCTATTACATGCCAGCATATTATGTTCAAGATAAGTTATTGTTGTTTTTTGTCGCATTATTATTTTATGGATTGAATCTTTTGGATACCTTTCTGGACATCCGGATGGCTCATGAAAAGGTTCCACAACAGATTCGTACGGTAATTCTCGATCATAACCGTTACAGGCGCTTGATTCAATCCCATAAATAAGGGAGATACCCAATTTACAGTCAAGTTGAAAGCATCCCGGAAACCGTACTCACCCCATAAGAAGCTGCCATGGTTACGATAATAATTCCGCAAGGCTTTCATGGAAGCGTCCGGCGTATAAGGGAAAGAAGCCAGAGCGCCCGTAGGTGCCATCGTTCCGTTATCCCTGTGCGGCATCGGCTCCTGAGCTTGATAGTTCCAAGCGAAATCGCTGGCGGTCAATCCCCAACAATCTTCTCCATAACCTACATACCCCCCTTGGTTCTCGATACAATACCGTTGATTGATCTTTGCCATTTTCTGGTTGTTCTCGAAATAATTCGTATACTTATCCGTGAACTTATGTGGGTCCAGCCCGAGATAGGAGTAATGGATAAAGAAAAGAGGACCTCCATTAGAGACACCTACTTGCAAGTTCTCCCCATAATAAGTATTGCCATTCGTATACATCTTACCATCTTCTACACGCCCCCAATCGGCACGGTATTCTTGCGCATACTCCTCTTGGCTGGCCCAGCCGCTATAATACATCTCCGGAGAGATTCCGTATTTCGGCCCCATGATAGCCAACATATAGGTAATCATGGTCTCATTCCAGCCGATCAATTTATGATTGATCACCCACGCCTGATCTGGAGACCAGTGCCAATATAGATATGGGCTGTCCTTAAATTGCTTATACCAGCTCCATTCCACGTTTTTCCATAGATTATCGATGCTCTTACGGATTTGTTTCTCCTTGTCATTCTCTTGGTTGAAATATTGACGAGCCGTTAACAGTCCTTGGAATAAGAAAGAGGTCTCCACCAAATCACCTCCATTATCTTTCGGGCCGAAGAAAGCGACCGTCTTCCCGGTTGTCCCATCGATAAAGTGAGAGACCGCCCCATGGAATTTATCCGCTTTCTCCAAGAAAGAAGTGATTTTCAAGAAACGCTGTACGCCCTCTTCCCGGGTGATAAATCCCCGTTCGATACCCGCCACGATCGCCATGATACCGAAGCCGGAAGCCCCGGTAGCGATCATATCATTCCGTCCGGGAATATTCTCACGGGCAAGACCGCTATTTGGCTCCGCTCCCTCCCAATAGTAACGGAAGTTCGCTTCCTGTACCATATCCAGCAATTGCTCGTCCGTCATTGGATAGGTAGTGGCCGAGACTGTCTGGGAATCATTGGATTCATTCAGCGCATAATCCACGACCGTCACCTTATAATAAGCCTTTTTACCAACCTCTCCCAAGAAATCGGTATAACGATTCATCCAAGGGCGGCGGACAGCGACCGGCTGGTAAGTGATCCCGTCGAAAGAACGGTAAATGCGATAGTATTTTATATCCTCCTTTGATTGAGGAATCCATTTGATATCGATATGACGCTCATAAGCCTTAGCTTCCTGCAAGACCGGAGCGTTTAAGGTACTTACCGACGGAAGGGAAGCCGGCAAAAGCTCTATATCGTCCAGATAAATCGTATATTCGTTTCCATCGGCCGTACCGGGACGAAGGGCTACAGCCGCTAATTTCTTGATGTTCGTATCGTTCACGGCGTTTAATCCGAAATCCTTCAAAGGAATGGATACGGAATGCCATACGCCGGGACGTGTATCTTTCAGATAATTTCTCAGGTTTAGGTATTGGGTATACGTGCTGTCCGCATAACGAATAGCGATATTGGGAAGAGCGGCAGCATTCATGCTCTCTCTCAGTTGTACTTGTAAAGAGAGCGTAGAGGGCTCACGAAAGAAGTCATTGCCACGGACCGGGCAATATTGTATCTCGCTATACCAATCTCCACCGGGAGCGGATACATAGGTAAGCTCCAAGGAATTGCCGGGAGTAAAAGCGACAGAGCCGGCAACCGGAAGATGATGTCTCGCATTTTTAATCCAAGAAGGTGAGGTATATTTCGCTTGAGAATAAAAGTAATCCCCTTTCATCAAGCTATTCTCGAAGAGATCGGAAGAGCACACGTCTGAACTCCAGTCACGGC
>OOCR01000699.1_pt1 | contig 23135 bp, 18 predicted proteins | sample 1671491 | NCBI WGS metagenome assembly OOCR01 (sample SAMN06348162, study PRJEB24527) | human gut metagenome | biome: human gut; feature: ankylosing spondylitis patient; material: feces | host: Homo sapiens | place: China | collected 2015-10
TCCGAAGTTCAAAATAAGTTGTCCGCACATGTTCACATGCTTCTATCCGCTAACAGAGCTTGAGGACAAAATCATTGGGCTTATCGAAGAGGGTTACTCCGAGTGCCAGATCGCAAAGATGGACGGGATGCCGACGGCTATGACGATTCGGCGCTGGAAGGATGAGGACAAGGATTTTTGTGCTCGTTCCGTGCGCGCGCTAGCTCTCCACGTGCACAAGCCTGCTCGAGCGAAGTGCAGAGCTTCTTGGTCGAGGTGCAAGAGAGCTTAGCGAGGTGGCGTCAGACAAAGACGCCGTCGTCCGAATGACAAAATAAAACCCCCGAGGAATCGGGGGTTTAGTTTTTCGATGCTGTCGATAGTTCAACCGCCATGACGCACCCTGAGGGTGCTTAATTCTGGGGACGAGGATGAGTGTGCTCGTCAGTTCCTCGACCGAGCGAGAGGTCGCGTCGTCGAGGGACTTGTGCGGCCTCGCTAGGCCAAAGCGGCGTTCTTCGTTGGCGAGGAGGACAGATGCCATTGATCTCATTCTTTGGGGGCACGCCCAACAAGAAATAAAAACAACCCAAGGTGGGGAAAGAACAAAGCCCCAGAAAAGCAAGAAGCCGCATGGTCTAGCCACCAGCGGCTTCTTTTTTGACCACTTGCTTCGAACGAGGAGGTCTATGGAGGATTTTACCAGATGGGCGGCCGTTATTTGCGCCGTCTTCAGTCCCGTAATTAGGGAGTTTGCGATGAAGCATCAAGGCATTTTCTTCTTGTTCATGCTGACGATCATGGTTCTATTCGTGGCCTACGGCGCGCTCTTGATCGCAGAGAAGGCGAAGAAGATCGGACTGTGGTGAGCTGGAAATTTTGGGCGGGGATTCTAGGGCCCCGCCCTTTTCATTGGTAGCAACTAGTTATGATGCTAGTCTTTCAAAATTTCGTGCTGACTATGCAAGAAGGGAGTAGATCTATCAACGATAGAGGATTGTGATGAATTATTTTTTGCAGAACCAGTCGAGCTTGGTTAGGGAAGATCTATTTTTGGTTAAAAGAATCTCATTTCTGATCTCGGTTTGAACTTCTCCTGCTGCGTTTGAAATAATTATTATTTTCTCTATTTCTGTTTTATTCTTAAATTCTTCAAGATCTTTAGATGGATTTGGAAGATTTTCGCAGTTAATCAGTGTTGATAGCTTAGTTAGACTATTGTAAAGATCTTTCTCAGCTAGAATTTGCATTTCAGATATGAGTTTATTTATTTCAAGAGACTTATTAAAAAGGGCTTGTTTCTCGTCTTTGGAAGCTTCTGGATTGTTCTTTACAGTCGTCTCAACGGCTTGAAAAACAAGCATAATTTCGAAGAATTTACTATATGTTTTTATGCGTTCTTCGTCAAGAAAACGTTGTCGACGGTGCTGTTCTGTAAGGTTAATTTCGCATCTCTTTGTGAGATACCCAAAAATAAAACTCGCGAGCGCAACAAATCCTGAAGATTTAGTTAGCTCTAATGCAAACTCGTAAAATTCAGCCATTTTGCTTCTTTATGATATTGAAGTTCTGAGATTCTATGGTGAGTGGATATCAACGTCTAGCGGTGAGCGCCTTGTAGCAGTCGAGCTCCTCGATGTGCAGACCGTGTCGCGCGAGGCTGTCGGCCATGATCGAGATGCTCATGTCGTTGAATGCGTCCCAGAAGGCGCCTGTCATGGGCGAGCGCACTGCGTTGAACAACTGCACGAAGATTTTGTACTGGGGCCGGAAGAGGTACTTCACGACGTACGCGACGTTCAGGAAAGTTTGAGCTTCCTCCCGCGTGAGGACGACGGTGCCCTCGGGAATCGTCGGCTCGGTCTTGGGCGGCACGGGAGTCGCATGTTCTACGACGGGCGTTCGAAGTTCGCAGGTGCGGATGAACTCGATTGTCGCATCAAAGTCTTTTGCAAGGATGAACGTGTACTTCGGTACGCGGAACCTCGTCTTGAGTGCGCGGTAGACGGTTTTGGAAATTGATGCCGTCGCGGCGCACGCGCTTTTGCACGGCGGACTGGATCAGGTACCCCTGCTCGGGCGTGATGTACGCGGGGGTAGCAGAGGGGGCCGGGCGGAGCGCCTGCTCCATGCGCTCGAACCGCGCATTTGAAGTCGAGCGCCTTGGCGCCCGTGAAGCCCATCGCGAGGATCGAGAAGCCCATCCAGTAGCCGGTGACGGTACGCTTTGCGCCAGAGCCGATTTCCACGTCTTCGGACCATTGCGCAAAATTGCGCGATGCTTCGAGCTCAGGCTTCTTTTCGATAATGGCGGCAATTGCGCGAACAACGTCGCTGTGCTTTTTGCCAAAGTAGTTTCCAACGGTGCGGCTGGACGTGACGGGGCGACCTTCGATGATATTGAAGGTGTCTTGATCGATGAGTTCAGACATTTCTGTCTCCTGTTGAGGTTCATGGACCTCGTCGCCGCTTCCTACGGCGGGCGGGCGAGGCTCTGCGGGGTAGGAAATACCGCTCAACAGGTGACGGCCGCCCGAAGGCGCCCGCAGGCCTCTCCCAGAAGGAGACGGAACATGCCCACAAATTTGTGGAGATGCTCTACACGCATGAAAAAAGCCGCTTGAGGCGGCTGCGCGCCTGTTGATTCAGCCCACGGTAGCACGATCCGAGACCGTTACAAAGACCGTTACGAATGAACGTCTGCCAGCGTCTTTTTATGTCCTATTACGTCATTGTAAAAAAGTGAAACCCCCGAGTTTTCAGGAAACCCGGGGGTTCATTTGTCTCGTTATGTCTTACCGTGACCTAACGGGGATTTACTCCCATTCGATCGTGGCGGGCGGCTTGCCCGAGACATCGTAAACAACACGGTTGATACCGCGAACCTCATTGATGATTCGGTTCGAGACCTTGCCGAGAAGGTCGTAGGGGAGATGGCTCCAGTGCGCGGTCATGAAGTCGGACGTTTCGACGCAGCGCAGGCTCACGACCCATTCGTAGGTGCGGCCGTCGCCCATAACGCCCACGGACTTCACGGGGAGGAAGACGACGAACGCCTGGCTCACCTTGTCGTAGAGGCCGGCGGCGCGCAGTTCTTCGATGAAGATGGCGTCGGCTTCGCGCAGAAGGTCGGCGTATTCGCGCTTCACTTCACCGAGGATGCGAACACCAAGACCGGGACCCGGGAAGGGGTGACGGTACACCATTTCGGCGGGAAGGCCGAGTTCGACGCCGAGTTCGCGCACTTCGTCCTTGAAGAGGGAACGCAGCGGTTCGAGAAGCTTCAGATGAAGCGTGTCGGGGAGGCCGCCCACGTTGTGGTGCGACTTGATGGTCTTCGCCTTCTTCGTCTTGGCGCCTGCAGATTCGATGACGTCCGGGTAGATCGTGCCCTGAGCGAGCCACTTGGCGGCGGTGAGCTTCGAGGCTTCTTCCTGGAAGATTTCCACGAATTCGCGGCCGATGATCTTGCGCTTCTGTTCGGGGTCGGTCACGCCGGCGAGGGCGTTCATGAAGCGATCCACGGCATCGACGACGATGAGTTTGAGGCCCATGTTCTTTTCGAACGTTTCACGAACTTGTTCGCGTTCGTTCTTGCGCAGGAGGCCGTTGTCGACGAACACGCAGGTGAGCTTCGAACCGATGGCGCGGTGGATGAGCGCGGCGGCCACGGAGCTGTCGACGCCGCCCGAGAGGCCGAGGATGACTTCTTCGTCGCCCACCTGTTCGCGGATCGACGCCACGGCTTCTTCGATGTAGTTGCCCATGACCCAGTCGGGCGAGCACTTGCAAATGTCGATGACGAAGCGCTCGAGCATTTCGCGACCCTTCACCGTGTGGGTGACTTCGGGGTGGAATTGAAGCGCATAGAAGCCCTTTTCTTCGTTGCACATGCCGGCGATCGGGCACGACGGGGTCGAGCACATCACCTTGAAGCCCGGGGGCAGTTCGGTCACCTTGTCGCCGTGCGACATCCAGACCTTGAGCATGCCGTGACCGTCTTCGGTCTTGAAGTCTTCGATGCCTTCGAGCAGACGGGTGTGGCCGTGGGCGCGGACTTCGGCGTAACCGAATTCGCGCTTCGTGCCGCTTTCAACGCGACCGCCGAGCTGCTGGGCCATCGTCTGCATGCCGTAGCAGATGCCGAGAACGGGCACGCCGGCTTCGAAGACGGCGGAGCTCGCCTGGTCGTTGCTTTCTTCATAGGCGCTCATGTGCGAGCCCGAGAGGATGATCCCCTTCGGGTTGAATTCGCGAATGAAGTCGGCGGAGACGTCGTTCGGATGCACTTCGCAGTAGACGTGCGCTTCACGCACGCGGCGGGCGATGAGCTGCGTCACCTGGCTGCCGAAGTCGAGGATGAGAATACGGTCGTGAGACATAGGAATAGTCGGATCCGTAGGGAGAGTTGAAAAACCGGTACAGTCTCGTCCGGCGCGCGCCGACGGGGCGTGCGGCGGAGAGAATCGGGAGCCCGAGAGCCCCGCGCGGAACGGGACGTATTGTAACAGTATCCGCATCGGGGCTTTCTTTTCGAAGGCCCTCGGACGCGCACGCGCGCGGCTCGGAAAACAAGAACGCCCGGGCAAGTTTCCTGCGCGGAAACCGCTCGGGCGTCGGGTGGGAAAGGAGGGATCGGTGCCCTCCTTTCGTCGGAGTGCGATCAGTGTTCGCGACGGTAGTTCGGAGCTTCCTTCGTGATCGTCACGTCGTGGACGTGCGATTCGCGCAGACCGCCCGCGGTGATTTCGACGAACTGGGCGCGGGTGCGCATTTCGTCGATCGTGCGGCAACCGCAGTAGCCCATCGAGGAGCGCAGACCGCCGATCATCTGATAGATGATCGTGGCGATCGGGCCCTTGTAGGGAACCATGCCTTCGATGCCTTCGGGGACGAACTTGTCGAGGTTGCCCTGGTTGTTGTCCTGGAAGTAGCGGTCGGCGGAACCCTTGCCCATGGCGCCGAGGGAGCCCATGCCGCGGTAGGACTTGTAGGAGCGGCCCTGCGAGAGGATCACTTCGCCCGGAGCTTCGTCCGTGCCGGCGAACATGCCGCCCATCATGACGACGTTGGCGCCCGCGGCGATCGCCTTGGCAATGTCGCCCGAGAAGCGGATGCCGCCGTCGGCGATGCAGGGAACGCCCGTGCCCTGGAGGGCTTCGGCCACGTTGCTGATAGCGGTGATCTGAGGAACGCCCACGCCGGCGACGATACGCGTCGTGCAGATCGAGCCCGGGCCGATACCGACCTTGACGCCGTCGGCACCCGCATCAACGAGAGCAAGAGCGGCCGCGGCCGTGGCGATGTTGCCGCCGATCACCTGGAGGTTGGGATAGTGCTCCTTCACCCACTTCACGCGGTTGAGAACGCCCGCGGAGTGGCCGTGGGCCGTGTCGACGACGATGACGTCGACGCCCGCGTCGACGAGCTTTTCAACGCGTTCTTCGGTGCCCGCACCGACGGAAACGGCGGCGCCCGCGAGGAGCTTGCCCTGGCTGTCCTTGGCGGCGAACGGGTGGTCGGTGGCCTTGGTGATGTCCTTGACCGTCATGAGGCCCGCAAGCTTGAAGTCGTCCGTAACGACGAGCACGCGTTCGAGACGGTGCTTGTGCATGAGAGCCTTGGCTTCTTCGAGCGAAGCGCCTTCGTGAACCGTCACGAGACGTTCGCGCGGGGTCATGACTTCGCGCACGGGGATCGACATGCGGGTTTCGAAACGCAGGTCGCGGTTCGTGACCATACCGAGCACGGTGTTGTCGGCGGCAACGACCGGAAGACCCGAGATGCGGTGTTCGCGGGCGATGGCGATCACGTCGCCGACGAGCATGTCGGGACCGATCGTGATCGGTTCGGAAACGACGCCAGCTTCATGACGCTTCACCTTGGAGACTTCGGCCGCCTGCTGATCGGCGGACATGTTCTTGTGGATGAAGCCCACGCCGCCTTCCTGAGCGAGCGCAATGGCGAGGCGCGACTCCGTCACCGTGTCCATGCAGGCGGAGACCATCGGAATGTTGAGACGGAGATTCCGCGTCAGATTCGTCTGAAGCTGCGTGTCGCGGGGAAGAACGTCGGAGTAGGCGGGGACGAGAAGAACGTCGTCGAAGGTGAGGGCCTTCTGGATGAGTCGCATAACAACCTCTTAGCGCAAAAAAAAATAGGGTCGACCGACTTTCGGGACGAATCGACGCATATTTTGTGGAATGGGGGTTCCTCGTACGCGAACGGGCAGGGGTTCGCGTCGCTGTTTTCAACGGGAGCTCGACCTCGGGCTCGAAGCCCGCGGGAGCAGTCCGTAGAAAACCGGAGATTGATTGCGGACGAAGTGTACCCTTTTTCCGCACCGTTGTGGGAAATGCGGGCAAAAAAAATATCCCCCGACGAAGATTTTCGTCGGGGGACGGGGAAAAGCGGTCGAATTCGGGCGCGTTCGGCCCGGATCAGGCGGACTTGTGGCCCGCGTAAAGTGCGTCGATTTCGCGCGCGTAGCGTCGGGCGATCGCAGCGCGGCGCAGCTTCATCGTGGGCGTGAGAAGACCCTCCTCCACCGTGAAGGGCTCCCGCAGAATCGCCACGGCGCGCGGAATTCCGTAGGAGGGAAAGTCCTTGGCGGCCGCACGCACGCGCTTGACGATGAGGCGTGTCATGGCGCGGTTCGTCAGCGTGGCGGGATCGTCGGGGTCGAGCTGCATTTCGTCGCAGAGTTCGGCCCAGCGCACGGGCTCCACGACGACGAGCGCGCTCACGAAGGGACGGTTCTCGCCGAGAACGAAGGTCTGCGAGAAGAGATGATCTTCCTGCAAAGCGAATTCGAGGTCGACGGGAGCGATCTTTTCGCCCGTCGAGGTGACGATGATTTCCTTGATGCGGCCCTTGATGCGCACGCGGCCGCCGTCCGAGAGGTCGGCCTGGTCGCCCGTGCGGAACCAACCGTCTTCGGTGAAGGCCGCACGCGTTTCGGCGGGCTTGCCCCAGTAGCCCTGCATTACCTGGGGGCCGCGCACCTGAAGTTCGTCGTTTTCGCCGATGCGCACTTCGGTGCCGGGGACCGGGAACCCCACGCAGTGCGGGTGATTCTTGAGCGCGGTCGTGAAAGAGACGATCGGGCTCGTTTCGGTAAGGCCGTAGACCTGTTGCACGGAAACGCCCATCGCGCAAAAGAATTTCGCGACCGTGTGGTTGAGCGAAGCCCCGCCCGCAAAGGTCGCGCGAAGGCGCCCACCGAAGAGCGCGCGCACTTCGGCGCCCACTTCGTCGTCGAGCATCTTCGCCACCGTATCATCGAGCCCCGAACGCTCCGACTCGACGACCGGGAGGTCGTTCTCGCGGCAGAAGCGCCTCCAGCCAACTTCGAGCGCCCAGTCGAAGAGCCGGCGCTTTTCTTCGGAACGTTTCGAGAGGTCGAGTTGCAGTTTCTGGTAGATGCGCTCGTAGACGCGCGGCACCGAGCACATGAGCGTGGGCTTCACGTCAAGGAGATCGTTTTCGATGTTTGCGACCGACCGCGCGAATGCCATGGCCGAGCCGTGCGCGACCGAGACATAGTGCGCGACGGTGCGCTCGAACGTGTGCGAGAAGGGAAGAAAACTCAAGAAGAGGTCGTTTTCCGTAACGCTGAAAACGCTCGAAATCTGCTTCACGTTCGAGACGAGGTTGCGGTGCGTGAGCATGACCCCCTTGGGTCGTCCGGTCGTACCCGACGTATAGACGAAGCCCGCGAGGTCGTCCGCGCCCGGACCCGCACAGAGCTCCTCGTCCGCGACGCGATTGCCGCGCGCAAGCCAGGCTTCGACCCCCGAAAGGAGCGTCGCACCGTCAAGGGCGTCGACGAGTTCGTTCGTGAAGACCACTTCCCGGAGGTCGGGAAGCTCCTCGCCCGTCGCGCGAATGGCGTTCCAGCGGGCTCGCGACGTCGTTACGAGAAAGCGGCTTCCGCTGTCGCGCAGGATATAGGCGGAACTCCCCGGCGTGTCGATCGCGTGAAGCGGCACGGGAACGAGGGCGTTCGAGAGCGCCGCCTGATCGAAGGTCACGGCGTCGAGGCAGTTCGTGAGCAGCATCGCCACGCGGTCGCCCGCCTTGAGCCCCATCGCGTGAAAGGCTCGCCGCCAGCGCATGACTCCTTCGTAAAAGTCGTGCCAGGAGGTTGAGATCCAGGCGTTTTCCTGATAGTCGAACTGACGGAAGGCTTCGCGCTCGGGATAGGCCGCCACGGTGCGGCGGAGCATTTCCGGAACGGTTTGAAGCTCGTCGAGCGGCTTGAGCGCACTGCGCGCATCGCACGTCGTTTCGTTCGTTTTGTTCGGTTCGGTGGGGGCGGACGGTTGCAAGGCGGAAATCCTCCGAGGTACGGCCGGGGCGGGGAAAGCGAGGGATTCGACGCCGTCTCGAAAGGGACGTCGAAAAGGTTGTATTTTCGCGAAAAAGCCGGCGCGCGAACGCCGGCCTTCCTAAGGGTTAATACGAATACCGACGGATCGGTCTTCGCACGAGTCGCGTTACTTCGCGACGAGATCGTAAAGCGCGTCGATTTCGTCGACGTAACGCTGACGGATGATGTTGCGCTTCAATTTGAGAGTCGGGGTGAGAAGACCGTTGTCGATCGTCCAGGCGTCGCGCAAGAGCTTCACCTGACGCGGAACGCCGTAATTCGGGAAGCCCGAGGTGGCGAGCTTGATGCGCTTCAGTGCGGCCTGACGTACGGGCTTCGCGTCGAGCGACGCGTCGTCCTCGGGATCGAGCCCGAGCTCGTCGCAAAGTTCCTTGAAGGCGTCGGGATGTACGACCGCGAGCGCGGCGATGTAGGGCTTGTCGTCGCCGACGACCATCGTCTGCGCGAAAAGTCGGTCCGTTTCGATTGCGGCTTCGAGGTCCGAGGGCGGTACCTTTTCACCCGTCGACGTGACGATGATTTCCTTGATGCGGCCCGTGATGCGGATGTGCCCGTCGCTGTAGATTTCGGCCACGTCGCCCGTCTTGAGCCAGCCGTCCTCGGTGAAGATGGCGCGCGTGGCGTCGTCGCGGTTCCAGTAACCCTGCATGACGGAGGGACCGCGCACCTGCAATTCGCCCCCGTCGCCGAGTCGGACTTCGAGGTTTTCCAGAGCCGGCCCGACGGTGTTCGGGTGGTTCGACCCTTCGCGGTTGACGGCGATGATGGGGCTCGTCTCGGTCATGCCATAGCCCTGGAAGATGTTGACGCCGAGCGCGAGGAAAACCTTCGCCACGGGGGTCGAAAGAGCGGCGCCGCCCGAGATGTAAAGGTGAATGCGATCGCCGAAGACGGCGCGCAGGGTTTTGCCGATCTTGCGGTCGAGGAAGCCCGCGACGAAGGGGTCGAGCCAGGCGCGACCCGACGGTTCGACGGGAAGACCGTTTTGACGACAGAATCGACGCCACCCTACTTCGACCGCCCAGTCAAAGAGGTAGCGCACGTACGCGGGTTTTTTCGCGAGCCCGTCGCGCAACTTCCCGTAGATCATTTCATAGACGCGCGGCACCGACATGAGCACGGTCGGACGGATCGTCTTCAGATCTTCCGAGAGCGTCGCGATCGAACGGTTGAAAGCGGTCGTGTACCCGAGACCGAGCGCGAGGTAGTAGGAGGTCGTGCGCTCGAACGTGTGCGAGAGCGGCAGGAAGGAAAGGAGCGTTTCGTGCTCGCCCGGGTGGAGCGAGCGCAGAACGCCGCGCACGTTCGAGAGGATGTTGCGGTGCGTGAGCATCACGCCTTTCGGGTTCCCGGTCGTGCCCGACGTATAGACGAGACAGGCGAGGTCCGTCGCCTTGGGCCCTTCGGGCAGAGGCGCGCGGGGCGTGCGTTCGAGCCACGTCGCAAGACTCAGGACGGGAATCGGCCCCGTTTCGTCGTCCGCATCCGCGTCGTCCGTGACGACCACGAGCTTGAGGTTCGGCGTCTCGGCCGCTTCGCGGATCCCCTTCCACTTGAGTTTCTTGTTCGTCACGAGCACCTCGGCTCCGGAATCGTTCAGGATGTAGGTCGAGGACTTGGGCGTGTCGATCGCGTGAAGCGGCACGGGAACGAGAGCGTTCGAGAGCGCCGCCTGGTCGAAGTAGACGGCGTCGACGCAGTTGGGCAGGAGCATTGCCACGCGGGCGCCGCGCGCAAGACCGAGTCCCGCGAAGGCGTGACGCCAACGCAGGACCTCGTCGAACGTTTCCTTGAAGGAGATGTCGCGCCAACTCTTCGTCGAGGCATCCCACTGCTTGTAGACCGTATCGTCGGGACGCTTGTCGAGATGATGGGTGAGCAGTTCGGGGAGCGTGGTGAGGAGGTCGAGCGCTTTGACGCGCTCGCGGCCGCCGTAGTTTTCTTCGTCGATCATGGATTTTCGTGAGAAAAGGGGCGTAAAAGCGCGCAGTACGCGCACGAGACGCCCGGCTTCGTATCGTGTGGCGGGTAGTGTACCGCGTAGCGTGCGGCGGGCCTTCCCGCTCCCGAATCGTATTCCCGAAGGAAGGGACACGGGATCATCCGTACGGATGATTGCGTGTACGCGGGCGTCGATACGGAAAGTCTCGCGGATATGCGTAAAAATACGTAATCACAGTACCTCCCGGACAGCCTGTTACGATCGGCTCGGTCGAAGGCCTCAAACAAAAGGGAGATCGGGAGTGGGTGATTTTCTTACCTAGGAGGAGGTAAAAATAGGGTGTAAACGATGAAAAATGAGGCGTAAACTCACGAAAACGGTGATTTGCGCAACCGTATGACCGGGTGTAACTTAAGTCCTGCAGCACGCGAAAGCTCCATGCGTTGCTCCTCAAACGCACGTCGGTTGTGGTTGGTCCTGCTCCCGACAAAAAACGAAGCTGCACGATGAGAAAAGGCTGATGACGGATAAAGGGACCGTCGTCAGCCTTTTTCTTTTTTCGAGCCTCCTCGACTCCGTCCCGTCCTTCGTTCATCCCTCGCCTTGCTTTCGGCCGTCTTCGGCTCCCGTCACCGTTCCGGCCGGTTTCTGTTCCGCATTGCCGCCACTTTCCCGTTTCGATGCTGCTCCGGCCCGAGGTTGGTTTCTACAACCGGCGTTGCGATTGCTTTTCGTCTTTGAGGCCCTACGGTCCGCGCTCGGGGGCCTCGCGGGGACTCTCCGAGCCGCCCGGAACTCTCCCGCGACTTCCGGGCCGATTTCGACCCCGGCATCGGGGCGCACGGATATCGATGGCCCTCAGAGGCCTTCGGTGCGGTTTCGCTGTCCGTGCCGCACTTCGAAGTGCCTCAACGCGTTTCGCAGCTCAAAGTGCCTCGAAGCGATTCGAGCGACGCAGTCGGTCGTTGCTAAGAGTCAGCGTACAGATTATTTGATGATTATCAAGAAAACGTCTTTTCTCGATAAAACGCCTGTTTGGGGTGTAGTGCACCGTTTTGGTGCGTTTCGGAGAAGGCGATGGTTTCGATGGGGGTGAATTCAGCTTACGCAAAAATACGTAAGTTCAGTCTCCGATTCTCGGGTTTTCAGGGGCACATGCTCGCAATCCGAGGCTCTCTGAGGTCGGTGATTTCCCCGCAGCCGCGCACCGAAAAGCGTCGTGCCGTATCATGCGCCGTCCGTGGACTTGGGCCCTAGGCGGGTGCAAAGAGACGGACGAAAAAAAGCCCGGTACCTTCCGGCCACCGGGCTGACGGAGTTTCGACGAGGCCGCATGCTTGCCGGAGAAAAGCGGAATGAAGAGCGAGCCGGAGGCCCTTTCCCGATGCGTTTTCTTCGACAGCCCCTCGGGGCTCTTCGTCGAACGATGCGCGCTCGAGGCACGCAGAGAACACTCGAAAAAACAGTGTAGGGAGCGTGTCGGCGGACAACATGCGAGAAAACGACAAGTCATATAGCGGATTGGTAAAAACCCGAATACATCGTTGCAAGGTAAGGGTAAATACCTGGTGTGTGGATAAGGTCGTGCGTCGGCGCCTAGGCTTGGGGCTCGCAAAGCGACGGGTGCCGCATCTTGTGGAGGTGTGATTTTTTTGTGCAATCTCGCAGGCGCGTACCTCGGGTCGCCTCCTCACAAAGGAGGACGCGGTTCGGACGGCAACTTGCTATAGTGGAGTTCCTGCGGAAGAAATCCACCATTCATAGTGGATGAGTTGCGTATCAAATACTATATATAGCAACTATCGCAGATTCTTGAAATTTTCAGACGATGGGGAGCGCAATGGAAAATACGGTTCGACCGAAGCACCTCTTGAAGCGGGACGGCTCCGTGCGGGAATTCGACATGGAAAAAATCGTCTCGGCCGTGGCGCGTGCCGGCAAGGCCACGCAGGAGTTCGACGCCGAGCGCGCCCGCGAGATCGTGGAGACGATCGTGATGAAACGTCTCGGGGACGTGCGTTCGGGGCGGACGCTTCACGTCGAGGAGGTGCAGGATGCGGTCGAGCACGCGCTTTTCGAAGCGGGGTGCTTCACGACGTTGCGCGCCTACATCGTCTATCGCGAATCCCGCGCCAAGGTGCGCAACGCCAAGCAGAGCTGGGTGAACGTCGAAAGCTCCATCAACGAGTATCTCGATCAAATCGACTGGCGCGTCAATGCGAACGCCAATCAGGGCTATTCGCTCGGCGGGCTCATTCTGAACGTCTCCGGCAAGGTGGTGGCCAACTACTGGTTGAGCTACATCTATCCGCAGGAGGTCGGTCGCGCGCACCGCGAAGCCGATCTGCACATTCACGACCTCGACATGCTCTCGGGCTACTGCGCGGGGTGGTCCCTGCGCACGCTCCTTCAGGAGGGTCTGAACGGCGTCGCTGGGAAGGTCGAAGCGAATCCCCCGAAGCACCTCTCGTCCGCGACGGGGCAGATCGTCAACTTCCTCGGCACGATGCAAAACGAATGGGCGGGCGCTCAAGCGTTTTCGTCATTCGACACGTACCTCGCGCCCTACATCCGCAAGGACAACCTTCCTTATGAAGAAGTCCTTCAGTGCATTCAGGAGTTGATCTACAACCTCAACGTGCCTTCGCGCTGGGGGACGCAGACGCCTTTTACGAATCTCACCTTCGACTGGACGTGCCCGGAAGACCTGAAGCCGCAGCGCCCGATCATCGGCGGGGAAGAAATGCCCTTCACGTACGGGGAACTTCAGGCCGAAATGGACATGATCAACCGCGCGTACATCGAAGTGATGATGAAGGGCGACGCGAAGGGGCGTGTTTTCACGTTCCCGATTCCGACCTACAACATCACGCCCGACTTCGACTGGACGAGCGAAAACGCGACGCGCCTTTTCGACATGACGGCGCGCTACGGGTTGCCGTACTTCCAGAATTTCATCAATTCGGAATTGAAGCCGAACATGATCCGTTCGATGTGCTGCCGCTTGCAACTCGATTTGCGCGAGTTGTTGAAGCGCGGAAACGGCCTTTTCGGTTCGGCCGAACAAACTGGTTCGCTCGGCGTCGTCACCGTCAACTGCGCCCGCCTCGGGTACCTCTTCAAGGGGGACCGCGAAGGGCTTTACGCGCGACTCGACTATCTGCTCGATTTGGCGAAGACGAGCCTTGAAATCAAGCGCAAGGTCATCCAGCACCACATCGATCAGGGGCTCTTCCCCTACACGAAGCGCTACCTCGGGACGTTGCGCAACCACTTCTCGACGATCGGCGTCAACGGCATCAACGAAATGATCCGCAACTATACGGACGATGCCGAGGACATCACGACGGAAAAGGGGCATGCGTTCGCGCTCGAGTTCCTCGACCACGTGCGCGCGCGTCTCGTCGCTTTCCAGGAGGAGACGGACCACATGTACAACCTCGAGGCCACGCCCGCCGAAGGGACGACGTACCGCTTCGCAAAGGAAGACCGCAAGCGTTTCCCCGACATTTTGCAGGCGGGGACGACATCGAACCCCTATTACACGAACAGCTCGCAGCTCCCCGTCAATTTCACGGACGACCCCTTCGAGGCGCTCGAACGTCAGGACGACCTGCAGCGCAAGTACACGGGCGGCACGGTACTGCACCTCTACATGAACGAGGCGCTCTCCTCGCCCGAAGCGTGCCGCGAGCTCGTGCGCCGCGCGCTCACGCGCTTCCGGTTGCCCTACATCACCGTGACGCCCACGTTCTCGATCTGTCCGAAGCACGGGTACCTTTCCGGCCGCCACGACTTCTGCCCGAAGTGCGACGCGGAGCTGATCGCAAAGAAGCGTCGCGAAGCTCACGACGAAGCGGCCGACTGAACCCGTTTGGTTAATCAAGCAAGGAGCACGACATGACCGATACGACGAAAAACGAAACGCTCGAACTCAAGGATTCCGAACGCCAGCCCTGCGAAGTTTGGACCCGCGTGATGGGTTACCACCGCCCGGTGCAGAGCTTCAACATCGGCAAAAAGGGCGAATTCGAAGAGCGCGTCTGCTTTACCGAATCGAGCGCCCGCGCCCACGAACCGCACCGCGACGCGAAATGACGCATTGCGGATCGTGTGATTCGCGCGACGTCGCCCCGAGCCGCCCGGCCGGGGCGCTTCGCGTTGCGGGCATCACGCCCTTTACGACGATCGACTTCCCGGGGAAACTCTCGGCAGTGGTCTTCGTGCAGGGTTGCCCCTGGCGGTGCGCCTTCTGCCACAATCCCTGGATGCAGTCGCGCGACTTTGCACCGGAGCTCGAACACGCCTCCTGGGAGGAGGTCGAGCAGCTCCTCGCCCGCCGCCGCGGTCTTTTGGACGGGGTGGTTTTTTCGGGCGGCGAACCCACGATCGATCCGGCGCTTCCCGAAGCCGTGCGGCGCGTGCGCGCGCTCGGCTTTGCGGTGGGCCTTCACACGGGAGGAGCCTACCCCGCACGGCTCGCGGAGATTCTCCCCGACATCGAGTGGGTGGGGCTTGACGTGAAAGCGTCGCCCGACGCGCCAGCGAAGTTCGATGCCGTGACGGGCGCGCGAGGGGCGTCCGCGCGCTTTCTCGAAGCCTTCCGCCTCGTGCGCGACGCGGGCGTTCGACTCGAATGCCGAACAACCGCGCACCCCGATTACCTCTCGAACGCCGACCTTCGGCAGCTCGCCCGCTGGCTCGAGCGGGAAAAGGTCGAAAATTTCGCCCTTCAGATCTACCGGCGCCCGCCGGGACTTCTCGCGCCCTTCGGTTCGGTCGGGGACGATTACCCCTCGGAAGAAGTTCGTACCGAGTTGCGCGGGGCGGTGAAGCAGTACGTCGAGCGGCGAAGCTGAGCATGCCGCGGTAATTCCGCCCGACGGCACGCACCCCAATTGGAGGGGTGCCGCCGTCGGCTTCGAATCTTTCCTTCCTTCCTTCCTTCCTTCCTTCCTTCCTTCCTTCCTTCCTTCCTTGCCGACGCAGAGCAAGTTCTGTTGCGTCAAGTGCGGCTACAAGAACAATGCCGACCGAGTCGGCGCCATAAACATTCTCAGGGTCGGGCAGACCCGCAGCGCCTGTGGGAGCGTCGAAGCAGCTTCGACGCAAGTGAACCGGACGGCTCGCAAGAGACGCTCAGGTCAGCAGCAGGAACCCATCGAGGAGACCGTCGGGAAGGCCTGAAAAGGCCGGCCTGACGGCTCGGTAGGGAATCTCCGCTCTTTAGGGCGGAGAGGATGTCAAGGTCGGCGTTCCTGCGTGAGGCACGAACTTTCAGAACGCGAAAAAAAAATCGAAACGCAACGCGACACCCCGATCGGTTTCGAACCCGGTCGGGGTGTTCGTTTTCGGCAATCGTACTCTCGAGGAAACGGAAGAATCGAACGTCTTCTTCGTGCGTGTTCGGTCGCAGTTTTGTTTTTCGTGGAAATACGGTAGGGCGTTTCGAAAACTGCAACGACCTCGCGGCCGATCCTGCAAACACGGCGGGGTTCGTCCGCTTGGGGAGTGCGTCGAGCGATTTCTAGAATGAGCGAACACGTTGCAAGGTCGCCCGAAAGCCCCGATGTCGCGGGAAGGCGGGTCGACCGGCAAACCGTTCTCCGATTTTTCCCAAACGACAGACTTCAATCATGCCATTCGCTCCCAAGACGCTCACGCTCGGCGTGTTGCTCGCTCTCGGTTCTTCGCTTGCCGCTTTTTCCGCTCCCGCCCTGGCTTCGGGCGGTGCTTCGGGCCCGCACGTGGCCTTCCGCTCGACCGGTCACATCGGCGAAGTGATCGTCAATCCTTACAAGATCGCACCGCTCACGGCCGTGATCCGCAACGGCGGCTACGACGTTAAGAACGCCGTCGTTCGCATCGTTCCGAAAGCGGGCGGTCAGGACCTCAAGTATGCGGTGTCGGACCGTCAGGTGCTCTCGCACGGCGGCATTCCCGTCTTCGGCCTCTATCCCGACTACGTCAATACGGTCGAAGTCGAGTACGATCGCGTGTTCCACGGCAAGACCGAACACTTCAAGGACACGTATCAGTTCTACACGGCGCCCGTCTTCCTTCGCTCGAACGGGCTCAATTCTCAGAGCCACACGACCTTCGACGTGAAGGTTGAAAAGACGGATCCCGCCTTCAAGGATCGTCTCTACTTCATCAACAACATCGTTCGCACGCCGCCCGATGCGTCCCGCATGGTCTGGAACAACCCGATGGGCGGGGCGTTGGAATGGGCGTTCGGTCCGGAAAACGCGATCGTCGACTCGACGGGCACGGTGCGTTGGTACCTGATGCCCAACGACGACATGTACGACCCCGAGCAGCCCTACAAGGCCGGGATCATGATGGGCTTCCAGCAGACCGCCGACGGCGGGCTCGTCCTGGGCTACGGTCAGCGCTACGCGAAGTACGACATGCTCGGGCGCGAACTCTTCAATCGTCGCCTGCCCCTCGGTTACGCCGACTATTCGCACGCGATCGACGTCGCGCAAAACGGGCACACGTTCCTGCGCGTTTCTTCGTCCGATTACCGTCGCGCCGACGAAAAGCGCGTGCACACCGTGCGCGACGTGATCGTCGAAATGGACGAGAGCGGGAACGTCTTCGACGAATTCAAACTCTTCGACATTCTCGACCCGTACCGAGACAACGTGATCAAAGCGCTCGACCAGGGCGCGGTGTGTCTCAACATCGACGCGTCGAAGGCCGGTCAGACGCTCTCCTCGGCGGAACTCGCAAAGCAGGACCAGTCGGACGACTTCGGCGACATCACCGGGGTGGGTGCGGGCCGCAACTGGGCGCACGTCAATTCGATCGACTACGACCCGACGGACGATTCGATCGTCATCTCCTCGCGTCACCAGTCCGCCATCATCAAGATCGGCCGCGACAAGCAGGTGAAGTGGATTCTGGGCGCGCCCGAAGGTTGGAAGAAGGGCTTTGCGGAAAAGGTCCTGACGCCCGTTGACAAAGACGGCAAGCCCCTGAAGTGCGAAAACTCGCGGTGCGAAGGCGGGTTCGACTGGACCTGGACCCAGCACACCGCCTGGCGCGTCGACGCGAAGAGCAACGCCGACGTGATCTACGTCTCGGCCTTCGACAACGGCGACGGTCGCGGCATGGAACAGCCCGCACTCGCCGAAGACAAGTATTCGCGCGGCGTCGTCTACAAGATCGACCAGAAGAAGATGACGGTCGAGCAGGTCTATGCCGTGGGCGAAGAGCGGGGCTACGAATTCTATTCGCCCGTGACGGGCCTTGCCGAATACTCGGCCGACAAGGATTCCTTCCTCGTCTACTACTCGACCGCGGGGCTCGGTGAAACGCTCGCCGGCAAGAAGGGCCGCGTCGACATCCATCCCTACCTGGCTGAGTACAAGTGGGGCGAAAAGGAACCGTCCGTCCTCATGCGCTTCAACGACACGATGGGCTACCAGGCCTGGGTGTTCGATCTGACGAAGGCGTTCCCGAAGCTCTGATCGCCCGAGACGCGCCTTCCGCCCGACGGGCGCATCGCCCGCGGGCGCCGAAAACCCGCATGAAAAACCGATGCGTGCGGAGGGGCGGCCGATACTCGGCTCCCCTCTGCGCGCGTTTCCGCGGGACTCGATTTTTCCCTCAATTCAACCATATACAAGGAGAAGCCCCGGACGGATCCGACCGATCTCACCGTCCGCGGCCCTATGATGCACACCACCACGCTTCGCTTTTCCGCGCTCGCCCTCGCGACGAGCTTCGCCGTTCTCGGCGCGACGTCGACTTCCGCTCTTGCCGCGGAAACCGAAATCTACGGACAAATCGACACGGGGTTCTACGCGGTCGATTCCAAAGGCAAAAATCCGTCGCTCGAAATGAAGCCCTCGATCGACGCTTCGTCCTACTGGGGCTTGCGGGGCCGCGAGACGCTCGGCGAAACCGGGTACGTGCGCTTCGTGCTCGAGTCGGGATTCGACGGCGACACCGGGCGCGTTGCGAACGACACCCGTTCGGGTGCGCTCTTTTCGCGCGAGGCGATGGTCGTGCTCGGCCGCGAAGGCACGGGCGAAATCGCTCTCGGTCGCATGGCGGGCTTTCTCGGCTCGACGGGCACCTACGCGCAATGGGCCGCGACCGGCATGAATCCCCTCGCCTCGAACGCCCCCGACGCGGCGCTTGCGGGCGTCTTCCAGTCAAGCCCCATCATGGACAACGCAATCGTCGTGAAGAGCGCTCCGATGCACGGCGTCACGCTCCTCGGGCAGTTCTCGAACAGTACGAACCAAGCGACCTATCCCGAATCGGAAGGGTTCTCGAACACCGAACACCTCTATGCGCTTGCCGCCGGCTGGAAGGGTGAAAACGCGACCGCCCTGCTGGCCTGGCAGATGATCGACTACGCGAACACCGCAAACGGCGCGCAGCCCCACAATGCCAAGCCGACCCACAACATTTTTGCGGGCGCCTCGCGCGGTTTCGGCGACTTGCGCGTGCACGTCGCCTATCAGCATTTGGAAAACGCGCGCGGCATGCTCGGCGTGCCGAGCGTCATTTCGGCCTCGAGCATGGGCTTTAACGGCGCGGCAAGCCGAGAAGGCTTCCGCGCGGATGCCTTCTCGATCGGCGGGAGCACGCCGCTTCTGGGCGGGCGTCTCCACGGCTCGGTCAAGATGGTGACGGGCGAGTGGAGGGGCGAGCGCGGTGCGGCCGCCGACACGGAGGGCGAACGCTGGGTGGGGGCGCTGCGCTGGGCGTACCGTTTCTCGAAGCGCACGGGCTTCTATGTGTTGGGGACTTACGCGTACGCGAACGGGATGTTCGAAAATACGGATGCCTCGAACGCGATTGCGAACCGCGCTACCGCGGCGGCGGGCCTCACGCACAAGTTCTGAGGCGCGTTCCTCATCCGTCCGAATGCCCCGCCGAGAGGCGGGGTTTTGCCGTTCGGGTGCTAGAGTGAGGGGACGCGGGACCTCCGCACTCCCCCGCGGTTTTCTCACCCGCCGCACCGCGGCTCCTTCGACCGTCCCGCACGCTTCGACCATGACGACTCCCGACCGCCTCGACATCTTTCATCTGAGGTTTTTGCTCGACCTCGTGCACACGCGCAAGCTCGGCGCCACGGCTCAAAATTTCGACATGAGCACGGCGACGGCCTCACGCGCTTCAACGTCTGCGCGACGCGTTCGACGACCCGCTTTTCGTGCGCGGTCCGACGGGATTGACGCCCACCGAGGCGGCGATGCGGCTCGAAGAGCCCGTACGGCGCAACATCGAGGCGTTCGACCGCCTCACCGCACCGAGCGTCTTCGTGCCCGAGGCGGTGGAGCGCCGGATCGTGATCGCTTCCTGCGGCGCGGTGTTTCCCGAGGTGATCGAACGCGTGGCGTCGGAGCTCTTCGCACGCGCTCCGCGTCTCAAACTGACGCTTCTCCACCGCACGCCGCATCTCTGGGAAGATTTGCACGAAGGTGCGGTCGACATGGCCTTGGTCTCGGGCTTCAGCCTGCCGCCGGGTTTGAGGAAAATGCTTCTTTTTCGGAGTCCCGCCGGGATCGTCGTTCGGCGCGACCATCCGCTTGCGCGACTCGGACGCGCGATTACGCCAGCTGAAGCGGGCGCTTACCCGCGACTCACCGTCCTCGTCAATTCCGATGCGGGTCGTCCGACGTACGAGCGCGTCCTGACGGGCGGCGCCGATCGAAGTCGACGCGACGAAGAAGCGGCTCTCACGGCCGAATCGGTCTACGACATCCTTCCCGTTCTCGAAACGACCGATGCGGTGCTTTTCGCACCCGAAACGGCGGGGCGCGTCTCGGCCCGGCACTATGCGGTCGTTTGGGTGCCGTTCGAAGCGGGCGCGGGGCGCGACGTCGAAGTGCATCTCGTCTGGCCCGAATACCAGCATCTCGAGCCCGCCCACGTGTGGGTGCGAGGGCTCATTCAGAAGGCGGCCGCGGAGCGCTTCGGGACGTCGGAGCTCTCGGGCGGTTTGCCCGCGGCAACGCACGAAAGCGGGGAATAAAAAAACCGCCCGTGAACGGGGCGGTCGTGCGGCCGGGCGGTCGTTCGGTCGATCCTCCGCATCGGGACGGGATCGAACGACGAGCTCGACGATCGCGAAATCGACGACCCGAAGGCCGTCGATTCCGGACTTATTCTTCTTCCTTGCGGTTGAGCGTTTCCTTGAAGCGCGTGCCGGGGATGAACTTGGGCTTGCGCTGCGCGGGGATGTGGATGAGCTGACCCGTCGAAGGGTTGCGACCCGTACGCGCGGCGCTTTCGACGGCCTTGAAGGTGCCGAAGCCGATCAGCGTGACGGTACGGCCTTCGGCGCAGGCATCGATGATCTGTTCGAAGCACGAAATGAGCAGGCGGTCGATGTCGGTCTTGGCGATCTTGTGGCCGTACTTGGCGGCCAGGCATTCAACGAGTTCCAAACGGTTCATAGATTTTTACGGTGCCGTATTCCCCGCACGACGACATGCGGGAGGGGCCCTCTCCTTCTTTCGGTTAGGTTTGAGTCGGCAGAAGGTCGTCGGCAACCCGCTGCCACAAGGAGCCGTACCGCGGTACGACCCTGCAATCGACAAACCCGCGATTGATCCTCATGAGGGTTTGCCGTCCAATTGCATTCGTCACGGCTCGAACGCAGGAAAGTGCGGTTCGGTGCCTTTTCGAAACGCCTCCCGAGGGGACGGGCCGAGGGTGTCGGAACCCGATCCGATCGGTGCGGAGATTCCGCACGCCGGGGTGCTTCGAAAAGACGCCGACGCGTTGCATCGACCGCTTGGGAGTCATTGTAGGCTCTGGGGCGCCGAGCGCCATCAGGGTTAACCTACCTGCATCATTGGAAACGGGCCGTGCGGCAGGGGAAAAGAAGGGTCGACGAGGCGTTCTTCGGGGCGGACGACGCACTTCGTGAACGGGGTCGGCGAGCTCGCCCGAAAGGGGTATCGAGAGCGGCTTTCGGAGTGCGAACGGGAGGCTATCGGGGGCGTTTTCCACTCGGTCGAAAAGGAGCGGAGGCATGCTTTCGGGCAGGACCCGCCGGGCGGGGGCAAATAACGAAAAGCGCGTGCGGCGGCGGCTTCGAACTCCTCCGAAAGCTCTTCAAGGGTATTGCGAAAGGCGACGAGAAAACATCTCCGAATGCCACCCCGAATACCGCTCGAAACGCGGTCCGTCGGTCGATCGATCACGGTCGGTCAACGTTTCCGGAAAGGATATCGATCGAAGCGCGTACTCGAGAAAAAGCACTCCCGGCACGGCACGAAAAAGGGGCTGAGAACGGCGTCGGTAGGCTTCGAAGGGGCGCCCGAGGACGGAGCGCCCAGGAGAGTCCGAGCAGATCCGGGCGAGGGCAAATGCCTCAAGAAATGCATAGAGAGCCTTCCGGTCGCGCATCCGCCGACAGGCTTCGAGCCTGGAGCGGATATGAGGAAGAAGACGATCTCGCGAGACGGATGCGACCTCTGCGGCAGGACCGAAATGCCGAGGGATTCGGTTGTGTTCGGTTCGCTTTCGAGACGTTTCGGCGATGCCGTGCGGAAGGTCGAACGCGCGACCGGAACTCCTTTGGGGGTAAGCATAAATCCTTGGAAAACACGACGATTTTCGGAAGTTTCGGAGAATTTATTCCAGCCTCTTTCATGCCGCGATCGGGGCCTAGAGGTCGGGCGGGCGGACTTTTCGACGATTGCGGCGAGCCCGATCGCAGCCGGAAAGCGGTGTTTCGTGCTTGGCGTTTGTGTCGTTTGCTCGCCGTCCGACCCGGTCCGTTGCCGCGTTGCGGGAGCATGTTCCGAGTCTGAAAAAGGGGGCGTTGCGCGAAGAAAAAGGGCTTGATGCAAGGCCCCCGTCGCGCACGGGCGACCAATCGGCATTCGCCGGGGGGAGGTCTCGAAGGGCCTCCGAACCGGTTCGACGAGAGGGGAAAGGGAAAGCGAGACGGATGCCGCACGAGGATCGCCCCGGGAAGAACGGTCGGGGTGTGATCGAGCTCTTGAAGGGGCTTTAAGGGGTTCGAAAGGACGGTGAAAAAGGAACGGAAAAACGGTCGCCCGGAAGTCGACAAAAGTTGATGCGAGCCGTCGTAAAAAGAGGGCGACGCACGTCGCGGAGTCCCCTCGTTCCCAATTCGAAATTCCATCCGAAATTCCTCCCAAAGTCATCCCGAAGCCGCCAAAAAGGGGGGTGTCGGAAGGCGTCTCGAAGACGTCCCGAACCGGCTGCGAACAGGACCTCGAACGGACCTCGGAAAAGGACTTGAAAGTCTCTCTCCGGTCTCCTGAAAACGACGTGAAAGACGTCCCGAACGAGGGGTCGGCAAGCGACTTCAACGGAGCGGAAAAGAACGTCGAAAAAAGAAGAAAAAATTTCTACGGAAGTGTTGTAAAAATCCAACAGTCGGAGCGATCGGACGTAAACGAGAGGGGAAAAATGCCCGTCCTCAGCGCTTCCAGTTTTTGGGGAGGAGCGCTTCGAGAAGCGACTTCGTGTCGGGGCAGCGTTTGAGGAGCTTGCGTCCTTCCGAACGCTCCCTCGGGTCGAGCAGGTCTTTGAGTCCGAGGGCGGTCGCGTCCGCCGTCGGGTCGCCGAGCGCCTTGGCACGCTGCAGAAGAATCCAGGCGTGGAGGCGGTTGAGTTCGAACACGTTTCCCGTCAGGAAAAGGCCCGCGAGCGTGGCCGCCGCCCGGGCGCTTTCGCCCTCGGCCGCGCGGGCGAGCCACCGAACGGCAAGTCGCAGGTTGACGGAGCCGCCCGTGCCCGACCAGTAAAAGAGCCCGAGTCGGTACTGCGCGTCGACGTTCCCCGAGAGCGCAGCTTCTTTCATCCAGCGGAGATCGG
>OOCR01000706.1_pt1 | contig 22961 bp, 18 predicted proteins | sample 1671491 | NCBI WGS metagenome assembly OOCR01 (sample SAMN06348162, study PRJEB24527) | human gut metagenome | biome: human gut; feature: ankylosing spondylitis patient; material: feces | host: Homo sapiens | place: China | collected 2015-10
AGACGGAACTGTTCTATCTGGAAAAATTTGATTCCATTGACCAGCTTGAAAAGGCCATTATCGATTACATCGACTATTACAACAATCGTCGAATTAAATTAAAACTAAACGGCCTGAGCCCTGTGCAGTACAGGATTCAGACCGTTGGGGTCGCTTAATTTGATTTTTGTCTAACTTTTGGGGTTCATATCAATATCCCGGAGCGGCGTTTTGTGTTATACTAGACAGTATCAAAACGATAAACTGGCTCACCCTCTCCGTCATCGCTTGCGCGATGCCACCTCCCCCAAAGTGGGAGGTCTTGACAGAAATTATAGAGTTTGTGGTTTTGTCAAAAGCTCGCCCTTTGGGAGAGCTGGACGCGAAGCGGCCTGAGAGGGTGAGCCCGTGAAAGGATAAAAATTATGACAGACTTTGAAAAGACCTATCAGAACTACAACCCCCGGGCAGCGGCACTGGCTGAGGCCCGCGCTCTGCTGACTGAGGCTGCCAAGGCCGCCATGGCCGACGGCACTCTGGCCGAGGCCGAGCTGCCCGCTTTTATCGTGGAGATCCCTGCCGACACCAAGAACGGTGACATCGCTTCCAATCTGGCCATGGCCGGTGCCCGCACCTGGCGCAAGGCCCCCAAGATGATCGCCGATGCCCTTCTGGCTCATCTGCCTTCCATCGAGCACAGCGTGTTTGCCAAGGTGGAAGTGGCCGGCCCCGGCTTCATCAACCTGTTCCTCGCCCCCTCCTTCTGGGCCAGCGTGGTGCTGGGTGCCTGCTCCAACAAGGAGTACGGCCGCACCGACCACGGCAAGGGTGCCAAGTACAATGTGGAGTTCGTTTCTGCCAACCCCACCGGCCCCATGCACATGGGCAACGCCCGCGGCGGCGCTCTGGGCGACTGCCTGGCCGCTGTGCTGGACTGGTCCGGCTATGATGTGACCCGTGAGTTCTACATCAACGATGCAGGCAACCAGATCCAGAAGTTCGGCAAGAGCCTGGCCGTCCGTTACCTGCAGCAGTTCTGCGGCGAGGAAGCCTATCCCCTGCCCGCTGAGTGCTATCAGGGCGGCGACATCAAGGTGCTGGCCGGTGAGTTTGCTGAGATCAACGGCGACAAGTACGTTGCAGCCTGCTCTGGGCTGGACGAAGAGGCCCTCTTTGCCAGCGAAGCCTTTGAGACCCTGAAGAACGCTCTGGTGGATTACGCCCTGCCCAAGAACATTGCGGCCCTCAAGCGCGACCTGGGCAAGTACCGCATCGATTACGATGTCTGGTTCCACGAGAGCACCCTGCACGAATCCGGCGCTGTCCTGGATGTTGTGAACAAACTGCTGGAGCTGGGTGCCTGCTACAAGGCCGAGGATGGTGCCATCATGTACCGCAGCGCCCAGTATGCTGCCAAGTACGGCACCGTGAACAAGAAAAAGACCGAGGACGGCACCGAGGAGGAAGCCAAGGACGAAGTCCTCGTCCGCGCAAACGGCATCCCCACCTACTTCGCCGCCGACATTGCCTACCACTACAACAAGCTGGCCACCCGCGGCTTTGCCAAGGCCATTGATGTCTGGGGTGCCGACCACCACGGCCACGTTGCCCGCATGAAGGGTGCCATGGATGCCATCGGCCTGAACGGCAACGATCTGGATGTTGTACTGATGCAGATGGTCAACCTGATGCGTGACGGCCAGCCTGTCCGGATGTCCAAGCGCACCGGCAACGCCATCACCCTGACCGACCTGCTGGAGGAAGTGCCCATCGACAGCGCACGCTTCCTGTTCAACATGCACGACGCAGGCAGCGGCATCGACTTTGACCTGGATCAGGCCGTCAAGACCGACAACGACAACCCCGTGTACTATGTCCAGTACGCACACGCCCGCATCTGCTCCATTCTCAAGAAGATGGAGAGCGAGGGCGTGGCCTTTGCCGGTGCCGAGCAGGTGGATGCCACCCTGCTGACCGACCCCAGCGAGATGGACCTGATCCGGATGCTGGCCGCCTTCCCGCAGGAAATCGTTATGGCTGCCGAGAAGTATGACCCCAGCCGCATCAACCGCTTTGTCATTGATCTGGCAAGCGCCTTCCACCGCTTCTACGGCAACTGCCGCATCCAGGGTGCAGATCCCGCCGTGCAGCAGGCCCGCCTGGCCCTGTGCATCGGTGTGAAGAACGTTATCTTCAATGTGCTGACCATGTTCAAGATCAACGTCCCCGAAAAAATGTAAAAGAGAATGAGAAGGGGCTGTTGCAAAACAGTGCCAATGAAAAGATGAGATAGACTTCCCCGAAAGGGGTTGCCTATCTCATTTTTTTGTATGCTGAGCCTTCAATGAACCTGCTGCAACAGGCTCCAGGAAAGCTCTGCACGTACCAATCACTCCCCCAATGCCCGTGAATCCCTGATTGAGAAGTGCGCAAAAGCCCATATATATCACAGGACTCGGTTCTTTTTGTATCTTCCGTATAAAAAAATTCTCAGTTTTTGTGTTCTCTCACAAAGCATGTCCCATTATATTGACTTTGTATTTTCATCTACTGTAAAATATTTTGCGTAAAGCGTCATATTCATTCGCATTATGACGCACATCGGACAAGTCTTTTACGAAATGCAAATGCAAAGGAGAATTTTCTTATGAAAAAGCGTCTACTCAGCTTATTTCTGACATTCAGTATGCTGCTGACCTTTTTCCCTGTGGGCACTGTCACTGTTTTTGCAAGCGATTCCCCTATGGCATATACAGATGGTTCTTATCAGTTTATCCTCAATGCTGACAATACTGCAACAATAACCAAATATACGGGCAATGAACATAGGATCACGATCCCTGCTCACGTAACACAAGATACTCAAACATATCCTGTATCAAAAATCGGAGACCGGGTATTCTACAATTACAAGTACTTCCTGACAAGTGTCCAGATTCCCGACACTGTAACAGAAATTGGCAGCAATGCTTTTTATAATTGCACCTCGCTGAAAAGCGTTACTATCCAGGACAATAAACCATCCTGCGTGAAAAAGATTGGCCGCCAGGCCTTTATGTTTTGCAGCGAATTGACAGATATTCCCATTCTTGATTCTGTAACAGAGATCGGTTCAGAATCTTTTCATCAATGCGAAAAATTAGATACTGTCACCATTCCAGAGGGTGTAACATCCGTTGCAGACGGCATGTTCAGTTATTGTTACAGCTTGCACACCGTTACTCTTCCAGACAGCGTAACTGCCATTGAAGAGCGTGCTTTTACCGGAACTGCATTGACTCAAATTCATATTCCTGCCAATGTGGCAGAGATCGGAACCGATGCATTTTCCGAATGTTTCGCTCTCTCAGCAATCACATCAGACAGCGAAAGCTATCCGGCAATAGACGATGTGTTGTACAAAAAAGCAGCAAATGGCGATTACGCCTTAATTCGTTATCCTTCTCGAAGGGCGGATCCTGCTTTCAAAATACCCAATGGTGTGGCACGAATTGAAGCTCATGCTTTTGACTGTTGTTTGTATCTGGCATCTGTTAAAATCCCAGACTCTGTGATTTCTATTGGAACGGGTGCCTTTATGAATTGTTCCGCTCTGCAAGACATTGAACTCTCATGCAGGATCACAGAACTTTCGGAATCAGTTTTTGCAGGTTGTATAAGTTTAAAGAGCGTCGATATTCCAGAGGGTATCACACAGATCCTCGATGATGCTTTTGCTGGCTGCGAGCAGCTCGAACGGATTGCAATTCCCAGCAGTGTAACCAAAATTCCCGAGTCGGCATTTTCCTCTTGTGAACGTTTGAAAACTGTGGAGTATTCAGGCTCTCGTTCTCAATGGAACGCTATTTCCACGGATTCTGGCCTACAAAATGTCCCTGTAGCACCTGGTTCTATTGATGTTACGGTAACCAGCGACATCCGTACCGTTACCGCCAAAGTTGATGGCAGCAGCGTTCCCATCAACGATGGCAAATTCATTGTCACGATCGGTAAAACAGTGGAATTGACCGTCAGCGATCCCCAGTACAGAGATCGTTATACCTGGGCAGGGGGCAGCGGCACTGTGAGTGCAGACAATACCACCTATACTTTTGTTGCAGGTCGCGATGATACAACCGTAACTCTGACCACTGTCGAACACACAAATTATGACACCGGTGATTTCATCATCAGCGGTCTAGCGGACTATTCCTATGGGGACAATATCGATATCAGGATCGAGCCCAAGGATACACGCATCACAGATTACATGGTAAGATATGTCAGGAACGCAGGCACCTCAAACGAAGAAGAATTCAATGAGCTTCCAAAAGATGCCGGAACATACACCCTGCGAATCATTCAGGGTGATACCGTCCGAATCGACATTCCGGAAAAGATCACGATCCACCCCGTTACCATCACCAATGATACTTTCCAGCGCGAACTCGCTGTCACCCTTCCAGCGGACGCTGTGGAAGAGGAAGGCAAGGATCATACAGCCACAGTGACTGTCCGGGCGGACAGCAGGCTGAATGCTCTTTTACAATCTGACGAGATCAAACTTGAGCTTGTCTATCTCAACGATATGGGAGAAGAAGTCATCACCCCCACAAAAGCAGGCAGGTATACCGTAAAGGTAAAGATCCATTCCAATAGTCCCAATCTGCTCTCTGCCATCGTGGACGGAGGCACGTTTGAAATTCGCCAAAAAGCTGCTCCCATTGTTCCCACTGCAGATCTCTATCTCCTGACCATTAAGAATGCTGACGTTTTTATTGAGCATGATGGCGAAGAGATTCATGCTGAGAGAAACGAGATTGGTGATCTGGTTGCAAAGGTGCCTGAAAACGCCAGTGTAACTGTCACCTACATCAGCCAGAGCGATGCCATTGCGTTCGATCAGTGGTTGGTCAGCGGTTTGGACGATTCGACCGATGTCAAACAAAATCCATTGCGCTTTCAAATGCCCGCAGGTGAAAAGGGTGTAACGATTGAAGCCATGACAAAAGATGCTTCCATCGAAGATGGTGGTTCTGGCATTCTGGGCACCGTTATGGTCATTGGTGCTGCCGCCGTGCTGACATGGCAGGGCTACCGAATCGGCACGGAGCTTTATCTGAAGCGTATTCTCCCCGATGGCGCAGCGATCCCCGCCAATGCCACCGAACTTGCCGAACTGGTGTGGGATGATGCCGGCAAGCCTGCTCCCGCTGCTGCGTTGGGTAACGATGCCACCAATGCACAGAAGGCTCTCACCTGGGCTTCTGAGAACCAGCTGCTTCCTTCCAATAAAACTGCAGATGCTTCTGTAAGTTACTGGGAAGTGATCCAGATCTGGCGCAAGGCGCAGACACTCAAGAACTAACCCCTGGCAGGCAGAAAGCCCCCTGACGATTACACTGTCAAGGGGGCTTCCTGCTGTTTATTGGTGAACCCAATAGAGTGTTCACGATCTTCTTCGTCTTTTTATGATGTACACCACCGGCCTGAAAGTCATGGGCACCTTTTCTTTTTACCGCTTCGCGTGGCGCTCGCCCATGGGGATGACATCACAAAAGACGCACCGGCTCTTGGTGGAAAGGGCCACATCCTTGTGGTAGCAGCCAAAGAACCACTTTTCGTAGGTCAGCTTCAGCAGGACCTTATCAAGAAACAGGTGCAGGCGGTTGGATTCGCCCACCGCGAGGGAAGTAAAATCAAGGAATCTGCTTGGGGCATCGTGGGTCAGCACATAATCTACCTGCCAGCCGTTTGCTTCGAGATTGGCCTCACAGGCGGCGTATTCCTCATCGCTGGGCATCTCCTGCGGCCACCAGTTGTATCCGGCCTCCCGCTCTTCCTTGTCGGGGCTCTCGGTGCCGCCGAAGCAGAGGTATTTCTTTCCCTCCAGCTCCAGCACGCTGCCACGGCAGACATGGTACACATTGCCGCCCAAAGCCTGGACCCTGCCGCCAAACCGCTCCTCGACGGGGTACTGGGCAAGCAGGTCGTAATTCTCGTGGGCACCATCAAGGAAAAGCAGGGTATAGGGGCGCTTGCGCAGCCAGTCGAGCTTTTTCTGTTCCTCCTTGCTGCCATCCCACACAAAGCCGAAATCGCCCAGCACCACCACAATGTCCCGTTTGCCCAGCCAGCGGAGCCTGCCGTGCTTGAAGCGGTCAAGCTCGCCGTGGGTGTCGCCTGTCAGATATACCATAGTCCCCTCCTGCCGCTTTGTGAAACCGTGGCAAAACCCTTGTCTCTGCGCGGCAAACCTGTTATTATTAAAGGAGCGAATCTTTGTTCGCCATTCTTTGTCATTTCCGGGCGCAGCGCCCGTATTTTATATATTATCGCTTTTTGAAGGAATTGTCCACATGAAACGTATTTTTGCACTGTTTTTGTCCCTTGCCGTCCTGTTCAGCTGCCTTGCCGTGACGGCCGGAGCCATGTTTGACCCCAGCACGGTCTACGATGTCAAGGCCCAGAGCGCCTATATCGTGAACACCGACACCAACATCATCGTCTATGAAAAAGACAGCGAGAAGCAGGTGTCTGCCGGGGGCCTGACGAAATATATGACCATTGCGCTGGTGCTGACCAACTATGCCGACCAGCTGGACAGCACGTTCACGATGCCCTTTGCCATCTCGGACTATGTCCACAACACCGACAACGCCGACATGCGCTCGGGCGAGACCTTTACCTACCGGGAAGCCCTTTACGCCATGGTGACGCGCAACGCCAATGAGGCCGCCATGGGTCTGGCCTACGAGCTCTCGGGCGGCGATCTGGCGGGCTGGGTGAGCCAGATGAACGCCCTTTCCCAGCGCATCGGCACCACCAACAGCACCTGGACAGATGCCTGCGGGCTGGACAGCGGCAACACCACCACCGCCGTGGACATGTACCTGATCCTGCGCTACCTGATGAGCTTTGATGCCTTCAAGGAGATCTCCGCCGCCCCCACCTTCACGATGCCGGCCAAGGAAAAGCACGCCAAGAGCTTTGTGCTGCTGAGCCAGAACGTGGCCCTGAACAAGACCAGCGGCGGCAGGTTCTACCGCAGCGCCATGCAGGGCGGCATGTGCGACGTGATGGCCTACAAGAACGACAGCGGCGATCAGAGCTATGTCTCGTGGGCCAACAAGGACGGGGCCACCTACATCTTCTGCATCATGCAAAGCCCCGACACCTGCGATGATTACGGCTATTCCAACCGCCGCCCGGCGCTGTACGAGACCACCAAGCTCATCGACTGGGTGTTCGAGAGCTTTTCCATCCAGGCCGCGCTGGACACCGACCAGGCGCTGGCGGAGATCCCGGTCAAATACTCCTCCGATACCGACACCCTGCAGCTCTACCCCGCCGACAGCATGATGACCCTGCTGCCCTCCACGGGGGATGGCTCGGTGACGCAGAAATATTTCCACCTGCCCGATTACGCCACGGCCCCTATCCAGCAGGGCGACGTGGTGGGCACTGTGGAGCTCAAGCTGGCAGGCGAGACCATCGGCGTGGTGAACCTCATTGCCGGACAGGATGTCCATCAGAACCCATTGCTCTTCACGGTCTCCAAGGTACAGGCCTTCTTCCACAGCCTGTATCTCAAGGTGGTCATCGTCCTCTCCTTGCTCACTCTGGCTGTCTACGGCCTGTGGGTGTTCATCAACCTGTGGAACGGGCGCAGACCGAACCGAAAGATCCATAGAAGATAAACCCCACTGCCATCCCTACGGGATGCCACCGCCCCTGATAGGGGCGGCCTTGGCAAAACCAGACAGCTTTACGCCATGCCAAGGGCCCCACTATTAGGGGGGCTGTCACGCGAAGTGTGACTGAGGGGTTTCGCCACCGATCGCAAAGAAGCTCCACCTTCACGGCGGAGCTTCTTTCTATTTCTTAGTCGATCGTCGTTTTTGTTCTGCCGATGCCGAGCACTGCTGTCGTGATCTTTTTCCAGCTGTTGCAGCCGCACACGCCGTCCACCGTCAGGCTGGTGCGGCGCTGGTAGCCCCTCAGGGCTTCCTCGGTGCGGGTGCCGAACAGGCCGTCGATGCGGCTGCCGGTCTGATAGCCCAGTGTGGAAAGGGCGTCCTGCAGGATCATCACATAGCAGCCCCGGCTCCCACGCCGCAGGGTGGGGTAGCCCGCTGTGGTGCCGCTGCAGGCCGGGGTACCGTAGCGGCGGTCAAAGTGCACCCAGGTGGGGGTCTGGCTCAGGGGCTCCACATAGCCCCATGCTCCGGTGGACCGGGCGGCCCTATAGATGGCCGTGCGCCGGCTCTGGGTCAGGCTCTGGCCCACATCAAAGGCCACGCCGGCGTAATGCTGGCTGCGGGTGCCGTGGCCGCCTTCCCAGATGCGCCGGAAGGCATACCCCACCGGGATGCCCTTGCCGTACTTGCGGCGGGTCAGGTTCCATGCCTCCATGGCGGCGATGGTCGTCCAGAGCACCGGGCTCCCCGATTTTCCCCGGAACTCCCGCAATGTCAGGGTGCGCTCGGTGCTGTAAGGCATCGGGTCGTTTTCGTTCAGGCTGTTGTAGGTGTACACCTTGTTCTCATAGGCATCGTAGATCAGCAGCCGTGCCATCCGTCATCCCTCCTCGCATTCGCAGCTCTGGGCACGGAGCGCAGCCCAGGTCTCCTCGTTCACCGTGCCCGTCACCAGCAGGTCCGCCCGCTCCTGTGCTGCCCGGACACCTTCTGTTTCCTTCGGGCCGAAGCGGAAGTTCTCGGTCACATAGTCCTCGCCGCAGATCCGCATATAGCGTCCATTGAGCCACTGTTCGATCTGCCCCACATCCGGGCCAACGCTCCCCTCTTTCATGGCGCGGCCCGGGTAAGCATCGGCCTGCCCGGCATCCCGGTCAGGGTTGGGGGAAACGGCGGCCAGCTGCAGGCTCAGGGCCTCCACCGCCGTCCAGGTCTCCTCATCTGCGGCCCCGGTCTCGGGCAGATCCAGCAGGGCCTGTGCACTGCGGGTAGAGGCTGCCGTCTCGTCAGTATACTGGTCAGACAGGGGCGGGCTTTCCACGCTGTCGAAATAGTAGGCAATGCGCTGCAAAAGGAGATTATAGTAGAGCACCGCGTCCCCCGTGGCCCCCACTGCCAGCGGTGTGCCCGGGTAAGGCAGGCGCTTCAGCGTGACCACCGGGCCGGACACCCGCAGGATGCTGGCTTTGCCGTAGAGAGAATTCCAGGTCGTGCGCCCTACTACACCGTCCACCGTCAGCTTCGCAAAGCGCTGGTAGGCCCGCACGGCGTTCTCGGTCGCCGCACCGAAGCTGCCGTCGATGGAAACAACGGGGATGCTGCTCTCGTAAGCGCTCATCAGGTAGAGGTAGAACTGCAGCTCCCGCACTGCCGTTCCGGTGCTGCCCCGGCGCAGAACGCCCGGATACTCGCCGGGGCGCAAGCTGGCTGTGAGCAGCCGGTTGGCGATATCGTTGTAGACCTCATACAGCTTGTTCCAGGTCGTGCGGCCCACCACACCGTCACTGGTCAGGCCGAAGTAGCTCTGGAATCTCCGCACTGCCGCCGCCGTGCCTGCGCCGAATTTCCCATCTACGGTCAGGGTGTTCAGGCTGGGATACACCGTGCGGGCGATCTTGAGCCAGAACTGCACCAGCCGGACGTTCTGCCCGCTGCTGCCCTGCCGCAGGGCCGTGCCCGGGTAGGCGTTGGGCCTGCCGTTGTCGGACTGGATGCTGCGGAACTGATCGTAGAGTTCTGTCCAGGTGGCGCGGCCCACCACACCGTCCACAGACAGGCCGTATCTTCGCTGGAAGGCCCGGACCGCACCGGCGGTGCCGCTGCCGTACACGCCATCCACTGTCACGGAGGGGATGCTGCTCTCGTACTGGGCCAGGGTGTTCAACCAGAACTGCAGCTGCTCCACAGCGCTGCCGGAAGAGCCGACGCGCAGGATGGTGCCGCCCCAGGTGCCGTCCGAGAGGGTTCCGGTGGTCGTTTCGCCCTCGCTGGTCAGCTCTGCAAGGTCTTTCACCGAGACATAGATATAGCTGATCTTATACCAGGTCTGCCGCCCCACCACGCCGTCAGCGGTCAGGTTAAACTGCTTCTGGAATCTCTTCACGGTCTCGGTCATCCTGCTGCCAAAGATCCCGTCCACGGTCAGCAGGCCAAGGAAGGGGTAATCCTTGGTGATGCGGTTCAGCTGCCGCTGCAGGGTGAACACCGCCGTGCCCCGGTCTCCCTGCCGGAGAGGAGAGCCCGGATAGCTTCTGGGGATGGACTGGATGTTGCTGGTGCGGACGATCTCGATATCGCTGCCGTAATAGTATTTGAGGATGCTCAGGGCATTGCGGCCCTGATTTGCCAGCGTGACCGTGCCCCACTGCTTGAGCCCCGGGCAGGTAACGGACTTTCCGTCACAGTATTCGGAGTAGTAGGGATTCACGGTGCCGGTCTTGCGGATGTAGGTGTTGAAGATATCATCCGTCAGCTTTACCATCACATCGAACACAGTGCGGCCATGGACGTAATACTGGTCGTAGCTGGTGGAGTTGGTGATATTGAAGGTGTAGCCCTTGCTGGGATACCACTCGGTGTAAATACGGTTGAGCGCCAGCGAGATCTGGCAGTGGATGTTCGCTTTCAACGCTTCAATGGGCCAAGTGGGGTAGACCTCGCTGGAAGCCACATTGGCGATATAATCCCGGAAGGACACCGTCACGTTCCGGGCCGAGGCGGCGGGCCTGCCCAGATGGACCGTAATATTTTTGGGTACGATGACACGGTCCAGCACCCGGCTGCCGGTGCATGGATCGGTGGGAGCCGGGCCGCTGCCGCCGTTCCCCGCAAACAGAGCGTGGGTGGGGATGATCACAGGCGGGTCGACAATGTCTTTTCCCTCCTCGGTGTCCGGGATCATCTCAGGCCGGGCCAGCGTGACCTGCCCGGCAAAGATCTGGATGCCCTGGATGCGGACGGTGCGGTAGCCCGGCTTTCTGGCCGTCAGGCTGCACACGGCATAGGGCAGGGTCGTGGTGTTGTTCTCGTCCAGCGAGAGGGCGCAGGCCGGGGCACAGATGGCCACATCCTCGGCATTGCCCTCGGCATCGGTGATGCGGTGAGCCGTGAAGCCGCTGCCGGTGATCACAACAGTCACTCCCTCCACCGGAGCCGACTGCCGGGGCCGATAGGTCTGGATACGCAGGATGCCATTCATCATATAAAAAAACTCCTTTGCCGATAAGCTGATTCTCTTACAGCTTATTCCGCAAAGGAGCAGAGGGTGCATTTTTCAGTTGATGTAGCAGCGGTCCTGACCCACCAGCCAGTCCTCGCACAGGCGCTCGGCTTCTTCCACGCTGCAGCTCACACAGTGGAACAGCGCCCCGTTCAGCGAACAATAGGAGTAGCGGACTTTGGGCACACCGTTCGCATCCTTAAACTGTTCACAGCGTTCCTGCCCGGGCATCAGATAAAATGGTTCCATTTTCCACGCGCTCTCCTCATTTTTGTCATGTTATGGCATTCTGCGGCACCGCCGCGCAACACCTTGCCTATTGTATCACCATCCGGCGGCAAAGGCTATTCGCCGATTGGACAAAAAGAACCGTGATTCTTCGGCCATGATTGCCATTGACAAGGTGTTTTTCGCATTCCGCTGCGGGCGCAGCGGTCGGCCCCACCCTTACACGACCATGCACCACAGCGGTGTGGTGATGAGGGAGAGCACCGTAGAGACCGCAACGCACTTGCTGGCAAAGGCAGAATCCCCGCCGTACTTTTCCGCCAGAACGGCGGTCACGCCGCCCATGGGCATGGCGGCCAATACCACGGAAACACCGGTCACAAGGCTCTCCGCGCCACAGAGCCTGCAGCCCAGCAGCACCGCCGCCGGGATGAGCCCCAGCCGGATGAGGCAGTAGAGGAAGCAGTCCTTATCCCAGAGTTTGCCCATCCGGCTGCTGCCGATGATGGCACCGATCAGGATCATGGAAACACCCATGTTGCAATTGCTCAGGCTCTTGACGGTGCGGCCCAAAAAGCCGGGCAGCGGCAGCTGAGAGGCCATCAGCACCATGCCCACCACGACCGCCAGGATGCAGGGGTGGGTAAATGTTTTCCGCAGCACGGCCCTGCGGTCTGCCCGCATCTCCTCTTTGGAAGCGGGCTTTTCGTCCTGCAGAAAGTAGCTCACGCCCACCGACCACATTGCCACACGCTGGGGGATGAGGTAGATGGAGCTGAGCAATAGGCCGCTGCTGCCCCAGATGCCGTCCACCAATGCGCTGCCCAGAAACGCACCGTTGGAGCAGACCGTTCCATACTGGTAAACGCTCCGCCTTGCAAAGGGCAGCCAGTTGTAGCCCAGAGCACACAGCACCACACAGCCGATCTGCAGCGCCAGCGAGATCACAAGGATCGACGCACTGCTCTTCAGCACATCCCAGCTGAACTCCACCAGAAACGACTGGATGATGTTCGCGGGCAGGATGACATTGATGAGCAGATCGGTCAGGCACTTGCGTCCCTGCGCATTGATGATGCCCTTGCGGGCCAGAAAAAAGCCAATGAGGGTCAGCAGCGCAAGCTGGCCCTGCAATGTCAGCAGACTTGAAATTTCAGCCATGATTCCTCCTGTATTTTGCACCAAAAAAGATTTCTTTGTTCAAAGTATAAGAAATCCGACCGGGAAAAGCAAGGATTCCGATCAATTTTCAGCCCAGCGGCAGCCAGACCGTTGTTTTTGCCCCGCAGGGGCTGTTCTGCCCGAACACTGCCCTGCCGCCATGGGCGGCGGCGATCTGCTGCACTACATATAAGCCAAGGATATGGGGCGCATTTTCGGCTGGCTCTGCAGCATTCAGCGCCGCCAGAACGGCAGCCGGATAGCCGATGCCGTCATCCGCTACGGTCAGGCAGAAGCGCTCCCCTGTCCGCCGGGTGTACACGGTAATGTTCACCGGCTTTGGGTTATGCCGGACGCTGTTGTTCATCAGGTTTTCCAGCAGCCGTGCCAGCAGCGCCTCATCCACCGAAAGCACCGTCTGCTCTGCCGGTTCTTCCTGTTCCAGCGTGATCCCGCAGTGCTCTGCCAGCGGGCTTTCGCAGAACTGCGCCACCAGCTGCCGGAACAGCGGCCCTGCCCGGAGGTCTTTCCGGCGCAGGGGTTGGGCACCGTATTCCAGCTTACTGGTCAGGTTCAGGTCATCAATGAGGGTGCGCAGCTTTTCGCACTGGGTGCGGATGCCGGCCGCTTTCTGCCGGGAGCTGTCCGGCAAAAGTGCGTCCTGTTCCAACTGCTCCGCCCAGCCTAAGATCAGCGCCAGCGGGGTGCGCACGTCATGGCTGACCCCTGCGATCCACTGGGTGCGGGCGTTGTCCCGCCGGGAAAGCATCTCGTTTTTGGCTTGCAGCTGTGCCCCGGTCCGGTTCAGCTTTTCTGCCAGTTCCCCGGCAAAACCGTCGGTAGGCAGCTGGACGGTCTGCCCCTGCGCCAGAGCATCCAGACCGTTTGCCACGGTCTCCAGCCGCTTTGCCCCCCGCCAGCTCAGCCAGAAGCAGAGCACCAGCCCCAGCAGCAGCATTCCCAGTGCTGCCGCCGGGAGCACCCGCACCATGCTCAGAGCAAAGTCCGGTGAGCTGTAAATGCTGTACTTCCACAGGCTCCCCTTTGGCAGCCCGATGACAAACAGCCCGTAGGGTTCTGTCCAGCAGAACACCGGGTAATCCGCCAGATACCAGCGGGAAAATTTGGCGATATCGCCGGGAGTGTAGGCATGGTCCAGCTCCTGCGGCAGGCCGTAGTTCCAGCAGATGTTTCCCACATCGTCCAGCACCATCGCCCACTCGTAGCCGTTCATCCACTCCTGCGGGGTGCGTTCCGCCCCAAAGGCAAGCCCTTCGGCGGTCTCCACCATAGAATCCGCGATTTCGCTGGAGGAATACTCCCGCTGCGGCAGGCGGCAGCTTTCCTGCCAGCCCAGCCAGCCCAGCACTGCAACACCGGAAAACAGCAGCAGCAGAACAATGCCCACCGCCGCCAGCACATACCGCCGGATCAGGCGCACAAAGGTTTTCATGCTTCTTCCCCCTTTGTCAGCTTATAGCCAATGCCCCGCACCGTCCGCAGAAACTGCGGCACACCGGGTTCGGCTTCCAGCTTCTCCCGCAGATGCCGGATATGTACCCCCAGACTGTTCTCGTAGCCATAATAATCTGCGCCCCAGACCGCCGCACAAAGGGCATCGTAGGGGCACTGGTGGGGCTGTTCTCCGCTTTTATGCCGCCGCTTGCCAGTTATTTTGTGCCCTTTGGGTACTACATCCCGCTGAGCGCCTACGAAGTGGCAAACTGGGACATGGCCACCCACACCGTCACCTACGGCACCCGCCCCTTCAACTGGGGGCTGCTGGCCTTTACCCTTGCGCTGGGCGCAGTGCTGTTTGCCCTTGCGTGGCGCAAGGTACAGGACGAGGAGGTATAAAACCATGCTGAAACGCTGTATTCTTGCGGAGAACCGCAAACTTCACGCATCCCCCATCTGGGCAATGTTCTTTGTGCTGCCCATTCTTTCCGCCACCTACGGCACTTTCAATTATCTGCAAAATCTTGAGATCCTCACCGACGGCTGGTATAGCCTGTGGGCCCAGCACACCCTGTTTTATTCCATGTTCTTCTTCCCTGCCATGGTCGCCACCTATGCTGCCTACTTGTGGCGGCTGGAACATCTGGGGCACAACTGGAATCTCATTATGGCAAGCCCCGTACCGCCGCTGGACCTGTTTGCGGCAAAGTTTGCGGTGGTGACAAAGCTGGCGCTTCTGACCCACGGTTTTGTGTTCGCGCTGTTCGTGTTCTGCGGCAAGGTATTTGCCCATCTGCCCGGGCTGCCGCCGGTCACCTTACCTCTGTTTTTACTGCGGGGACTGCTGGGTGCGTTGGCTGTCATTGCCGCACAGCTGGTGCTGGCCATGGTCATCCGCAGCTTTGCCGTGCCCATTTTTCTGGGTCTGCTGGGCGGCATCACCGGCATCTTTATCAGCTCCAAAGGCTTTGGAATCCTGTGGCCCTATTCCCTGATGCAGCTGGGTATGAACTCCAACAAAAGTGCGGATGCTCTGGCTGGCAGCTACGGGCTGTTTGCCTTCAGCTGCATCTTCTGGCTGGGGACGATGTTCCTTCTGGCATGGCTGCTTTTACGCCGTGAGGATGTGCGGGCATAGCACAAAGGGGAGAGCTCCTTACACGGGAGCCCTCCCCTTTTTTCAGCTGTTCAGCTGCTGCATGATTTCCCTGACCTCGCTGCTGGAGTATCCCTCCTTGAGCAGCTGGGTGCGGATGGCCGTATCACTGCGGCCCTGACTGCGCATCCTCGCCGCGCTGTACGGCACGGTGCCGCCGCTGGAAACGCCGCTTTTGCCCACCTTCAGGCCGGTGTCCCCCGTCAGGCTGCCGCGCTTCGCCGCTGCATCGGCGCTGGCTTTTTCGGCAGTCCGGCTGGCCTTTTCCTGCTTGGCTTCCCACTGGCTCTTGCTCAGGTCCAGCCGCTCTGCCGCAAGGGCATTGCTGACCTGCTGCTGGCGGAGTTTATCCTGATATTCCTGCTGCGCCTGCTCGTTTTTGTACTGCTGCTGTGCCAGCTCATCCTGCCGCAGCTGCTCCTGCATTTTCTGCTTCCACGCCGTGTCGGCCCGTTCGGCTTCATAGGCGCGGTTACCCGCATAGATGTTGTACCCGGTGTTCAGCAGGCTGCCTGCCATGCTGCCCAGACCCGTGGTGCCGGTGATGGCCAGCTGGGCCGCGTCACCCAGAAGGCCCAGCACGGTCATCACATTGTTGAATCCCTGCTGGCGGCGGGCCGCCTCCTGCTGTTCCTGTGCCGCGTAGTAACCGTACAGGCTGTCCAACTGGCCCAGATAATCCTGATAGCGCCCGTAATCCTGGGTGTAAGCCGTGTTGTAGGCATTGCCCTTTTGTTCCAGCTGGGTGTAGTAATCCGCCAGCTCCCGCTCATACTTCTGCTGGGCATTCTGCTCCTGCCCGTTCAGCTGGTCGATCTGCTCCACCAGGGCATCGCCGCCGCTCTGGTAGGTATCCAGTGCCAGCCGGTACAGCGTGGGGATGGCCTCGCTCAGCGCGCCGATCTGCTGCTGGTATGCCTGCCGGGCCGCACTGGCCGCGTAGCTGGAACCATAGCCGCCGGTCAGGGCAGCGGCCTGCGCCGCCGCGTCGGCACTGGCGTTCTGGGCATTCTGGGTGTACAGCTGGGCGTACTGGCGGTACAGTGGGTCGGCACCATAGCTGTAACTGAATTCCTTCCGGTCCAGCAGATCCTCCATCAGGCCGTCAATGCGGCCCTGATAGGCGCTCTCGTAATCGCCGGGGCGGTTGGCCTGCCACTGCTTCAGGTCGCTGGCCGCGTCCGTCACCTCCTGCGAGGGCCGGTACTCTGCCGAAGCCAGCGCGTTTTCCACATCCTGCCGGTTTTTCAGCCCGCCTGTGGTGTACTCCTGCTTCTTTTTCTCGCTCATGTCTCCTCCTTTCCCAAACTGCCGGAAAGCCTGCCCCGCAGCTCCTCCGAGAAATTCTCGGTGTCCAGATTGCAGAGCACATACTGCAATTGCTCCTGCATCTGGTACAGATAATTCCGCAGGGCCCGGGCATCCTCCGGGTCCATATTCTCACTCAGCCTGGGCAGGCCGATCTTGCCCAGGCCTGCAATGCTTGCCATGGTTCATCCCTCCAGTTCCATCCGGTTTCCCTTTGCCCCGCTGAAGGTCTTGGCCAGGCTCCGCAGGGTGATCTGCCCATAGCCCCACAGCCGCAGCCGGAGCGAGGCGCACCGCCGGGGCACAAGGTGCAGATCACAGTTGCGGCGCGGGCCCTCCACTGTCAGGGCGGCGGCGTTCTCCCAGGGGCCGCCGTCATAGCTCACTTCCACAGTCACCTGGCTCCTGCAGGCGGCATCCAGCCGCAGCGTCAGCCGGGAGAGGTACCGCTCCTCGGGGCTGTCCAGCCCCAGATCTCCGGTGGTCAGGGCAAACTCCACGCCCTGTTCCGTTTCCTCGCTTCTCTGCCCTGCCGTTTCCCGGCTGGGATCAGCGGCCCAGAGCGCCCGGCCATCCCAGAGATAGAGCTGCCCGCCGGTGCTGGCCATCTCAAAGGAGCAAACATCCTCCTCGTGCCAGAGGCCCCGCTCGGTATCATAGACCAGCAGACGCACCTCGTTTTCCCGGCTGACATGCAGATAATACCGGCCATCCAGCGCGCCGCCCACAGCCTGCTTCACATTGGCAAGCCGCCCGGCATCCAGCGCCGCCGACACCTTGGCCGGGATGCTGCCGTCCCACGCCATCACGCCGTCGGGCGAGAGATAGTACAGCGTCTCGTTCAGCACGCAGAGACTGCGGGCCGCGTTTCTGGCCACGCCCCGGCAGCGCAGGGAGCTGAGCTGGAAATCCGAGGGCTTGGAGCCGTAGAGCTTGTGCAGGGTGTTTTCCTTGAAGAACAGCGCATAGCCCATGCAGGTAGCTGCGCCGGTAAAGGGGCCGTCGCTGCCCACGGTCACGGCATAGCTGTCTGCCGCGATGCCCCGGTAGGAGAACCAATTGGTGGGGTCGCCCAGCTTGCAGGCGTAGATGACATTCTCGCTGCTGGAACAGCCCCATACCCGGTTGTCGCACTCGGTCAGGTACTCAAGGTCGGGCACCCGGCGCTCCACCTTCACACCCTCCGCCGGGAAATACTCTTCCCGCTGTGTGCCGTCCATGCTCACCCAGACAGCACTGCTACCATTGTGGACAAGCCTGCCGTAAAAATATTCGCCGCCCGGGTCAGCCCGCAGGCGCAGGGTGGTCTCGGTCACACCGTACACGATGCGGTCGCCGTCCAGCCCGGCCCACTGGCCTGCCTGTTCAGCCCCCGTACCGGTCAGGGTCACGGTATCCCACACCCGGAACTCCGCCCCGATGCCCTCAGCGGTCACAAGACAGTAGTCCAGCGGGATCACCGTCCAGTTGCCCGAAGCCTCGCTGTACACCTCCAGCGTATTCTCTGCAGAATAGGGCTTTTCCGGCTCGTTCAGCTTCAGAAACAGCTGGCCGTCCTGCGGGTGTTCCGGCTCCTTCGTGCCCTTGTCCTTCACCTCGTAGGTATTCCCCGAAGCATCACAGGGCGCAAAGCTCACGCTCAGGCTTCCCGCCTCCCAGGCAGCACCCAGCGGGGCCGCACTGCCGTCGGCCGTATCGAACGCCACCTTGTCCGGGAAGATCAGGATCTTTGTTCCGATGCCCACCATCGTCTTGCGGCTGTCTGCCACGGCATTTTTCACGGTGACAGGCTGGGCCGGGGCCTCGTCCGGGGTATAAACCAGGTCCCGCCCGCAGACGGTCAGCAGACCGTTCAGGTGATACATCCCGTTCAGCCCGGCCAGCTCCTGCAGCCTGCGGCGGGGCAGCCGGGTGCTCAGGGCCGGGAAATCCCGGGCCGAAAAATTCATTCCCCCGCTGTACTCAGCCTCGGTGCAGCCGTAGGTCTCGTTCAGGCCGCCAAAGGCCCGCAGCAGATCCCGGGTGTTCTTCACACCGGTCCGATTTGTCAGAAGCATCCACTTTCCTCCCTTTCACCACCGCCACTGCGCACCGCGCTTCGGCTTTGCCCGCCGCCGCAGCCAGGCGCTCAGCTCGGCCAGAATGCTGTTATACCGGGCCTGCTCCCCGGCGTAACGTTCCGTCTCGCCCAGGGCAGCATCCAGCTTTGCGCAGAGGTAATGCGGGTAGAGCGCATCAAAAGGCACGGGTACCAGCAGCTCTACGGCATCGTCCAGACCGCCCTCCGCAGGCCAGGCAAGGTCTGCCCCCACTCCGGCCCGCAGCCCGCAGCCGGAGAACAGCAGGACCCGCAGCATCCCGTCCTCCTCACAGAGCCAGCGCTGCCGGGTGCGGATGTCCACCTTGCAGCCCGGCCGCAGTTCCTCGGCCCGTTCCAGAGCCTGTCCCACTGTCATGCTCTCACCCCGCGATCCTCTCGGCGGCGGCAATGCGGGCAGCGGTGCGCTCATCCTGCACCTGGCTGTGTTCCAGCACCTCTGCCACCTCGGGCGGCACTTCCACCTCCACGCCACGGCGGATCTTATAGCTCACGCCGTTCACACTCACAAACAGGTCGCCTTTGTACCGGCTGTTGTCCTTGAACAGCCGGATCCTTACGTTTTTCTTGTCCATTTTTCATCCTTTCTGCCCTCTGTCGCAGGGGCACTGCCTTTTACGCCTCGCCTGGTTTCGTCATCCAGCAGGGCTTGCCCAGTTTGCCACGGGCTCCCCTACCAGGGGAGCTGGCGCGAAGCGCCTGAGAGGTTCAGTTGGCACTCGCATTCTCCGAATAACTGGATACGCTCTCAATGCGCACCATGTACTGCTCCACCAGACGCTCGGCGGCGCGCATTCCCTTCCAGCCCACGGAAGCGCGCTGGTTCAGCGGATCGTCGCCATAGCCCAGCTGCTTGACGATGTGTTCCAGGCCGCCGCCCTCCAGCTCGGTCACACCGTAGGCATGGGCACCCAGCACCAGCGTGCCGAACACGGCCAGACCACTGGGGCAGGTGGTGTCCTTCCAGATCTTGGCCTCGCTGGTCTCCACAAAGCGGATATTGCCCAGCTTGCCGATCTCGCCGCGGTACATGGTCTCAGGGTCGGCATACTTGTGCGCCTCAACGAACTCCTTGCAGGTCTTCAGGTCGTAGGCGGCATAGGGGTGGATGATGGCAATGTAGCTGTCGCCGATGGGGTCCGCATTCATGGCACCCAGCTGCGCCGCCGCCCGGAAGAACAGCTTCGGGGTCAGGGTGCAGGTCTTGTCCAGCTCCTTGCGGCTCTTCACCTCCGTTTCGGTGCCGTCTGCATTCTGCTTGGGGGCATACAGCACATTGGTGCCGCCCGCCAGCACATCACGGGTGATGCTGTCCATGGTGCGGCCCGCCTGGCTTGCCAGCACACGGGTGGCCTGCACCACGTTGTTGTCGATGGCGGTCATCTGCAGCACGTCAGTCAGCGGGGTCCAGCCGCCATACTGGTGCAGGTCGCTGGTGATGGTGGTCACGTTCAGGGCCTGACCGTCCGGGGTCACACCCTCGGTCAGCGGAGTGGAGGCCTTGGGCAGGCTGTCGTACTTGCGGAACTCGATGGTCTTGCCGCCGTTCTGGGGCACAGGATAGTAATCCGCAAACTGGTCATGCACCAGCCGGGGCTCTGCCTGGTCGATGAGGCGCTTCTCGTAGAAGGTCTTCATCTCCGGGGTCATAGTGGTGGTGGAGTTCAGGGGAGTTTCGGCAAACAGCTGAATGTTGAAGTTGTTCATAGTCATTATCCTTTCTTTCATTGATTTCAAGCTCCCCCTTCGGGGGAGCTCCGCAAGGCGCTGGCAAAGCCAGACCGAAGCGGTGAGAGGGTTTTCCCTCAAAAACTGATCTTTGCACCATGGAGCGCCTGACGTTCCAGTGCTTCCCGCTGGCTTCGGGTCATCCGGTTCACATCCGCACCGGTCACGGCGGCGCTGCCGGGGTGGGTGCCGTTTTCAGCAGGGCGCGCCCCGCGCTGGCGGATGCGCTCCACCACGCCCTGCTCCACGGTGCGGGCAGTCTGGCGCATGGCATCCCCGTAGTGGGCCAGCCGGTAGGCATCCAGCATCCGCATCCCGGGCAGCTGCATCAGACGGCGCATCTCGGGGTCTGCCAGCTCCTTTTGCAGGGAAAACTCCGGCACTGCCCGGCGCATCATGGCCTCCTCGGCAGCCCAGCGCCGGTGCAGGGCATCCACAGCCTGGCTTCCCGGGAAACATTTTGGCAGCGCAGGGCGGGGCGGTTCCTGTTCCTGCCCTTCTTCCGCCTTGACCGGTTCGGTCTCTTTCACCTCCTTCTCCCCCTCCGGGGCGGTCGTCTCCTGCTTTGCGTCCGCTTTCTCACCGGGCTTCAGGGTACCCGATGCCACAGCCTGCTGCTCCTGGGCCGTGCTCAGGGCAGGGGCAGCCGCTTCGCCGCCGTCAGCAAACAGCTGCAGATCCATCATCTCCTGCTTGCCCCGGGCACTCCGGTCGGCAAAGCATACATTGTCCGGGTAGCGCTCGGCCAGCAGGGCAAAGCCCGCCTTGGCCAGCTCAAAGGCCCCCTCGACCCATGCGGTACAGGGCCGGGCAGCAGTCACCGTCAGGCGGGGGCCATCGGGCTCGTCAAAAGCATCGCTGTGGGCGTTTTCCTCGCCCGCCAGCAGGCTGACCAGTGCCTGCATCAGGGTGCTGACACCGGCACACACGATATCCTGCCCTGCCGGGGCATAGCCTGCATGGCCCGCCGCCTCCAGACGCATGGCCGGGCCGTAAGGGCCGTCCAATTCCGTATAATTCACTTTGATCATTGTTGTCGCTCCTTCCGTTATAGAACCGCTCCGGCACCCGAGAGGTTCTTCGCCAATGCTCTTGTGCTCAGATTTTCCTCCGCGCCGCTCAATTTCTCGTGGAACCGCGCGATCTGCATCTGGGCCGCCGTCAGCTTCTGTGCCAGCGTGCCGTTCTGCCGCACCCTCTGGCGCACTTTTTCGATGCCCTCAAAGTCCATCATCTCCAGTGCCGCCAGGGCCGCGTCGGCATTCTGGGGTGCAAAGAAACCCAGCTGGTAGCACTCCTTCGCCGTTTCATTCTGGGAAAGGCGGCTGAAGGTGGATTTCTTCTCAGCGCTCACCACGATATCAAACACCGGTTCCCGGCTTCCCAGCTCCACGCCGCCCATCAGCCCCATGGGGCGGGCACGCAGCGCTGCCCCGGAAAAGGGCACGAACTCTCTGCCTCCGGCAGGCCCGATGACACGGAACACCCGCTCCTCATCGTAAAACTGCCGCATCAGGTCAATGATGAGGTAGCACTCCCTTGCAAAGGCCCGGTAGGCACTTTTGAGCATATCGCGGGAGAGCTTGCTGCCCGCCTCCTGCAGGGCCGCAATGGCACTTGCCGCCGTCACGCCGCCTGCGGTGCCGCCCTGGGTCATATCCCGGTTTCCGCTGATCTCCTTCAGCTCCTCAATGCGGCTGTTGCGGTAGCTCAGGCTGTTTCCCTGCAAACCGGCGGTCTGCAATGGGCGGAAACTCTCGTCTCCCAGCCGCCCGGCCACATGGACGATGTCCCGGCTGAGATCCGCCAGTTCCTCCTCGTTCACGCCCGCCGTGTCGCTGAGCACATACCGCTGCTTGGATGCCAGCAGGACATTTTCATCCATGGCATGGTTCATCCTGTCGATGGCGGTCTGGCATTCCTTCATCACATCGATATAGCCAAAGCCCGCCGGGCTGTCCTCTTCCATAAACAGCGGGTCGAACACGAAGGGATATTTTCCGTGGTCGTAGAAGCCCCGCCCGACAAGGGCCGGGTCGTTCTCGCTGGCGTAGAGCACCACGCCGTTGCAGAACTTGCAGTAGTGGAGCAGGGTGCGCCCGGCCTCGTCCGGCTTTTTGTAGTACCAGTCCACCACCACGCTTTTTTCGGTGGTATCCAGCCCGCCGTCGTGGAGAAAACGGGGCACATCCAGCACACTGGCGCTGTGGCCCTTCAGCTGGGGCCAGCGGTTTTCCAGCTGTTTGGTGTTCTCCATGCTCAGGGAGAAAAAGTGGGGCGAGGCCTGGATATCCGCCACGCCCGGCTCCCAGTAGAGCATGAGCAGGTTCATGGGCCGGATGGCGATCTCTCCCACGCCGCCCCGGGCCTCCGGGTCCCAGAACACGCCCTTGACCCCGGTGCCCTGCTTGAGCTTGCGCCACCAGGTGTCGCTGTACACCTGCTCATAGTCTGCCTGCTCCAGCACCACCGGCAGGATGCTGGAAAGCACCTGTGCGGTCTGCGCATCGTCTGCCGCCCGGGGCAGAACATTGGGGGCCGGGTAATTGTCCATGGCATCGGCGTGCTTGTTGGCAATGCTGTTGAACAGCCACCCACTGGCAGGCTGGGGCTTGCCCTCCATCATGGGGTTCTGGTAGTTCTTCCAGTGTCCCATCCGGAACCACA
>OOCR01000707.1_pt1 | contig 22912 bp, 20 predicted proteins | sample 1671491 | NCBI WGS metagenome assembly OOCR01 (sample SAMN06348162, study PRJEB24527) | human gut metagenome | biome: human gut; feature: ankylosing spondylitis patient; material: feces | host: Homo sapiens | place: China | collected 2015-10
GCCAAAGGCTCCCCTACAAGGGGAGCTGGCGGGCGCAAGCCCGACTGAGAGGTTGCACGAAGGAAAGCGTGAGAATATGATCATCAAAAATGCTCTGATTTATACCCCCCGCCACACCTTTGAGGAGGGGAGCCTGACCATCCGGGAGGGGCGCATCGTGCCCTTTGCACAGCCGGAGGAAGGCGAAGAGATCGTGGATGCCAAGGGCGCTTACGCTCTGCCGGGCCTGGTGGATATCCACTTCCACGGTGCCATGGGCAAGGATTTCTGTGACGGCAATGAAGAAGCCATCCAGACCCTGGCCGATTTTGAGGCCGGTAAGGGCGTGCTGGCCATCTGCCCCGCCACCATGACTTTCTCAGAAGAGATCCTGAACGGCGTGATGGATGCTGCCGCCGCCCATCAAAACGGCAGAGGCGCAGACCTTGTGGGCATCAACATGGAGGGCCCCTTCATCAGCCCCAACAAGGTGGGTGCCCAGAACCCGGAGTATCTCCACAAGGCGGATGTTGCAATGTTCCGCCGCCTGCAGAAGCGGGCAAACGGCCTGATCAAGCTGGTGGATATCGCCCCGGAGGAGCCGGGTGCGCTGGAGTTCATTGCTGCCTGCCATGACGAGGTGCGCATCTCCATTGCCCACACCTGCACCAGCTACGACACCGCCAACGCCGCCTTTGACGCAGGCGCGACCCACATGACCCACCTGTACAACGCCATGCCCGGCATCACCCACCGGGAGCCCGGCCCCATCATTGCGGCGCTGGAACGGGGCGCGGAGGTGGAACTCATCACCGACAATGTCCACATCCACCCGGCCATGGTGCGGTTCACCTTCAACACCTTCGGGGATGACCATGTCATCCTGATCGCCGACAGCATGATGGCCTGCGGCCTGCCCGATGGCCAGTACAGCCTGGGCGGTCAGGCGGTCACGGTCAGCGGCCCCCGCGCCACCCTGACCGAGCACCCCGGCACCATTGCGGGCAGTGCCACCTGCCTGTACGACTGCATGAAGCGTGCCGTGCTGGAGATGAACGTTCCGCTGGAAAGCGCTGTCCGCGCCGCCAGCGAAAACCCCGCCAAGAGCATTGGCATCGACAATGATTACGGCAGTCTGGCTGCAGGCCGTTACGGCAATGTGATCCTGGCGGACAAGGAGCTGAACATCCAGGCTGTCTACCAGAAAGGGACCCGTATCGTATGAACCCCGAGAGCCTAACCTGGCGGCTGCTGACCGCCGAAGAGCTGACGAACGTTTACCTGAACGAGATGCGCCGGGATTTTCCTGCCGGAGAGCTGAAGCCCCTGAGCATGATCCTGAACAGCGAGGCCGCCGGTACCGCCCACACCTGGGGCGTGTATGAGGACGACGCGCTGGTGGCGTATCTGTTGATGGTGCGGCCCGTGGGCTGTGAGGTGAGCCAGCTGGACTACTTTGCCGTTCTGCCCCAATACCGGGCCGGCGGCATCGGAGCCGCTCTGCTGGCCGCCCTGCCTGACCACGAGAAGGGCGCGCAGGCCATCCTCATTGAAGCGGAGTGCCCTGAAAAAGCCGAGGACGAGGCCATGGCTGTGCGCCGCCTGGGCTTTTACGCCCGGTGCGGGGCCAGGGACACCGGCTGGACAGAGCATCTCTTTGATGCCTGGTTCCGGGTGCTGGTGCTCCCCTGCTGCGGCGGAAAGGTGCGCAGCCCCGAGGAAGCCGTGCGGCAGCTGGCAGACTGCTACCGCCGCACCATGGGCGAGCCCCAGTGGCGCAGGAACGTCACCTTCTACCGCCCCGATGGCGTGGAGGTGCAGTTCTGAGAGGTTGAATTCTGTCCCTTGACAGTCTGGGTAAATATGGTACTATGGTGATAGGAACAAACCAGATCTGAGATGGGAGGAATTTCTGATGCGCAATGTTTTTTCCCGCCGTGATTTTCTGAAAGCCTCTGCCGCCGCTGTGCTGGCCGCTTCTGCCGCCGGTGTCCTCACCGGCTGTGATGGGGGCGGCAGCGAGATCCCGTCCGCAACCATCGGGCTGGGTGAGTTTGAAGTGACCATGACCGGCAACATGACCGTCACTGGTGATGAGGTCGTGGGCAATGAGAACGCCAACGGCTACCTCTGCAAACCCAATGTGCGGATTCGGTACAACGGTGCAGCCAGCGAGATCAAATACAATTTTGCCGGAGTCTTTGCGGCAAAAATTGATAAGACCGCGCTGGAACTGACCAATGGAAAAGAGGAGATCTCCTCTAAACTGACAAAGACTTATGTGCCGCAGTTCCGTGCAAAGGCCAGTGGGTACGGTTCTTTTAAGCAGGGCGTACCCTTCAAGCTGTATGTGACCCTGCAAAGCAAGACAGCCGAGTTTGTTCTGACGAGTGACGGCAAAGTGACAGTCTCCGCTGTCGATAAAGTCTAATATCCCCCAAGAGCCCGAGGTGCACCCGCACCCCGGGCTTTTTTGCGCCCAAATTTTACATTGGGGCAAAAACATGTCCGAACAATTTACCTCGATTTTTCCCGCTTGTGGTCGAAGCGGCTTACCGACTGGGATACAATAGTGCCGTACCCAAGGAAAACACGAAAACAAGAGCCGGGAGCGGAAAACCCGGATGTTTGGAGGACAAATATTATGAAAAAGATCACACGTCGTTCGTTTCTCACTGTCTGCGGTGCTGCTGCTGCCGCTGCTGCCTTGACCGCCTGCGGCGGTTCTGCTTCCTCTGCTGCAGCTTCTTCTACCGCTGCAGGCTCTGCTGCATCTTCCACCGCTGCTGCCCTGTCCGGCAACGTTGCTGCCGGTGGTTCCACCTCCATGAAGAACGTCATCGCTGCCCTGACCGAAGGCTTTGCCGAGGTTGAGCCGGGTGTCACTGTCAGCTACGACCCCACCGGTTCCGGCGCAGGCATCACCGGTGCTGCCGATAAGACCCTGGACATCGGCCTGTCCTCTCGTGCCCTGAAGGACGACGAGAAGGCTGACGTGGAGGGCACCACCATCGCTCTGGACGGCATCGCCATCATCGTCAACAATGCAAGCAAGGTGGAGGACCTGACCGTTGACCAGCTCAAGCAGATGTTCACCGGCGAGATCACCAACTGGTCTGAGGTGGGCGGCGACGACGGCGAGATCGTTCTGATCGGCCGTGAGGCTGGTTCCGGCACCCGTGATGGCTTTGAGAGCATCGTGGATGTTAAGGACAGCTGCAAGTACGCTCAGGAGCTGACCGCTACCGGCGCTGTCATCAGCGCTGTGGAAGCCAATCCTCTGGCCATCGGCTACGCTTCTCTGTCCGCTGTGGGCGACACCGTGAAGATGGTCACCGTTGGCGGCGTGGAGTGCAGCGAGGAGACCGTTAAGGACGGCAGCTACGAGGTGCAGCGTCCCTTCGTGTTCGTCACCAACAAGTCTGTCACCCTGTCTGAGCAGGCACAGGCCTTCTTCGACTTTGCCACCAGTGCCGATGCTGCTGACCTGATCCGCACTGCCGGTGCGGTTCCTGTGAATGAGTAATTGCGGAAAGCAATGATGCTATGAACAACAAAAAGATCTCTCTCCCCAGAACCCCTGCTGAGTGGCTGGAAGCGGTGATGAACTTCATCTTCTTCCTCTGCGGCATCCTGGCGGTGGGCTGTGTGCTCCTGATCTCGGTGTACATGGTCCTCTCCGGTGTGCCTGCCATCCAGAAGATCGGGCTGTTCCGGTTCCTGTTCGGCACCCGGTGGGCTTCCACCGCCGCCGACCCGGCCTACGGCATCCTGCCCTTCATCCTGTCCAGCGTTTACGGCACGCTGGGTGCCACCGTGATCGGTGTGCCCATTGGCCTGCTGACGGCGGTGTTCCTCTCCAAGGCCGCAGGCCCGAAGGTGCGCACCGTGGTCGTGACCGCCATTGAGCTGCTGAGCGGCATCCCCAGCGTGGTGTTCGGCCTGCTGGGCATGCAGGTGCTGGTGCCCGCCGTGGCCAGGGCCTTTGGCAAGGCCTCCGGTGCCTGCCTGCTGAGCGCCATCGTGGTGCTGGCGGTGATGATCCTGCCCGGCATCGTGTCGGTGTCGGTCACAGCGCTCAACGCTGTGCCGCCGGAGTACGAGCAGGGCAGCCTGGCTCTGGGCGCAACGGATGTGGAGACCTGGTTCAAGGTCAGCGTCCCCGCTGCCAGGAGCGGCATTGCCGCCGGTATCGTGCTGGGCATCGGCCGTGCCATCGGCGAGGCTATGGCCGTGATGATGGTGGCTGGCAACAGCCCCAACATGCCGGACAGCCTGTTCCGCAGCGTCACCTTCCTGACCACTGCCATTGCCAAGGAAATGAGCTACGCCAGCGGCCTGCAGAAACAGGCGCTGTTCAGCATTGCGCTGGTGCTGTTCGTCTTTATCATGGGCATCAATATCCTGCTCAATGTGGTGCTGAAGGGAGGAAAGCGCGATGAATAACAGTGCTTCTGCCTCCCGCCGCACCTGGAACCGCGTGATGAACGCGCTGGTCCGGGCCTCGGCTGTGCTGGTCATCGTACTGGTGGCAGGCATTCTGGGCATGGTGCTGGTGCGGGGCATCCCGCACATCAGCTGGAAATTCCTGACCACCACCGCCAGTGTGCTCAAGGGCACGGACGGCATCCTGCCTGCGATCCTCAACACGCTGTATGTCATCCTGCTGACGCTTCTGATCGTACTGCCGCTGGGTGTGGGCGCGGCTGTTTACCTGACCGAGTACGCCCGGAACCGCAAGGTCATCTCGGTGATCGAGTTCACCAACGAGACGCTGGCGGGCATCCCCAGTATCATTTACGGTCTGGTGGGGATGCTGGTGTTCGCCCAGACGCTGGGCTTCCAGACCTGCCTGCTCTCCGGCAGCCTGACGCTGGTGATCATGAACCTGCCCACCATCATCCGCACCACCCAGGAATCCCTGAAAACGGTGCCCCAGGGCTACCGTGAGGGCGCGCTGGGGCTGGGTGCGGGCAAGTGGCACATCATCCGCACCATCGTGCTGCCCTGCAGCATCGACGGCATCGTGACCGGCTGCATCCTGGCCGTGGGCCGCATCGTGGGCGAAAGCGCCGCGCTGCTCTTCACCGCCGGTGCCGCCGAGGTCATTGCCAACGGCGTGATCAAGGCCTACACCTCCAACGGTGCCACCCTGTCGGTGCTGCTCTATCTCCGTGCCTTTGAGGACGGCGATTTCGACTCCGCCTGGGCCATTGGTGCAGTGCTGCTGGTGCTGGTGCTTGCCATCAATCTGGCAGCCCGGCTGGCCAAAACCAAACTGAAACAGAAGCTGTAAATAACTCCCTCCGTCATCGCTGCGCGATGCCACCTCCCTCACGGAGGGAGGCTTATCCTGCCCGCAACGCAAAAGGCTCCCTCTCAGAGGGAGCTGGCGCGGCATAGCCGCGACTGAGGGAGTCAATACAAGAGGAAAACTATGGAAAACGTATCACCCATTATCACAGCCAAAAACCTGAACCTCTGGTACGGGGATTTCAAGGCGCTGAAAGATATTTCGCTGGACATGGGCGAGCGGGAGATCACGGCCCTTATCGGCCCCTCCGGCTGCGGCAAGTCCACCTTCCTGAAGACCCTGAACCGGATGAACGACCTTGTGCCCGGGGTCCGCATCGAGGGCGATGTCCGCCTGAAAGGGCAGGATATCTTTGCCCGCGAGATGCAGCCCACTGAGCTGCGCCGCCGGGTGGGCATGGTGTTCCAGAAGGCCAACCCCTTCCCCATGAGCATCTACGATAACATCACCTACGGCCCCAGGCTGCACGGTGTGCACAACAAGGCAGAGCTGGACGAGCTGGTGGAAAGCTCCCTGCAGGGTGCCGCCCTCTGGAACGAGGTCAAGGACCGCCTGAAAAAGAGCGCCCTGGGCCTTTCCGGCGGCCAGCAGCAGCGCCTGTGCATTGCCCGCGCCCTGGCTGTCAAGCCCGAAGTCCTGCTGATGGATGAGCCCACCAGCGCTCTGGACCCCGGCTCCACCATGAAGGTGGAGGAGCTGATGAGCGAGCTGAAAAAGAACTACACCGTGGTCATCGTGACCCATAACATGCAGCAGGCAGCCCGTATCAGCGACCGCACCGCCTTCTTCCTGCTGGGCGAGCTGGTGGAAGCCGGCCCAACGGCGCAGATCTTCAGCACCCCGCAGGATAAGCGCACCGAGGATTACATTTCGGGCCGGTTCAGCTAAGGAGAAAAACGCAATGAGCAACCGTACACAATACGAAAACGACCTTGCCGCCCTGAAAACGGCCCTGGCCGAGATGGGTCAGAACGCTGCCGATGCCGTGGAAGCTGCAATGGAAGCCCTCTGCACCGCCGATGCCGGGGCTGCCGCCGCCGTGGTGCAGGGCGATGGCCGCATCAACAACATGGAGCGGGACATTGAGCACCGCTGCATGACCCTGCTGCTCCGCCAGCAGCCGGTGGCAGGTGACCTGCGCCGCATCTCCACCGCCATAAAGGTGGTCACGGATGTGGAGCGCATCGGCGATCATGCCTCCGATATCGCGGAGATCATCCCCCATCTGGTCACTGTCCGCAAGGAGGGCGACCCTGCTGTGAGCCAGGCCATCAAGATGGGCCAGAAGGCGCACAAGATGATCCTGGATGCCCTGAATGCCCTGACCTCTGAGAATGAGCAGGCCGCCCTCAGGGTCATTGCCGCCGACGATGAGGTGGACTACGATTTCAACGCCATCAAGCATACGCTGGCGCAGGAGATCGCCGCCGACCCCGGCAAGGTGGATGCCGCCCTGGATCTGCTCATGGTCATCAAGTACCTGGAGCGCATCGGCGACCACGCCGTGAATCTGGCCGAGTGGGTGGAGTTCGTCCGCAGCGGGCGTTATCATAACGAAAATATGTTCTGATCTTTTGTTTCTGTAAAAATTTGAGCTATTTGCAATTATTTCTGTGCCCCGCCCGTATTATAGGCAGAAAGGCTTCCCCAGAAAGCCTGATGAACTGGCTGCGGCGGGTGTCCGGCATCCCCCTGTCCCCGCCCGCCGCTGCCGCAACGGAGGGTTTTACGCTATGGTACAGACCAAGAATTTCCCGCTGGAAACGCGCGGCGAGGCGGTCAGCCGCGAAGCGCTGGTCCAGGCGGCATTACAGGAGATCACCCAGAATTACCGCGAAGCAAGCCTTTCCAATGTGGCCCGCAGCTACGGCGTTTCGCTGGCGTATGTCAGCGAGTGCGTCCGGGCCCAGACCGGAAAGACCTATAAGGAGCTGCTGCAGAAGCACCGGATGGAGACCGCCGCCCGCCTGCTGCGCCGCAGCGACCTGAACATCCAGCAGATCATCACCCAGGTGGGCTACGAGAACACCAGCTACTTCTACCGCCTGTTCCATGAGCGGTATGGCCAGAGCCCCCGGGAGTACCGCCGGGCACGCAGCCAGCGCACATAAGCGCATCAGTGAACGACCCTCTCCGCCTTTGCAGCAGGCTTTGACGGAGAGGGCCGTTTTGTGTTATATTAAAGCAGAACGATCAGGGCGGGCAGCGGCCTGCCGGAAGAGAGGTTGGATGAAGATGTTTCGTGGAGCAAGACGTGCAGATCTGGATGCGATCCTGAAAATTTATGCCCGTGCCCGGCAGGCGATGGCGGATTCCGGCAACCCCACCCAGTGGGGAGATCATTTTCCGCCGCAGGAGCTGCTGGAAGAGGACATTGATTCCAACCGGCTGTTCCTCTACCTTGTAAACGGCGAGCTGGAGGGCGTGTTTGCCTTCATCCTTGGCCCGGACCCTACCTATGCCCGGATCGAGGATGGCAAGTGGCTGAACGATACCCTGCCCTACGGCACCATCCACCGGCTGGCTTCGGCGGGCAGGCACCCCGGCGTTGCCGCCGCTGTGATCACCTGGTGTCTGGAGCACTGCGAGAGCCTGCGGGCCGACACCCACGCCGACAATAAGATCATGCAGCACCTGCTGGAAGAAAACGGCTTTACCAAGTGCGGCATCATCCATGTGGAGGATGGCACGCCCCGCATTGCCTACCAGAAAATGTCCCTTACCCTGCCTTTGCGCCGGGATTGAACCGCAAAAATGCGCCGCCCCACCGGAAACGATGGAGCGGCGCTGTTTTTATATCGGTTTGTCAAGAGCTCTCCCTTTGGGAGAGCTGTCGAGCAAAGCGAGACTGAGAGGGTGAGCCCGCTTTCAGGAAATCGGATCTGTCATCTGACTTTCAAGCGTGGGTTCGACCACCGCATCCTCTTCCGGCGTGGGCTGGAAATACTTCTCGTACAGCTCCATGCCGATGCGGTAGCCCTGCCACACGATGACTGCTGTGCCTGCACCGGCCACGCCGATGATGGCGGCAGTGCCCAGAATGCTGGGCTCGCTCTCGATGGTGGCATCCCGGTACTGGGCTTCCACGGTCACGGTGCTGCCCTTGGCCACGGTGCCCGCCGGGATGATAAAGCTCTCCTCGTTGTAGGCGACCGCCGGGTTGCCCAGCAGGCTGGCTTCATCCATGGCCCACAGGTCGAACACCATGCCCTCGGGCACGGCGCTCTGGTTCAGCGTCACCTTGACCTCGGCATTCACCGGCACGCTGGCGCTGGTCATGGCTTCGCCGCCGTTGTAAGTGAACGTGCCGCCCTTCACCGTCAGGGTGTAGGTGGGGGCTTCGGGTTCGGGCTCGGGTTTGGGTTCGGGCTTCGGTTCGGGATCAACAATTTTGGTCGAGTTCAACTCCACATCGCTGTCGGGCATCTCAAAGCACACCACGGTCTTGTCGGTTTCACCGTTCGGGTAAATGCTGCTGAATGCCTTGCCGATTTCCTGACCGTTGATATTCGTAATATCTACATTGGATTCTACGGTGAGGACGGTGCCTGCGTAGGAATACAGATCCCATGCGGTGCCCTGCACCAAATCATAGGTGGTCTTATCGTAAACAAGAGGATGCGTATCGTTTACTTTCAAGATGGTTCCGTCTTTTACGGTAACGGAGCGATAATTTCCACTCAGCACGGTTCCTTGGGTAAGAACGCTGTCCTTTCCGTTGAATGCACCGCCGGTTATCGTTCCGTCATTATAAAGCAAACCGGCCGCAAATGTGCCGCCCTCGATTTTATGCGTTTTAGTGGAATCGCCATCAGGCCGACCATTTGCTACGGCATTATGGAAAACACCATCTTCAATGATACTGCCCTCATTGAGGATGCCGCAATTTACGGAACGCAAATTTTCGCCCTTCTTGTTAACAGGGTCAGTGTAGAGGAAATTATAGTTGCCGCTTTCCAGATATACGTTGTCGGGGTCGCCGCTTAACGCCTGGGAATGCCAACCGTTGCCAAAGTAGGTATGATGGTTTCCATCCGATATGCGTGCAAGGCCAGTTGTGATTGGTGTGCCATCATCAGCCATTTTAAGGGTGGAATAAGTTCCTTGGTTGAGGACGATATTTGTGTTCTCTTCGATATATCCATGATATTCAAGCCATCCAACATTGAGAAGAATGGTGGAAAGGTCATTTTGAGTAGGATATAAATACGCAACATCATCACCATATATTGCCTTGAGATTGATATCCCGGATAGGCTCACTGGCGGTAATGGTATTGGCCCCTGTCGGAACTACATAAAGTTTGTTGCCCCAGTCGCCGGACGCAAGACCATTGACTGCTGTAATAGAACCGGTTCCGTTCAGGGTGACTGTTTTGAATGTGCCTGCACCTTCACCAGTGGGCGTGTTTTTGAACGCACCGCCGGTCAGCGTTGCACCGGATTCAACCACCAACTGGACATTCGGGTTCAGGGGGCGCAGTGCGTTTTTCTCACCGGAGAAATCATAACGGCCGTTTGTCAGCGTCAGCGTGCCATTCTCAAACTTCCAGCCGTTGCCGCTGTAATCCCGGGTGCCGCCCTTGGTGCCAACGGGGTAGCCGTTTTCGTCGATCACCAGCCGGGTCAGTATGCTCAGGGTAACGGTGGCCGCAGTGGCGGGTGGTGCGGTAAAAGTGAGATAAACATTATCACCTTTATCGGAATATCTTGCACTTGGTGCCCAATCTTCTAACAAACAAGGTGTGTCGTTTGTGTCTTCGAATGTAACATCATTAGAAAATACTCTGTTTGAACTGCTACGGAAAAAAGTATATTTGATGGTGACGCTGGTATCATGGTCGGAATTGGGAATGACATAACCGCTTGAGCCGAGACCATTGATTGTTGCGTAGCGAATCTCATAGCTGCCATTATTCTGATTCACATTCAAGGTATAGCCTTTATGGACAGTGCCACCTGTTGGTTTTTTACGAAAAATGCCGCCCTTTATGGTGCCGTTGTTGGTAACGGTAGAAAGAAACGTGCCATTTTCAATCGTGCCAGTGGGGTCATTGGTAATGGGATCAAAAAAAGTGCCGCCGGTAATAGTACCATGATTTATAACGGGCATTGAGTAAGTTCCACTCGTTATAGTGCCATCATTGGTAATACTGGGACCAGGATTATCGATGCCCAAAAAATTACCATTTACAATCGTTGCGTTTTTCTCTATGATGGCAGAACATAAAATACTGTTTTGATCCTGACGGATGTTTCCGCTCTCTTTCAAATCATAGGTAGTAGGAGTTGAGGGATCGAGAGTAAGCGTTTGTGTAGAACCGTCATAGCTCCAGCCATCACCAGAACAATTTCGATCATGGTTCTCACCGGAACCGACAGGATAGCCACCTACAATTTTTAATTGGCTGCTCTCCTCCGCCCACGCTGTAAGTGCCGACACAGGCAGGAGCGTTACCGCCATGCACAGCGCCACCAGAAGGCTGATAAGTCGTTTCTTCATAGGGGGTCCCTCACTTTCTTTGGGCCGGAAGTGGAGCTCCGGCAAAAATGGATGCTCTTACTTCCTTAAATACACGCCGCGCGAAATCCTTTCACCCTTTTTCAAAAAATTTGAAAAAAAAAAAGAAAAACCAGAATGCTGAGGTGGTGGCATCTCCTGACGATTGTGACCGAGCGCTCCCGGATACTTCTGATGAAGTATGCGGGGGCGTTTTTTCGTGGAACTGGGGGCTTGTGGAGCGGGGGCAATCGTTCTATAATACAAGCTGTGAAATGAATCACAAAAGGGGTGGAACGTATGGACAAAAAACTGAACGAGGCCGTGGCGGCGCTGCGGCCCCAGATGGTGGAGGCGCTCCAGCGGCTGGTGCGCAGGCGCAGTGTGGAGGCCGACCCGCTGCCGGGCAAGCCCTTTGGCGAGGAGGTGGATGCCTGCTTTGCCGAGGCGCTGGCCCTCTGCCATGAGCTGGGCTTTGAGACCACCGACATGGATCGGTACATCGGCTGGTGCGAGATCGGCACCGGGGACGAGATGGTGGCGGTGCTGGGGCATCTGGACGTGGTGCCCGAGGGCGAGGGCTGGCATCACCCGCCCTACGCCGCCGAGATCGAGGACGGCAGGCTGTATGGCCGGGGTTCCATTGATGACAAAGGCCCGGTGGTGGCCAGCCTGTTCGCGCTGAAAGCCATCCGGGATCTGGGCATCCCGCTCAACCGCCGTGTCCGGCTCCTGTTCGGCCTGAACGAGGAGACCAACGACCGGGACGTGCTGTACTACAAGGCCCACGGCGGGGAGATCCCGGTGCTGGGCTTCACCCCGGACGGCGAGTATCCGCTCATCAACGGCGAAAAGGGCATCCTGAACGAGAGCTATGCCGTGCAGCTGCACCAGACCGGTGCCTGGCAGCTGAACAGGGTGCAGGGCGGCGTGGCCGGCAATGTGGTGCCGGACTACGCCTGCGCTGTGCTGACTGCCCCGGCGGGGGCCGCCCTGCCGGAGGCGGAGCACATCACCGTGACAGCCATCCCCGGCGGCTATCAGGTGGAAGCGGTGGGCGTTTCGGCCCATGGCAGCCACCCGGAGCAGGGCGAAAACGCCATTGGGCGGCTGGTGTGCTACCTTGACCGGCTGCCGCTGGAGGGAGATGCAAAACAGGCCGTGCACTTTCTGGCCGAGAAGCTGGGCACCGACCCCTACGGCGAGCGCCTGCTGGGCCACCGGCTGGAGGACGCGCTCTCCGGCCCCATGAGCTGCAACTGGGGGCTGATCGAGGGCGACGCGCAGCATCTGTGGGTCAAGCTGAACTACCGCTATCCTGTGACCATGGAACGGGCAGACTGCCAGCCCGCTGTGCAGGCCGCCTTTGAGGCCGCAGGCTGGGCGCTGGATGGGCAGGTGCACAAGGAAAAGCTCTACTACCCTGCCGAGACCCCGCTGGTCAGCGCCCTGCTGGAGGTTTACCGGGATGCCACCGGCGACAATGCCCCGCCCAAGTGCATCGGCGGCGGCACCTACGCCAAGATGCTGCCCAATGTGGTGGCCTTTGGCCCCCTGTTCGCGGGCGACCCGGTCACAGAGCATCAGCCCGATGAATGCATCGATCTGGAACGTCTGGTGCAGAACGCCCAGATCATCGCAAACGCCATTGTCAAGCTGGCAAACCTGCCGCTGGAATAAGAAGGAGGACGGGACTATGAAGATCACGCAGGTGCGGCTGGGCCGCATTTCCACCCCGCTGCGGGTGCCGTTCAAAACGGCACTGCGCACTGTGAACAGCGTTGAGGATGTTATCGTGGAGCTCCGCACCGATACCGGTGCGGTGGGCTACGGCGAAGCACCCCCGACCGGTGTTATCACCGGCGACACCACCGGGGCCATCCTCGGTGCCATTCGGGATCATATCGCCCCTACCCTGCTGGGCCGCGACCTCGATGAATTTGAGGATCTGACCGCCGCCGTGCAGAAGGCGCTTGTCCACAACACCAGCGCCAAGGCCGCTGTGGACATGGCCCTGTGGGATCTGCTGGGCCAGAAGTACAGCGCCCCTGTCTACCGGATGCTGGGCGGTGCCCGCAGGAACATCGTGACCGATATCACCATCAGCGTCAACCCGCCGGAGGAGATGGCCCGGGATGCCCGCACCGCCGTCCAGCGCGGCTACGACTGCCTGAAGGTCAAGGTTGGCATCGACCCTGAACTGGATGTGGCCCGCCTTGCCGCGGTGCGGCAGGCCGTGGGCCGGGACATCAAGCTCCGCATCGATGCCAATCAGGCCTGGAACGCCAAGCAGGCGGTCCGCATCCTGAACCAGATGCAGGAGAAGGGGCTGGACATTGAGTTCGTGGAGCAGCCCGTGCCCGCCGCAGACCTTGAGGGGATGCAGTATGTCACCCGCCATGCCGATGTGCCCGTGCTGGCCGACGAGAGCGTGTTCAGCCCGGCAGATGCCCTGCGGATCATGCAGACCGGCGCGGCCGACCTGGTGAACATCAAGCTGATGAAGTGCGGCGGCATCACCAATGCCCTGCGCATTGCTGCCGCCGCTGAGGTGTACGGCGTGGAGTGCATGATCGGCTGTATGCTGGAAGCAAAGATCTCGGTCAACGCCGCCGTGGAGCTGGCCTGTGCCAAGAAGATCATCACCAAGATCGACCTTGACGGCCCGGTGCTCTGCAGCGAGGACCACATCCTCGGCGGTGCCGTGTTCGACGAAAAGAACATCACCGTCTCCGACGCGCCCGGCATGGGCATTCAGGGCTTTGTGCCCGGCAAGGTGTCCTATCTCGACTAAAACAGGAACAGACCGCATCCCGAAACACACGGGGTGCGGTCTCTTTTTGTGAATCTGTATTTCGTGTACGGACAGTGAAAAAAGCTCGTGTCTGTATATGTTGAAATGAAAAACAAAAAAAGCGGGGAAAATCTTTGACTTTTCGGCCTGCAGGGCGTATAATCATATTTGTTCCGTGTAGAGGAATGGGAAAACTGTGCGCAGTGGGCGCACAATCTGGATAGGGGAGTAGAAAAGTTATGAAAACGTTGAAAGCGGCTGCGGCAAGGTACAACGCCACCAGCCTGATCCTGCGCATCGTCATCGGCCTTGCGGTCGGTGTGGTGCTGGCACTGGCGGTGCCCGGTGCGGGCTGGGTGGAAGAGTTCGGCAGCCTGTTCGTGGGTGCCCTGAAGGGCATTGCCCCGGTGCTGGTGTTCGTTATCGTGGCCAGTGCGCTGGCGCAGGGCACGTCCAGGCTGGACCGGCGCTTTGGCACGGTCATCTGGCTGTACATGCTCACCACCTTCCTGGCCGCCGCCATTGCGGTGGTGACCAGCTTCCTGTTCCCTCAGACCGTCGTTCTGGCTGAGGCGGCAGAATCCGAGGTGGTGCCCCAGGGTCTGGGCGAGGTGATGAACACCCTGCTCACCAACTTTGTGGCAAACCCCGTCAGCGCCCTGCTGAACGGCAATTACATCGGCATCCTGTTCTGGGCCTGCCTGTTCGGTCTGGCCATGAAGAAGTACGGCGCGGACAGCACCAAGCTGTTCCTGGCAAATACAGCGGATGCAGTCTCCCAGATCGTCCGCTGGATCATCAATCTGGCACCCTTCGGCATCATGGGCCTTGTGTACACCAACGTGTCCAGCAACGGCCTGTCCATCTTTACCCAGTACGGCAGGCTGCTGCTCCTGCTGGTGGGCACCATGCTCTTTATGGCACTGGTCGTCTCGCCCTTTATCATCTTTGTGTACCTGCACTGCAACCCGTATCCGCTGGTGTTCCGCTGCCTGCGTGAATCCGGCCTGACCGCCTTCTTCACCCGCAGCTCTGCCGCCAACATCCCGGTCAATATGGATCTGTGCGAAAAGCTGGGGCTGGATAAGGATATGTATTCCGTCTCCATCCCCCTGGGCGCTACCATCAATATGGATGGTGCCGCCATCACCATTACCATTATGACGCTGGCTGCGGCCAATACGCTGGGCATTCAGGTGTCCCTGCCCGCCGCCATCCTTCTTTCCGTGATGAGCGCTCTGGGTGCCTGCGGCGCTTCCGGCGTGGCTGGCGGCTCCCTGCTGCTGATCCCCATGGCATGTTCCCTGTTCGGCATCTCCAATGATATTGCCATGCAGGTAGTCGGTGTCGGCTTTATCATTGGCGTGGTGCAGGATTCCGTGGAAACTGCCCTGAACTCCGCCGGTGACGTGGAATTTGCCGCCACTGCGGAATATCACCAGTGGCGCAGGGAGGGCAAGCCCCTGCCGGCGTTCCTGTGCAAGTGATGCAAAACTGAAATGGCTTTTCAAAGGCTGCTGTGCTGCTGGCACGGCGGCCTTTTTGTTTGGAACTTTTTTCTGGGCATTTTGCACAGGAAAGCCCTCGCCCTGTTGGAATTGACGGATTCTGACGGATTTTACACGATAAGAACTCTTTTTGTAGAAGAAATTCTGGGCAAAACGGAGAGAAAATCTGAAAAAACTTTCCAAACAAGGTTTCAATCGTCCATGTATACAAGAACTTTATTTTTCATAAAAAACGTTTTGTGCTAGTTGCGCAAAGAACGAAAGAACGTTAAAAATGTATCACTAAATTCATAGTTTGTTCATAGAATTTATAAAACGATTTCATAATTGAGTGGCATAATATGGCCATCCTCAGAGAGGGGAACAAAAGAACGAAGGGTTCTGAGAGGTTCCGCTTTGAGGATGCAGGGAGATAGAGGCCCTGCCAAAAAAAACACAATGACATTTACCGATATACGGAGGATATTTATTATGATGAACAAGAACACTGTTATTCTGGACAACACTATGATGGACGCTTACCTGACTGTCACTGAGGGCGTGTCCGATAACTGCGGCATTGGCCTGGCTTTTGCAAGCCTGCTCGAGAGCGCAAAGAAGAACTTTGTCAACCAGAGCAACCGCCGCGCTGTCAATGCAAGCTTTGCCGGCTGATCTTCTCCAATTTGCCGGTTGAAGATTCTCCTTCTTTTTTGTTACAGCTGCTGCCACACTGTAATATGAACTGAAAAGCCCGGAACCGTACCTGCCGCCATAGCAGGTACGGTTCCGGGCTTTTTTGCTGTGTGGGTTCGGTCAGCGCAGGGGGGTTAAGCCGTCAGCTTTGCTTTCTGCAGCGCGGCCACGATCAGCGGAATGAGGATGAGCTGCGCCACGATGCCGGGCACGGCAGTGAGCACCGCACCGGACAGGAACGCGCTGAACGGGAAGCTGGAGCCGGACAGACCGGCCAGCACAAAGCGCACTGCACCCCAGACAAGGCGGCCTGCCACCATCGAGGTGACAAGGGTGGCGTAGGTCATGGGCAGGGTGTGCTGCACCTTGCGGTACATAAAACCGGCCACAGCGCCGTATGTGGCCAGCTCAAAGGCCATGGCGATGGCAATGGGGTACATCGGGGGCATCCCGAACAGCACCGAGCGGAGCAGCGGGGCGGCAAAGCCCAGTGCCAGGCCCCAGGGGCCGCCCAGCACAAAGCCAGCCAGCAGCACCGGGAAGTGCATGGGGCAGAGCATATTGCCAATCTGAGGCACATGGCCGGTGATCATGGGCAGCACAAAGGCCAGTGCCAGAAACAGTGCGGCCAGCACCAGATCACGGGTCGCGGAACGGGTCTTGGTATTCATCAATGATTCCTCCTGAAAATGCACAGACAAAAAGGGCCTGCCGCCAGCACGCGCGCCAGCGGCAGACCCCTTCATGGTGTCTGTTTCAAAATAATGTTTGCGGGGAGAAACACGGGCTTCAGCCCGCAAAGCCCCGGCTTCAGCCGGGAATTGTGCAAAAAGTATAGCAGATGCAAAGCCGCCTTGTCAAGCTCAGCGGATGAGGATGGTTACAGGGCGGTGTTTGCAGATTTTTGAAATTTGTAGATGTAATAAAAGGAATCTTCACCGGGGCCTTCTGCAAATGTACTGTTACAGACATTGGTGTGAGAATAACCATTGTCGGAGGCTGCATTCAATTCGGCATCAGAAAGCGCATGTTCCATAAAGAGCCAGATCTCAGGATCGGAAAAAGTGAAGCACTGAGATGTATTGGAGGATTCGATTTGAGCATGGACACGTCCCGGAAAGTAATAATCAAAGAGTGTCCAGTCTAGGAAGTAGTTCGTTGTATAAAGAACTGCATCCTGAGTGGGGGTAATAACTTCCAGACACTGGGTGGTCGCAAGGTCGATGCGCTTTTCCCGCTGATAGGTTTGGTAGAAATCCGGTAGACTGCACACCAGCGTTCCCAAAATCAGAATACTGGACAGAATGGTTCTCCAACGGACTTTAGACAGAAGAAAGCCAAAAACCAGGTAAACGACTGCGGTGAGCGGATAAAGGTATCGAACGAGAAAAAGCGGGCGAAAGGCATGTGAAACGATCAGCCCGACTGCGGAGGTGCCGGCGGCAGAAAGCAAGCCGGTCAAAAGCCAGATCGTATCAGGGGCGAAGAGCCATTTAGAGGACGACTTGGCCTGTGCTGTGAAATAAAGAAGGAATGCAAGACCGAAAATGAGGACTGTCCAAGAAGGGTTGAAGAAGAATCCGATACAATTGATCGGAGAAGGAATGAAGGTGGACCACCAGTCTGCCGCAGTACGTTTGAAAGTGGGAAGCAATACCAGAAGCCAGGGAAGGTAGACGACCACTGCGGCACAATAAGTGATAAGGATTTTTTTGAAGTTGCTCTTATCCTGCGGAAGCAGAGAAAGCAGAGCCAGATAGAAAAATGCAACGGAAATCAGGGCATAGTAGTGCGTATAAGCGGCACAAAGAGAGGCGACGCTGAAAATGACCCAATCGGAGGTTTTACCGGAATGAAGAATGTTATGGAGTGCCAGATAGGCCGCCAACACAAAGAAAGCGCCGAGTGAATACATTCGGGCCTCGACATTGAACATGATAGCGGTATCAGTCAAAGAGGCAAAAGTGGAAACAACAACTGCGGGAATCAATCCGAACTGTCTGAAAATCACTGTACAGGCAAGAATCAGAATGAGTCCATAGGGAATCAGAGCCGACAGATGATAGACATATCCGTGATTGCCCAGAAGATGATATAGGAGTTGCGTGAAAAGATAGTACAGCGGCGGATGGTTATCTGCCGCTGTGACTTGGAGCATTTCAAAAACATTCATTTGGGCAAGGCCGATGCTGAACCCCTCATCTCCCCAGAAGGAGTTGTCAAAAATGCGGACAAAGTGCATGGCGAACAGCACAAGGGCATACAGGTACAGCAGCCAGGGCAAAATCCTGCGGCTGCGCTGTGCCCGGGATGTGGGTGAGGAAAAAGACATAGGAACCTCCCAAAATGATAAAAAAAGCAAACAAATTCATCTTATTATATCATACAGCGGCAAAAGATGATATTGCAAAGCAGCCAAAAGCCGCAAAAATGTTTTGCGGGGGCAAAATGAACCTGCATTTTCAACAAAAACGGGAACGTTTACAAGCGATTTTGCCAAGGGATGTACATTTTGACGAAAGAACCTTGACGTTTTTGCATAGAATAGATAATATAGACTTGAGAAATAGCGCATCGGGGCGTACGGCCCGGGTGCGTACCATATCCGATGCAAACGCTGAGGTTCATACGGGAGGACCAAAGATGACAAATGCAGAAAAACTTACCCTGGCAAAACACGCCTGCCACATCCGCATGGGCGTGATCGAGGGCACTCACAGCGCCAAGTGCGGCCATCCGGGCGGCAGCCTGGATATCGCGGAGGTGCTGGCGTACCTCTATTTCGTAGAGATGAAGGTGGATCCGAAGGATCCCAAGAACCCTGACCGCGACCGTCTGGTGCTCTCCAAGGGCCATGCGGCCCCGGCGCTGTACGCCGCGCTGGCTGAGCGTGGGTTCTTCCCGGTGGAGGACCTCAAGACCCTGCGCAAGATCGGCAGCTACCTGCAGGGCCACCCCAACATGAACAGTGTGCCGGGCGTGGATATGTCCACCGGCAGTCTGGGTCAGGGCGTGAGCGCCGCCTGCGGCATGGCACTGGGTGCCAAGCACGCCGGTAAGCCCATCAATGTTTACACCATCCTGGGTGACGGCGAGGTGGAAGAAGGCGAGTGCTGGGAGGCCTTTATGTTTGCTTCTCACTACGGCCTGTCCAACCTCTGCGTCATGCTGGACCGCAACCATCTGCAGATCGACGGCACCACCGAGACCGTGATGAACAGCGCCCCGCTGGAGGAGAAGCTGAAGGCCTTCAACTTCAATGTGCTGACCATCAACGGCCACGATTTTGATGCCATTGAGAGCGCCATCGCCGCTTTCCGCGCTGAGAACGAAAAGCCCACCTGCATCATTCTGGATACCCTCAAGGGCAAGGGCGTTTCCTTTATGGAGAACTCCGTTGACTGGCACGGCAAGGGCCCCAACGATGAGGAATACGCACAGGCCATGCAGGAGCTGAATGCAGCTTACGCCGCGCTGGAAGAGGAGGACAAGTAAGATGGCAGAAGTGAAGAAGATCGCTACCCGTGACAGCTACGGCAACACCCTGAAGGAGCTGGCCGCCGAGGGCCACGACGACCTGGTGGTGCTGGACGCTGACCTGGCTGCCGCCACCAAGACCGGCATGTTCCGCAAGGCGTACCCGGACCGTCACTTCGACTGCGGCATTGCCGAGGGCAACATGATGGGCGTGGCCGCAGGTCTGGCCACCATGGGTTATGTTCCCTTTGTTTCCAGCTTTGCCATGTTTGCCGCAGGCCGTGCCTTTGAGCAGATCCGCAACTCGATCGCTTACCCCCGCCTGAACGTCAAGATCGGTGCCACCCACGGCGGCATCTCCGTGGGCGAGGACGGTGCTTCCCACCAGTGCTGCGAGGACTTTGCCCTGATGCGCAGCCTGCCCGGCATGACCGTGATCTGCCCCGCAGACGATGTGGAAGCCCGCGCCGCTGTGCGTGCCGCTTACGCCATGCAGGGCCCTGTTTACCTGCGCTTCGGCCGTCTGGCTGTGCCTGTGTTCCACGATGAGGCCACCTACCACTTTGAGCTGGGCAAGGGTGAGCAGATCACCGAGGGCAGCGACATTGCCATCATCGCTACCGGCCTGATGGTCAACGAGGCCCGTCTGGCTGCCGAGCAGCTGGCCGCCGAGGGCATTCACGCCCGGGTCATCAATATCCACACCATCAAGCCCCTGGACGAGGAGATCGTCCTCAAGGCCGCCAAGGAGTGCGGTAAGGTCATCACCGCCGAGGAGCACAGTGTCATCGGCGGTCTGGGCGAGGCCGTCTGCGCCGTCCTGAGCGAGAAGCTGCCTACCCCTGTCCGCCGCGTGGGCGTGCAGGACAAGTTCGGCTGCTCCGGCCCCGCATGGGACCTGCTCAAGCTGTACGGTCTGGATGCAGCGACCATCTGCAAGACCGCTCACGAGATGCTGGGCTGATCCAGAAAGTCAATACCAATAAAAGCCGGTCGGCGTATGCCGACCGGCTTTTTGCGTGCAATTACCGTAAAAAATTCGTGATTTTTCCGCACGATATCCGGGGAAACGTGCTGGCTGCTTGCACCCGGCGGCAAAGTGTGTTAAAGTGGGGCCAGATAAAAATTTTGAGAGAAGGAGCACCGCTATGAAATACGATTTCACTTCCATCATGGACCGCCACGGCAAGGATGCCATTGCAGTGGATGGCCTTGGCACCGGCTTTGCCCCCGCCGCCCCCAAGGAGGGCTTTGACGCCATCCCCATGTGGGTGGCCGATATGAACTTCCCCACCGTGCCCGCCATCCAGGAAGCCATCATCGAGCGCACCAACCACCCCGCGTTTGGCTACTTCAACCCCACCGATGAATACTTCGATTCCATCATCCGGTGGCAGGCAAAGCGCAACGGCGTGCAGGGCCTGACCAAGGAGTGCATCGGCTACGAGAACGGCGTGCTGGGCGGCGTGATCAGCGCCCTGAACTGCGTCTGCTCCAAGGGCGACAAGATCCTGATCCACAGCCCCACCTACATCGGCTTCACCATGAGCCTGAAGAACAACGGCTACGAGGCTGTCCACAGCCCGCTGGTCAAGGATGGATGAGAACGGCGTGTGGCGGATGGACTTTGAGGACATGGAAAAGCACCTGAAAGAGGAGAAGATCCATGCTGCCATCATGTGCAACCCCCACAACCCCTGCGGCCGTGTGTGGGAGCGCTGGGAGCTGGAAAAGGCCATGGAGCTGTACAAGAAGTACGATGTGTATGTGGTCTCCGATGAGATCTGGTCGGACATCATCCTGAGCGGAAACAAGCACATCCCCACCCAGTCTGTGAGCGAGGATGCCCGCCAGCGCACCGCCGCTTTCTATGCCCCCTCCAAGACCTTCAATCTGGCCGGTCTGGTGGGCAGCTACCATATCGTTTACAACAGCTGGTGGCGTGACCGCATGGAGAAGGAGTCCAGCCTGAGCCACTACAACATGATGAACGTTCTCTCCATGCACGCCCTGATCGGTGCTTACAAGCCCGAGGGCTACGAGTGGACCGACGAGCTCTGCGAGGTGCTGACCGGCAATATCGACTTTGCCTGCGATTACATCGAGAAGCATTTCGAGGGCGTGACCGTCTCCAAGCCGCAGGGCACCTACATGCTGTTCGTGGACTGCACCGACTGGTGCAAGGCCCACGGCAAGACCATTGAGGATGTGGAGCACGCCTGCTGGGATGTGGGCGCTGCCATCCAGGACGGCACCATGTTCTTTGGCCCCTGCCACCTGCGCATGAATCTGGCTTCTCCCCGTTCCCGCATCGAGGAGGCGTTCCACCGCATGGACAAGTACGTTTTTAACGTATGATCGCTTACACACAGCAAAAAGTCCCGGCCAGAATGGTCGGGACTTTTTGCATCATTACGCTTGGTTCAGATCGAAATTGCCCACCAGCAGGTAGTAGAGCACCTCCACCACCAGCGCTGCCGAAAGTTGGGAAGGCAGCATATCGCTGGCAATGCGCTGGATACGGTTGGAGGCCAGCAGGGTATAGCTGGCGTGGCCTGCCAGCGCCGAGCGCTTGTCGCAGGTGATGAGGATGACCGGTGTGCCGTTCTTCTTGGCGGCACGGGCGGCCGTCTCCAGCGCCTCGCAGCGGCCTGCGCTGGAAATGAGCAGCAGGGCATCTTTTGGGGTCAGTGCCGAGGCGAAAGACCGTGCCTTTTCTGGCACCGGGCTGATCATGCAGCGCTTGCCCAGACTGCCCAGCTTGAGTGAGGCATCCATGGCAACGGGCAGGCTGCTGCCGTTGGCTTCGATCTCAATGATCTCTGCCGCCCGCAGAATGGAAAGCACTTTTCTCAGCTGGACAAGGTTCAAAGCCTGAATGGTGGCCTGAACCTCCTCCTGACGGTTGTTCTGAAGATCGAGCAGAGCCTGATGCAGCGGGTCATTGGGGGGCCTTTTGCGGGCCTCCGTTTCCTGCTGCTCCAGAACATCCCGCGCAAGCTCCAGTTGGAATTTGCGATAATTTGCGTAGCCGAGCTTGTGGCACAGCCTGGTGACCGTGGCTTCGGACGAGTGGCTGGCCTTTGCAAGCTCCGCAGAGGTGGCGACCGAGGCCCACTTTACATCTGCAAGAATGCAGTCCGCAATGCGCCGTTCGGCGCTGTAAAGCTGGAGCCCGGAGCACAGCTGGGTGACGACGCTTCCCGGGGAATCGTGCATAGCAATACCTCCCTGTGCGCGCTGTGCATTGGGCACAACGCACAGTACTCTGGGAATAGTATACCGATTTTTTGGTGAAAAATCAATTGAATCTGGCAAGAAAATGCATATCATTCCAAAATAAACCGGGATTTCTTGACGCAGGGTGCATCAAAACCGGCCTGTGTGTTGGGGGCGGCGTAATGGATCCAGCGGTTTTTTTGTGCAGGGTGCTGAAAGTGCAAAAAGGACTGCTCCGCTGGAGCAGTCCTTTTTGCGTTTTGAGGGGCGGGAAGGTGCGATCAGCAGCCTTCCTTTTCGGCCAGCTTCCGGCCCATGAGCACGCCCATGACGGAGGCCATCATCAGGCCGCGGGTCCAGCCGGAGGAGTCACCCAGGCAGTGCAGGCCCCGGATGTTGGTGTCGAGGTTCTCGTCCATCTTGACCTTGTTGGAGTAGAACTTCAGC
>OOCR01000710.1_pt1 | contig 22874 bp, 27 predicted proteins | sample 1671491 | NCBI WGS metagenome assembly OOCR01 (sample SAMN06348162, study PRJEB24527) | human gut metagenome | biome: human gut; feature: ankylosing spondylitis patient; material: feces | host: Homo sapiens | place: China | collected 2015-10
TTCTGCAACAAAAAAGGTGGCTATGGTTCGTTCATGAGCCATTGCCACCAGTGACAGTATACTTTATTCAATTTGTTCTGCTCCTTTCTCTGCTTGGTATATTTATATATATGTATAAGAAAAGCACCTAAGACTTCTCTTAAGTGCTATCTAAACAACCTTTCACTCTTCACTTAAACCATAAAAGCAACCTTTATACACAAAAATGTACTAATACTCACACAGTTTTTCTAATTCATTGAAAAACTCACACCAATTCTCTACTATACTTACTTCCTCCAAGTGATATATTTCTTTTACTTTCAAATTCTCTGTTCCACTTAAATATGAAATTTATTATATATATCTTCTTTTACACAGTTTATCTGCTGTTCCCTTAGATTTCCGCAAAAATCCTTTTCTACATTTATATCATTTTCAATAGTATTCACATTTTGTTTTTGCACAATTGCTGTTATATTACTCAGCATTCCAAGTGCCTGTATATCCATACTTTTAAACCTCCTCGTTTAAAGCTTTTGACTTTCTATCACGCTCTTACTAAATGTACTTATTGTGTCCTCGTAGGCTGACACACCCATCGGCTGAAAAGCTGATATATTTGTTCTATCCTGTCCACTTTGCACACTCTCAATAAGAAAGCCTTGTAATCTCTGCTGACTAACCAACTGACTGTTTAAATAATTTGCCCATGCTAGTTCTTTTTGTGCTCTCGCCTTTTCCTGTGCCTCCTTTATTTGTTCTGCTATAATTTCTTCAAATTCTTCATGGCGTTTCTCCCACCATGATTCTTCATCATCTGATAAGTCATCCGAGTTACTGTCACTTTTTACGGGTATACCTTCACCATAGCATTCTTCCGGCGAAGCACCAATGACTTGAAAACCAATCATTTTCGATCCCATTATGCCATTTGTGGAATACATCTTTCTTACCATATTCATGACAGTATTTTCCCATTCTGGATCACTTTTCATCTTTTCAAATGCTTCATCTGTAATAATCAGTGAACCTCCAACACATGTGGAACGATACCATCCGCTCACAGGCATCTGAGACATTTCATTCATAACCCATTGCTTATATTCGTCCATTGTCATTTCCTCTTTGGTCTTATTGGAAATAGAACTATCATATGTAAAGCCACTATAATTTGGTGGCTGCGAAATAATCATATCCCCCGCCCATGCAGAGGTAGTTGATGTTGTGCTCTGTCTTTCCTCTGCCTTTTGTACTTCACTTGCAAAATTGCCTTCCCCTGTTGTTTTCATACTGCTGTTCATATAAGCGTAGGCAGTTGCGCCAATACCATTTACACCACTAATACTCATTTTCTGTTCTCCTTTCTTGTAACAATATTGTTACACTAAACTCATTTTTCTTTACCTTAATATCTAAATCTCCCATGTACTTCTCTACTTCTCTCTTTACATTGGATAATCCTATTCCATGTAAGGAAATATCTTTTTCTTTATCGGAAACTGGAAGATTTGTATTGCTATCAAACTTGATTTCCCCGTCAAAAGAATTTCTTACTTCTATCAGAAAAAATTTTCTTTTTTGTTTTCCAGACAGCGTAATATATCTTTCCCCCGTATTCATTTTTTCACAGGCTTCAAGTGCATTTTGCAACAAATTGTTGACGATAATTCCAATATCATACGCATCATATCTGTCTGATACCGGATAAGAGAACTCTGATTGAAATTGTACTCCCTGTTTGCTTGCTGCTTTCTGCTTATCATTTACAATCACATCCGTAACAGCATTGCCTGTCTGAATAGTTATCTCAAACACATTCATACTCTCATCCATTTTTGACAGATATTGTTGCATATCCTCATAATTGCCACTCTCCATAAGTCCCTTGATATTCGTCAAATGATTTCTCATTTCATGCTTCATCTGCCGTATTCCGTTATAAAACTGCTCTACTTCCTCCATTCGCTCCTGTATTGAATGAACCTGTTGTTCTTCAATAAAATGCTTTTTCTTTTCTTCCTGAAGTTTTTCCATCTCCTGATAGGACACTATTGTGATTAAAATTCCTGCATAGAATAAAATTGCAATTACTGGCACTATTCCCAGAAATATTGGATATTGTTCATAAAGTTGAAAAATCAAATCATCTTTCACCACTATCCAAAGCCGGACAATAATATTTCCAAATAAAATTGCTACTATCGGTGTCAAAATCAGATAGCACAATTCCCTTATTTGCAGTTCTATCTTTTGTTTTCCTAATCGGTGTCCAACAACAAAAAGCATAATTAAAAACAAGAAGATTCTAAATGCGGCAATAAAAATGTAATTCAATGATGCATTACGAAAAATATCCTCTACTAATGTTTTTTCCTGCACCCAATATCTGCTTGTAAAGAAATCTATACTTTCCACAATCAGCATACTTAAATTTCTAATGCAGAAAAATATAATCCCCATAAAAAATGTAAAATTTCTATTCATGCCTAAATAGCCAGAAGATGCCGTCAATAAAATTATTACAATCATCAAACCTAACCACCCATAAGCAGGAACAAAGTTTCCAATAAGGGATATGGCTATATAACTTCCAAAAACTATTAGTATCTTTTTTAATTTACTTCCCTGTCGTTCTTTCTTTTCTGTCATAAATGGATAGAAAAAAGCTGTCAGACAGACTGCATATAAAAAAGTTTCAATTCCGCCTATTATATTTTGGAACAACACAAACTCTGTTTCACTCATCCGCTGTCCTCCTACTGCATATACCGGAGATATGCTTTTACAAAGTCCGGATATTTATATTTTGAAATCAGCAGCTTATCTCCATTGACAAGCGTTACTTCTGTCTTGTTGTACTCATCTATGCAGGCAAGATTGACTAAATATCCCTTATGAATACGGAAAAACTGTCCCTGCAATTCTTCTTCCAAATCTCCGAGCTTTGCATAATATTCCAGTTCTTCCTCATTCATATGAATTACAACTTTGTGGCTCTGGCTTTCCAGATAGTAAATATGATCTAACGGTATAGCCTTGCTCGTATTGGCATATTGGATAACCAGCGTTTTCTTCTGCTGCTCCGCTTCTGATATAATCTGTTCGGCTGCCCGCCGGAAAACTTGGGCAAATCTCTGTTCATCAATAGGCTTTAACAGGTATTGAAATGCTCCTACATCAAAAGCATCATAGACATATTTTTCATAGCCTGTAACAAATATAATAATTGGCTGCTTTGTAAGCTCCGTTGCCCTGATCTGTTTTGCCATGCTCATACCATCCATACCGGACGCAACGCTTTTCATTTCAATATCCAGAAACAGCAAATCATGCTCCTTTTGATCTGACAGGTGTTCATCAGTGGAAGCATACTCTGTGATTTCACATTCTATGTTCTGTTTCCTGACAAGTGATGAAAGATAGGTTCGTATGTTCTTTTCATCATCACATATTGCAATTCTTATCATGTTCCACCTCTTTTTTCTTTTCGATTATTATATCGGAAATTATATAAAAATTTCTGAAGCCGATAGCGCAAATGGACAGTTTAATAGCGCAAGCGGACAAAAAATAGCTAAAGTAATTCTATCAGCCCAAGATATGTGTTCCAATCAGATTGCCTAAGCAATCGGAACACCGACACACCCTTTTGGAGTGTCGAAAACACACATAGCAAGCACTGCCTGTGTCATGACACAGGCGAAATTTTTCACATTCAGCCTGTTGGCTGAACGAAACAAATTTCCATAGGGAAGTATCCCTAACCCTCTTACGTTTTTATGCTGCTTTTCACAACAAATCCATTGACCTTTTCCCGCATTTTTGCTACAATTTTTCTTGGATAGTTTTATCCAAAAATCGAATAAACTTTGAAACCAACTGTTGTAAAACATCGAACATTTTACAGCAGTTTTTTTGTACCCAAAATCAGGAAGGAGTATCAGAAATGGCAAACAGAAGCCGCACCAATCCGGTGCAATTTTATCTTGATGATGACGAGCAGTATATCCTTGATGAAAAATTTAAGCGGTCCGGCATGAAAAGCAAATCTGCTTTCTTACGCAAACTCATTTTGTACGGATATGTCTATGACGTGGATTACAGTTGTCTGAGAAATTACAACACAGAGCTTGGACGGATCAGCTCCAGCTTAAACCAGATTGCAAAACGGATAAACAGCACCGACCACATCTATCAGGAAGATATGGACGAAGTAAAGGAGTTGATGAATCAGGTATGGCATACGCAAAAATCCATGCTATCAAAGCAACCGTTGATAAAGCGATAGACTACATCTGCAACCCCGAAAAGACCTATGAAAAAATGTTCGTTTCCTCTTATGCCTGTTCTCCGGAAACCGCAGCTTATGACTTCAAATATACCCTCGACCACTGCCGGGAAAACAGTCCCAACAAAGCCTATCATCTGATACAGGCTTTTGCTCCGGGAGAGGTCGGTTTTGAAGAAGCGCACCACATTGGAAAGGAGCTTGCAGATAAACTTTTAGAGGGAAAATATTCGTATGTTGTTACCACCCATATTGACAAAGAACACGTTCATAATCACATCATTTTTTGTGCCGCTGACAACATCGAACACAACAAATATCACGACTGCAAACAGTCCTATTACCACATCCGTAAACTGAGTGATGAACTGTGCAAGGAACACAATCTTTCCGTCATCATTCCGGGTGCCCAGCGTGGCAGAAAATACGAAGAATGGCAGTCCGACCAGAATGGTTCGACTTGAAAAACACAGCTTCGACGGGACATCAATTTTTTCATCAATTCGGCTTCCACTTACGAAGAATTTCTGCTTCTGATGAGAGCCAAAGGGTATGAAATCAAAGGGGAAACTTTTGAAGAAGGAGCTGCCAAATACATCTCATTCCGCCCTCTGGATAAAGAGCGTTTTGTGCGTGGCAGTACAAGGTCTTTGGGTAAGGAATACACAAAAGAACGTATCAAGGAACGCATCGAAAGGAAACGGGAGCGAAAGGCAGTAATCCCCAAAAGGGACTACTCTGCCCACAGGCTCATTGACACCTCGGACGAGAAATTTAGAAGCAGTCCGGGACTGCAAAGGTGGGCTGCCATTGAGAATTTAAAAATCGCCGCACAGAGCTATAATGAAGTCGGCTCCCTTGCAGAACTGGAACACAAAATTGCGGTGAAAACCGAAGCCGGAAAGTCTGCAAAGCAGAGCGTGGTGGAACTGGAACACCGCATCAAAGACCTTGCGGAAATCATCAAATATGCACAGCAGTACAAAGACAACCGCTCCTATCATATCGGCTACAAAAAAGCCAAGAACCCGGACGCATATTTCCGCAGATACGAAAGCCAAATTATCCTTTATGGTGGCGCAAGACACATGCTTGAACAAGCGGGCATAAACTTAAAGGGCTTGAATGTCGATAAGCTAAAAGCAGAGTATCAGGAACTGATGAAGCAGAAAAGCGAGCTGACTTCCACCTATAAGGATTGCGAAAAGGAAGTGCGTGAGCTGAAACGGAAACAGGAAAATCTCAATCAGTATCTCGTACGGACACAGCCCGATCCTGCGCAGGAGCAACAGGAGAAAAAAGATACTCCAAACCTGTAAATGGGTAAAAAAATAGAGGTGCCGAACCCCCCCTATTTTCCTAAACCTCTTGCAAAATCCGCAAGGCTGGTTTATAATCAGCTTAGAAACCGAAGGATTTTGGTGTGTCCAACGGTTGCACAATCGGAAACAAATAATCAGTTTAAAAATCAAACGGATTACAGGCTATCCCCTATTGGCGTAGAGGATAGCCTTTCCGTTTATTTGCGGTTATGTTTATTGTCTATGTATGTCAAGGCTGCAAATACAACCAGTAAAAGTGTAAGCACTTCTAAAGTATTCATACCGACCTCCTTTCTGTTTCCAGAAAGGACAACCGCAAGACTATCCCTACTGCTCTAATCTGACTGAAAAACATTATAACATGTAGAGTCGAATTTTGCTAGTACCGACTCACATTCATTCTGCCGCTTCCAGAGAAATTTCTGCAAATTCCTCATCGGTCATGTTCTGGAGCTTACCTAACGCCTGCTCTCCAAGCTCCTCCATGTCGCTGTCCTTTATGTGCGGCATTACCTGTCTGATCTGCCCAATCATATCCGTCCTGTGTCTCAAACACACACATGAAATTGATTTCTTCTACTGTGAATTTACTCATCTTCTTACATCTCCCTCTGTGATTTTTTCTCGGTTTCCTTTTCCGGTGAAGTACGCACCGTCTTATCTCTCTGCTCTATGACCGCCCTTTTCTCCGCCAGCTTCTCCTTTATGGAAATTCTGCCTTTGGTCTGCTCCTGTTCCTTTTTTCTCGGCTCCGTTATTTAAGACATTATCGATCATGTTGTAATTCTGTTCGGTAAGCTCCTCCACCTTTGCAAGCGGCTTGTATTCTGCCAGTTTGTCAAGCAGCTCCTTTGCCCTTCTCGCAGTCTGAACCGCTTCGCTGTTATCAATCTCCACACCCTGTCCGAAAATGTCCGGTAACTTGTCAATCAGCTCAATGCCCTTTGCACCTTTGTTTACCCAGCAGTGCATTTCTTCATTCCGCACGACTTCTTTTGCTGTTTCCTCTGCCAGTGCGGAAATCAATTTATATTTTATCATGGTAAACCTCCATTCTTATTTGATTTTCTGCAACAAAAAAGGTGGCTATGGTTCGTTCATGAGCCATTGCCACCAGTGACGGTTTACTATATTCAATTTTATCTGCTCCTTTCTGATTTCGGTAAAAAAATAGCGGCAAAACTATAATAGCCTTACCGCCTGTGATATTACTGTATATTCTCCTGCCAATATCAATTGTCGAAATAGTCATCACTTTTGGACAGATTCTTGAACATATTCATAATCATATCGTAGGACAAAGATGATGTATCAACAAACAATTCCTTCCCATCTTTTGATTTGATTGCAGAAAAATAGCTACACTTTGCCCTAATGATTCTATGCGACTGATTTAACAATCCTACTACCTTCTTTTGTATATTTAATGCCATTAACAGTAAAATCTTTAGATGCATCAATGCCGAAATAACTTAACACTTTTTCAACATTTTCATTCCATCGAGCAATTCCTGATGAATCTGTTCCCACATGATTCATTTGACCACTTGCATTTCTAAGAAGTGTTGCTAAAGCCTCAGCCATGTCAGAAGCTTCCTGACTTTCTTTCTGATTATCCCAATTTGTTACTCCGGATACTTCGACACCTTTTTCTCGAACAGTCAATGTAAATCCACCCGGAACTTTTATACTCGCACCTAACGCAATATCAATAGAATTATTTGCTCTATTAATTTGTGTACGTCCTGCAAGTTTTATTGGTTGCTTGACTATAGAAGCTATATCATCCACAGGATCCAGCTTCGATGCGTATTTCAACGCCTTCTCTTTATCAATATACATATTGTTTTCGTCACCAACAAGAATATTTGTAATTTCCTCTAAATTATCAATGAACTTCTTATAAAAAGCTTTTTCCTGTTCAATATATTCTCTGGCATTCTCTCCACGCTCACTTATTGGCGTTAAGGGATTCTCCAAATCCTGCAAGATCTCCTTTGCTGCCTGCAGTGCAGATGTCACAGAATTGCCAAATACATTTTGATAATCCCCTACTCCATTTTCTCGATTTATCACCTGACGCACCAAAAGTTGAGAAATATGATTCATCTTACCGCCTTCAAGATATCCTGTTTCTTTTGCTGCATTCATCCATGCATTCTTTACAATTAGTGGCGCATCTGGAGCTGCTTTATCAAATACTTCTGCATGCGCTGCAAATATGCTATCTGCATCCATGTCACTGCTCAAAAATTCTTCCCAGAAATCTTTAGATCCGCTAAAAATCAAATTTGCATCTTTTTCAAATCTACCGATAAAATCCTGTACTTTCTTTGCATCATTAGGATTTGTATATTTTATTTCCCAACTATCTATGATCTTACCATTTTGACATCTGGTACTGACAATTCCATCTTCTCCAAAGGCAGTAATCGTCCAAACCCTTTCTTTATTTTCATCCTCCTCTACAGAAGCACACTCTGTACCTGTATCTGTTTGTGAAACACCTACTGTTGTAGTGCCGGTCAGCTGTACTTCCTCAAATCTACTCAAAGCCTTATTCTCCATCTCCTGAGCCTCTTTTGCTGTGCGAAGTACTGTCTGATCATCGGTTTTTAGATTCTTTGTCCAATTCTTTTCGTGTTTCACACCATCTTCTGTCTGGCTTTCTGCATCAGCTTCAGATGTACCACCGAAACCATTTGCAGCTGCACTAAGTGCTGCCGCTGAAGCCGCAGTTGCTCTCATACCTGAATCAGCCTCTAAAGCTGCTTTCTGAGCGGCTTCATCTTGTATTTCTTTCAGTTGTCTTAGGCGTTCCTTAAATGCGTCGATATATTCATCTACACCTTCAAGCATTTTATCCCATTCTTCATCTGTCATTTCACGCCAGTCTTTTTCTTCTTTGAGTTCCTGTGCTGACAGCTGATTGTCATCACGAAATTTCTGAACTGCTTCACTAAATAAATCTCTGCTGCTTACCTTTGTGTTCCACTTTTCTAAATATGATAAAAGCTTTCCACATTCCACTGATTGCGAATATGTCTCTGTCATACCTGAAAATGTCTGTTTTGCATTGTCAATAATTGCAAACCAGTCCTGTTTTTTATCCCAGAAAGCCCGTTCATCATAAATGCCAGAGCAAACTCCATCATATTCTGACTGCGATGCATATGCCTTCATCTTTGAATAGGAAGCTATACCATGTTTTTCAATCATACCCACATCTTCCATATAAGACATCAGAGCAAACATTTCTAACTCTGTCGCATTATTTGGATCTACATCATTAACACGAACCTCATAATCACCCACTTTAATTATTGGTTCAGCTGGTGTAGAAGAATCAGCATATTTTGCTAACAATCCTGTATTCCCTGCTGTTGTAACACCAATTGTTTTTCCATTGTTAGACGATGTAGTCTCTTGTGTTGCAGAACCCATTGTTGTAAACTTTGAAGCTGAATCGTTTGAACTGTTCTTACGATAGCCAGCACGATAAAAATCGGTACTGTATCCTACTGCTCCTATGTTCATTTTTACTCCTTTCCGCAGTTGCTCTGTCAGTCACAACCGCACCGCTCTCCAGAAAGGTCCGAGCGGTATAATAAAATAAAAAGGCACTGCATCTCAAATTCAATCCTTTGAAAAACAATGCCATCCTTGCACACATTTTATCGGCATATTAATTAAAATGCTTTATATATAACAAATTATAACCAAAATCTATCTTATCCAAATCTAACCCAAATCCAATTGTCATTACCGAATCATCTGTATACCCAGATGCATCAATAAACAATGGACCGAAATCCTTTATCTTTTTTCCGCGGTCGAACTCATAAGGGCTTCCGACAATGTCGCTCTTTCATTTATCTTCATACTCCACGAATGACCATGCCTGCATTTCCACCACGCTCTCTTTGCGGAAGTTCGTGATACTTCTGTCGGCTTTAGTTTATTCTGTTCATAATCCCATTCGCTAAGAAGCGGTCTGTCCGTTGTCGCCAAATCATTATATCCGGCAAGGGCTTCTCCCTCCGCACAAACAGGGCATGCCTTTGTGTGCTCCATATTAATCTCCTTTCGCTATTTCAGTTGTTCCTATAACGCAAAAAGAGGACATCTTCTAAATTTCTTTAGAAAATGTCTTCTAAGTAATACAATCTTTAATTTTTCAGACTAAGCAATCTGTACTAACGTGTATTGACCTTTATTTGACTATAAGTTTTTTTGGTCAAAACTTGGTCAAATGACCTTGACCAATCAAATTTAGATAAATTTTATTCTCTTAATACAGCTTCGCACCAGCAGGAATTGCGTCATCTAACATAAGCAGATTCAGTCCTTCGTGTCCGTCATACTCGTACACTGCTGAAATCAGCATTCCTTCTGACGGGATTCCCATCATCATTCTTGTAGGAAGGTTTGTGATTGCTAAACCAATTTTCATGGCACCTTCTGTCTGCTTCAAGTTACAACCTACCTTTCACTATTAAATACATTTACTTACTATCATTCTGCGATAAGCTCCAATAACACGATTTCTGGACGGTTATTAAATCGAATAGGGATAATACTATTGCCAAGTCCTCTGCAAACAATCATATTTGTGTCACCTTTCGTGTATAAGCCTGCATCATATTTTGGAAACAAGCCTTGATTTGGAGCAACCAAACCACCAATAAATGGTAAACGAAACTGACCACCATGTGCGTGACCGCTTAAAACTAAATCGACACCACAATTTACATAGGTTTCAAACAATTCTGGGCGGTGTGAAAGCAAAATAGTGTAATCGTCTTTATCTCCGATTAGTCCCCGTAATTTCGTATCAACCATAGCAGGAACTTCTCCAAGCATATTCCCTTTAAGCGTAAAGCTTGGGTCGGAAAGTCCGATAAGCGTAACTTTCTCTCCATTATATTCTAACTGCATTGATGCATCTTCAAGCACAACTACCCCCATTGATTCCAGTCCTGTTTTTAGCTCGTCATACTGTGACAGACTGCCTTCGTGATTACCTGTTACATAATATGTGCCTGCAATTTGAGCAGCTTCTTTTGCAAAATCAAGGGCAACATCAATGTCCGTGTGTTCAGCATCAACTAAATCACCCGTTACTACTATGATGTTTGGCTTACATTCTGACAGTATTTGTAACAGTTCTGCATTATTTTCTCCGAATACCGCATTGTGCAAGTCGGATACTTGAGCTATTAGAAAACCATTAAATGCAGCGGGGATGCGATTACTTGAAACAGTCACCGTACTCACCATCAAAGCTGTATTACCCCAGATAGTCCAAATAATCAAAACAAGCAAAACAGCAATCAGTGTACATACAGAAATCAAAGCTTTTTTAGATAATCTTTTTTTCATGATGCCTTTTCTCCTTTTCATTCTACTACCCTAAATTAGTCTGTATCTTCAATCTCTCAGAATAGTCTTGGATAAATCTTATTGCTTCATCTTTGGAAAACCCTAATGCAAACATATTATCGAAGTAAGAAAAACAAAGTACCTTTGCAGTATCCTCTCGCTTCTTTGCCATTTCTCGAACAGATGGGATTTTTTCGCCTGCTGAAAGTTGTCCACTATAAATCGCACACCTTATTTTTTATAAGTTACAAATAAATATGTTCCACATCGTGAAACACCCATTCATCATAAATCATAGATTTTATCTCCTTTATCACACCAACAGACAATACGATTAAAAAAATTGCCTGATTTACTCATTCGCTTTTTAAGCAGAAAAAGTACAATGAAACTATCAAACGAAAAGGAGATTAAAATATGGCAACATTATTAGAAGCAAATGAAGTAACAAAAATCTATGCTAAAGGACAACGTCCAAGCCTAAATAAAGTATCTTTCAATGTAGCAGAAAGCGAATTTATCGCTATTATGGGTGCTTCTGGCTCTGGAAAGACTACATTGCTTAATGTTCTTTCCACTATTGATACCCCTACAAGTGGCAGCATTGTAATCAATGGTGTTAATTTAAAACAACTGAGCGACACAGGTTCCGCGGATTTCCGCAGGGATAATCTTGGATTTATATTTCAGGAATACTTTTTACTTGACAGCCTTACCATCCGAGAAAACATCTCTGTCCCACTCACTTTACAAAAGCTTCCGCATAAAAAAATCGAAAAAATGGTGCGGAGTTTAGCAGAACGCTTTGGCATTGCCTCTCAGTTAGACAAATATCCAAACGAGCTGTCTGGCGGGCAGAGACAACGAGCATCGGCGGCAAGAGCCATTGTAAAACAGCCAAGTATTTTATTTGCCGATGAACCGACAGGAGCATTGGACTCAAGCTCTGCTACCGAGTTATTAAAAACTTTGAAAGAAGCAAATGAAGAATTGCATACCACTATACTAATGGTCACACATGATGCATACGCTGCAAGTTTTGCTAACCGTATTCTGATTTTCAAAGACGGAAGCATTATACGCGAACTTCTTAAACAGGATGCCGATAGACGAACATTCTATGAAACCATTGCACAGGAAGTAGCCAAATTAGATACGGAAAGATAAGGGGGCAAAATTTATGAATAATTTATCAATGGCACTTAAAAATCTAAAAAAAAATTTTTCATTTTACGCCCTTTACCTGCTTTCTGTATCATTTGTAATTACTGTCTTTTTTGCATTTACTTCATTCTCAATGAATACAGTTATGCTTGAAAAGATATCTGGTAACGGGCGGGTTGAAATGATGTGTAACGTAATTTCTGTATTCCTAATGGCTTTTGTTGTTTTTTATATGTCATATTCCAACCGTTTCTTTTTACGTCGTCGAACAAAAGAACTTGGTGTTTACGCATTATTAGGATATAGAAAAACCACAGTGTTGTCATTGCTGACAACAGAGAATTTACTGATTTGTTTTGGAGCGTTTATAGTAGGAATACTTCTCGGTAGTTTTTTTCATAAAGGCATTGTTTTTGGCATAACCAAGTTACTGGATTTATCTATCAATAATTCAAAAATACCCTTTTTCAATGTCAATGCCATTGCAAAAACAGCTTGCTTTATTTTTGCTATCGTGATTGTATTGATGCTGTCTAACAGCAGGTTTCTTTTCAAGACATCGCTTATGGGATTAGTTAGATTTGAAAAAAGTGCTGAACGAAAAATGAAATTTCATGCTGTTCCTGCCATCGTTGGCTTTTGCTGCATTATTTTGGGGTATGTTCTTGCATTGGATATCCTCAGAGGAGATAAATCTGTTTGGTTTTCGATTGGTTATACCCCCATTGCCATGCTGACACTTGTACTCGTAGTTGTGGGAACAATACTTTTTATTTCATCCTTTCTTCCTTTTGTAGTACACATAAGCAAAAACAACAAACGGAAGTTTTATACAGAAACAAAAATAATTACTTCCCCAAATTTCATATACCGTATGCGTTCAAACTCTAAGACTTTAATCATGCTTACACTGTTATCCGCAGCAACGCTTACCGTCTCCAGCGTTATGGCTTTATCTTTATACTATCCAATAGCTGCTGTGTCACGTATGGCACCGTCAGAAATTGAATGTAGAATTGAAAATGAAAGCGAAATAGATGCAATCAAACAAATTGTAAATGAGCATTCGTCCAAAAATGATGTTTCATTCCTGCAAACGAATATTTATAAAGTTACATCTACTTCCGAACAAGTTCCTTTGGAATATAGTGCAGGAAGCTCTAAAGGTGATTCAGATAACGAAAAAATTCTGCGAAATGCAGGGTTTGAATGTATCTCTTATTCAAACTATATGGCTCTCTTAGAAGCACAAGGGAAAAAAGGGGCTTTGGAACAAATTGGCGAGCTACACGATAGTGAGTGTATTTTAGTAAAATACCAGCCAGCTTCAGACAATGATGAAACAGGTAATGTTTATCCTTTGCTTATAGGTAATGAAGAAATTTCTGTAACAGTCATCGCAACTACTTTAGATAATCCCATTTCATTTGCAAATAGCATTGGTACTTTGATTGTAAGTGACGACTTATATGATGCAATAGCAGAAGAAATTAGCCCCGAAACGGAAGTCCTAAGTATAAATGGGCAGTCAATCAAAGATAATGAAGCTCTGTTTCTTGATTTATCCGAATATTTAAATGATAGTCCTTATTTACAGGGAAACTCGCATAGGATACATAAGATATTTTCCCTAAGCAGTTCAACCTTCTTACTGCTTGGATTTCTTGTAATCTTGTTTTTTATCGCAACTGGAAGCATATTATATTTTAATAATCTTTCTGCCATAAGCGATTCGAAGGCTGATTATGAAATCTTAAGAAAAATCGGATACACAGACAGAACGGTGAAAAAAATAATAAAGAAGCAGACGATATCTTTTTTTAGTATTCCGTTTTTATTCGGGTTGGTAGACTGTGTCTTTGCAACATTAGTATACAGGACAGCCCTTATGCAGAACATTCTGAAAGAAAGCCTTATTCTGTATATTCCTACGTTTATCGCTATTCTGCTTACATTTATAATTTATATGATATATTACTGTATGACTGTCCATACTTGCTGTAAAACAGTTCTAAAGAAATAAAAAGCTATATGAAATCATCGAGTTTTATAGCTCGGCGATTTCGTACACTTTATTTGTTCACAGAGAGATAATATAATTTAATGAGAAAATAGGAAGGAGGCAAAACATGAAGCAAACAATTTTAAAGCTACTGCTTTTTATAAATTCTATTTTACTCATTGCATATATGGGGCTGACCTCTCATGCAGATTTTCATTTAAACACCAGAGGTGTCATTCCCTTATTTTTATCGTCTTTGCTGCTAATAGATGTTACTTATGTAAGTTCCTGCAACATTAGGGAAAATAAAACTATTTCCCTATTTTGTGGTTTATTAGCATTAGAAAGTTGGTATATACTCTTAGCTGCTTCGGGCAACTCCATCACAAACACTATTTTTTTCGCTTTAAGCCCGGTAATATGGTGTGTTTCCATTAAATTCATACTAATGTTTTTGTTCCAAAACAGCGGATACAAATATCAGAAATTAATTAATCTCTGCCTGACGGGAACTTGTATTTTTGCTCTTATTGGCGTATTGGTGTCAAGTAAAATATTTTTCCTTCTCTATTTCATACAATTTATGGCAAGCTGGCTGTGTTTTATTTTTACAGTGATATATCATAGAAAAAGAGTTGCTTTTGTTTTTAAGTCAGAATGGAGGCATATCATTTTCTCCCTTATAGCAGTTATAGTTTTATTCCTTACTTATTATTTTTCAACAATGAGAGTTCCTGAACATCTTTCAAATTTTGGTGTATATATTCCTATACTATTGTTTTGGGTAAGCATCCACGGTATCATACTGAAAGAACAAAACAGCCTTCCATTATCTGCCGTATTCAGTAATCGCCAATTAACATTACTTATATTTTCTGGAGTAATTATTTTTAGCTTGATAGCAATAATCTTAAATGGTGGATATTCTTTGCTTTTTATTATGCTGGATGCCCTGTTTGCGTTTTTATATGTTTGCAATATTGCTTTGGATTTCAATTTCAAGAAAGGACATAATAAGATAATCAAGGAAAGCAAATACCATGTCGCACTACAACAATTACAACGGGAAGAACAATTAAATCTTGAATTTGCAAACTTTCTCCACGATGATATTCTTCAAGACCTGCTTTCTGTAAAAAATATGATGAAAAAAGCAGACCGCCCTGAAGTACAGAAAATTATCACGGAAACTCTCGATAATATGAATACTTATATTCGTGAGCAAATGCAGGATTACCATCCTACGTTGCTTCCAAAACTTACTATAAAGGAAAACTACCAAAACTTGCTTGATGGTATTTCGCAATCTTTTCCGAATCGTAATCTCTGTGTCTCCTTTGATTGTTCAGACTCCTTATTTCTGGTTGAGCCATACAATATCTTTGTGTACCGCCTGCTGAAGGAACTTGTCACGAATGTTTACAAACATTCGACAGGGGAAAAAGCATGGATAACCCTTACGCAGGATAATGGGATTATAATACTGAGTGTGAGTGACAATGGAACTGTTGATGCAGATGTTCTCTCATCTGCTGACAGGTTAAAACATCGAGGACTTGCAATGATTACGGAACGAGTGAATGACATGGATGGCTCTGTAACTATATCTAATAACCATCCACATGGGATTTGCGTACAAACGATATTGCCGATGAAAGGAGATGTTTCTTATCAACATTTTGTTAGTAGATGACCATGCTTTATTTTCTAAAAGTTTGGAGATTGCATTGTCAGATTATTCAGAAATTGAAACCTTTGATAGTATCAATGATGTTTCTCAATTAGACAATTATATTGTATCTAAGAAACCAGACATCATCCTTATGGATATAAACTTGAAGAATATATCTTCTGAGGATGGTCTGGAATTAGCAAAACAAATACTAAGTTGTTATCCAGAACAAAGGGTTGTAATTCTGTCTGGTTATGATTTGCCCGTATATCGAAGTGAAGGAAGAAAAATAGGAGCAAAAGGATTTGTTAATAAAAATATTGAACCTGAAAAGCTCATATCTATTCTTTCTAAAATAATGCAGGGGATACTTTATTTTGACAAGGAAATTCCATTCATAGAAGGATTGACCGATAGTGAAAAACAAATTATACAGCTTATAGCAGAAGGACAAAAGCGAAAAGACATAGCAAGCACACTTTATATTAGTGAACGTACCTTATCAAATCATTTGCAGCATATATTTGAAAAACTTGATGTTACATCAGCGGTTGAAGCCGTGACAAAAGCGATTCAACTCGGATACATCCCGCCAATATGTTAATTAAGAGCCGATGATCTTGTGAAACAGTTTACAAGTGCATCGGCTCTTCGTCTTCTTTGATGATTGTCACACACAAACCATATATATTATTCTAACTTTTCCTCCTTTCTGACCACAGAGTAGTATATAAAATAGATGTTTTACACCCACGGAACGTAGAAAATGGTGAATATATGCGGATTCTACGCTTCGTAGAGTATTGTCTTTTTACTTTTTGCTAAATTTTTCCCATCAACCTCGCCGATAAATTTTTCTATCAGTCTGTTGACTTCATCCGGCTGATCCGTATTGGAATTATGACCAGCATTTTTTATCCATTTAAGCGGTAAACCTTCTCTCTGATGCCATTTCTTATTATAGCTTTTTGCTGAGCCCGCTTTATCCTTTTCGCCACAGATAAGAAGTGCCGGACAACTGATATGATATGGCAGATCCGCTTTGATTGCCTCAGCAAGCATTCTGTACCCGAAGCCGGCAAGCCGTGCATATTCTTTCGGATCTGAATCATAGGACATCATCATCTTTTGCATAAGATTCTGACCATATTCCGTCTCTGCGCATCCTCCTGAACCAGCCCTAAGAAGCGCTTTCCATGGATATATCTTATATAATGGCTCTGCTCTTTCAAGAAGCCATATTTCCATTGCAGTCATATAAGACTTTTGAAGCGGTGCAGAATCAATGGAGATAAACCCCTTTATCTTATCCGGATATAATTCCATATACATTTGAGCCAGGTATCCACCCATAGACTGACCGATAATGATAGGATTATAAATTTCTTCTTTTACTAAGATTTCATAAAGCCATTCTGCCATGTCAGACAGACTGTAATTATTCGTAAATGGTCTGGATAATGCATGTGATGGTGCATCCCATACAAACACATTCTGTTTTTTCTCAAAATATTCTATCTGCTTTTCAAAAAGCCTGTGATCTGCTGTAAGTCCCGGCAAAAAAACTAATGTGATTTTTTGTTTATCTATTATATTTACAAAATAATGGATACTGCCACAGGAGGTCTTATAACTATTTTCTATCATTTTCCGTTTCCTTTCCATAAACCATTTCCCAATGATTTATCATTTCCAGATATTCCAGCAATGCATAAAATTTTTCATTCATAAGCTGCCTCCGTTGACCGATTCGCTTAATGCAAATATATACCCATTGACCGATTAACGGAAGACCTCATTTGATCATCACGTCAATGACTATAGCGTACCATAGTTATACGGTCAAAACAGACGAGCATGATTACACTCTTTTTTCACACAATCCATTAATTTCATCAATATCAGCCTTAACTCTACTAATATCCAAATAGCAGCACAGGATTAAAACAACACCACACATTCCAGCCAAAACATAGACAGGAAGCTGATTAACCCAGTTAAATGCATACCCAAATATCAGAACAGCTGCTAATACCAGAAGATAATGAAGCAGTATACCAAGATAAATATTTGCAATATCAATCTTATACATCATGTGTTTGATCACTTCACAAACAACACTTAGTAAAAGAGTCTCAAAGATGGTTGATATGCAGATCATTGTTCCATCATACCATAATGCAACAACAGACAGCACTATCAGCACAATAGCAGTTGTAACAAATGCATTATTCAGAAATTGTTTTATTAATAATCCCTTTCTTCCCATGATTTTTCCTTTCCAAAAAAATAAAAAGTACTATAAGAAATGAAATGGTCTGTGCCACAGTAATCCTTAAAAACATCATTTCATCTGTGCCGGTAGAGCTCTCTATATGAAGCAGATTCACAATAGTATTATTCACAAAATGATCGGCCATACCCATATACAAATTGCTTTCCATGTATGTAATCATTGCAAGCTTAAGCCCAACCAAAGTTGATGAAACTATAAGCATGATAGCGTTGGCTACCAACCCCTGAAAGCTGCTCTGTCCGTCAATATAGTTCCTTACAGGTCCAACAATATGCCAAAATCCAAAAAGTAAAGAACATATACCGGTAACCTTCCAGAATCTCCTGCTATTTAGCATTCGAGGAAACAAACCTCTAAAAAGTCCCTCTTCCATTAGTACATTAATGAAATTGCCAATGATACAAATTAGAATAAAAAGCACACTTGTCTGCTTAGCAATATTAGTATCTACGGCATATGCACTTACATAGAATCTTATACCTGCGTATGTTCTGTTTTGCATAAGTATTAATATTTCCACAAAATAGCCTATAGCAAACATGGAAAGCCCAAGTGCCAATCCCTTTACTGCACTTCTAATATAGCCATTTTTTACAAATCCAATATCTGAAAGTGTTTTTCCACTTCTTTTTACAACAAGACAAATGACAATGATTCCAAACAGCTTATGTATAAAAGCTTCTCCTAAAATAGTCTGGTCAGTTCTTAATACAAAATACTCGAATATCCTCGCAACAAAACATACAAGATAAATTGTTAATACCTGTCTAATTACCCGCTTATCTTTCATGATCCAATTTTCCTTTCCTGCTAAAAATTAAAAGTTCTGGCTATAATATACACAAAAAAGGATACTATGTGATGGATTCCTGCCGGAAATACAAATATCATGTACCAAGTTACAAATTATCGGGCAAATGCTTCTTTTATACCTGCTATATAGCTTCTTGTAACAACAATATGCTCATCATTGCCAAGCACTGCTTCTATGTGACTATTCTTAGATATCATCATACTTCTAAGCTTATACTTATTTATAATACAATTCTTTCTTACTCTGGTAAAACCAGCTGCCTCTAAGATTTTCTCTAATGAGAGTAGATTCTCACTACTTTCATAAACCCGACTGGCTGTATACAGATATGTACGCCTGTCAATTGTCTCAATATAATATATATCTGTTGGATATAATTTGTAGATCTCATCCTCATATTTAGCCGGAATGGTAATAGAAAGAGATCTTACAAACTTCTCAACCTGCTCTACTTCTTTCGTTTGTTTATGAAAAAACATGTGAACCTCAGGCTCTTCATATTTCTCATTCTTATTCATAAATAATTTCATATGTATACCCACAATATTATCAAATTATTGCACTCTGCTTTGTTCCACCTTCATTAGCAAAAAGCATAAAACTATGAAAGAAACGCTCTTTCACATACGTGATACAATTTGTATCATTCCCGCAAATGCTTGTTTTATCGGTGTTTTTTGATTTCACTTAATGAAATATAAGTTCCTACTAATATTACCAATACCGATATAACTGCAAGAATACTGGAAATGAAATCTCTGATAACATCGTAATTCCCTGTTCTGTACCAGGACTTCAACATTCCTTCTATCATTTGCATTTCCACAACGCCATCGGATGATTCCTTATTCTCTCTACAATCTCAGTATCCTCAAAAAGCAACTCCGGTTTATATTCCTTGGCTATAAACCTTTCCATATAATCCATTTCTGCTTCTGTCGGCTTCATAAGCGATTCTATATACTCCTTCGCCTGTTGTTTCTTCCCTTCCAAATCGAACTTATCCTTCGTAGCCAGAACCGGGAATAAATCAGATTTTATCTTTGAAAAGACAAGACTGTCTATGGCAGATGTATCAAAATCTTTGTTCACATCTTTTGTAGAGATAGTCGCATAGAAAATGATACATTTTCTGAATATATCCCCTTCACCTGAAAACAGCTCCATGTCAGCCATATTGCAGAAGTCATACAGATCCCTTGCAGCAGCTCTGCTTATCAGAGCGTTGGTTTTTGCCGCAAAGATTTCCATAGCCGCTACCGTTCTAACCTTTATCGGCTCTCCGAAAGCATCTGTTATAAAGACTCTGTCTTCTGACGAAAGCACGTGTGTTCTCAGTGAATAGTTAATCTCTATTTTGATCATATCCCTGTTGCCTGCCGCATTCACGTAGTTATAGTGGAATGCATCCAAACTGTGACTGAATCTTGACGCATCGGAAAGAGAATATCCCTGCTCTGACATGTATCTCTTCAGAATCTCTGTCAATCGCTCTCTTTCATTTGCCGTCTCTTCTCTTGTCAGATTCGGGATAAAATCCAGATCTATATCAACAGACAATCTCGGAAGGTTGAAAATAGTCAGATTTATAGCTGTTCCACCCTTAAGCAGCAGATGTTCACACATATATTCATGCGTATTCAGAAATTCAAGAATTGTTCTCAAACGAAGAACCTTCTCAAATGTATCACGATTAAAGCCATATTCCCGTGCTCTTGCATCAAGCTCTCTTCTGTTATATTGCGGCATCCTCTATCCCCCGTTCTTCATTCGCTTAATATTCTTTGGGTATACCAGTTTCCACTCACTCGAATATCCGGGCTCACATATACCATTTGTCAGATATCGCTTTGAATTTCCGCTTCTATCGTTGCATATCTTTATGAAATCATCACTTATGCCAAGCTCTGTCTGATATTCACTAAAAATAAAACCAATCTTCTGATATAAAAAAGCACTGTCATATCCAGCCAGATAGTTTAACAATTTTGTCTCATCAATACTATTCACGGACACTACACACGAAAGCACCTCTTCAAGACCGGCGATAAGATTGATATCCTTTATGGAATCTACTATTGTCCGCTCCTTGTCCGTAACCCTCACGCCACCGCTAAACTCTGGAGAAACTATACCTTCCTTCATCTGTTCTTTGACATAATGATAAGTGTACCCATCAAATTCAAAGTCGTGGAAACGCATCTCAGAACCAACATAAACCTCATAGAAAATCTGATCTACAGTTCCATAATACTCAAATGCAGTGTGATGGGATACATAAGAAGATGGCGTGATAGCACTGGCAACCTGAAATCTGTTCGCCACCGGTCCTCCATTTTCCCCACTCACGCACGTGTACAGTCCGTTTCGAATTTTTAATACTATATTCTCCTTAAGAAGCTTTCCCAAAGCCGCTCTTGCCGTCCGTTCACTTGAATAAAAAGCATTTACTTCTTTCATAGAAAAAACTGGGTATTGTAGCAATTCATAGTATAAATTCATATTTTCACTCCATCATGTTAATAATATGTTGTAATTTACTCTGTTTTATGTTATTCCTGTACATATTGTTAACCTAATAATGTAAAACAAATTTGTCAAGTTATTTTTATGTGTTTTTTATCATTTTTAATACAATTATCATACCAAATCTAAACCTATGATGTTATTACTATCTGGCACATGCTGGTCGATGTTTCTTCAAACATCGCAATCATATCCGCTTCAGTTTTAACAAATAATTTAACTATTCACAATTGATGAAATAACAGGTTTCCCTTCTCTATCTAATAATGGTGTCAATCCTCCGGAATAACCACTTGCATGATATAAGTAATTTATTCCAGTCTCCTTATCTACCCAAATTTCTGTAACACTCATCGTGCCCTGTGAATATATTTTCTCAAATCGTTGATTCTTTGCCATTTTTATTTACCTCCGTAGTTCTCAATTTTACAAGTATGATTGTCCTTAAAACCTGCAACAAGTTTTTCAAAGGACTGTGCAAAGCGTACATCATCTTCTTCTGTACGCTTTCTCGGTCCCCTAATATGATTCTTATGAGAGCTGCGCCTTGCCTTCTTGTTAAGATGTCGCTCCATAAGCATCTGATCTATGTTCTCATTCGTGTACCACTTGCCTGATTGGTGAATAGCATATGCACCTTTTCCAAGAGCCATAGCAGCGACACCATAATCCTGCGATACTACTACATCCCCTTTATGACAAATGCTGATCAGTTTATAATCCACTGCATCTGCTCCGGCTCCAACTACGATCACTTCACTGTAATCAGAAGACAACACATGATTTGTATCACACAATAACGTTACCGGAATACTGTGCTCTTTTGCTACTTTTTCAACAATACCAACTACCGGACAGGCATCTGCATCAACAAAAATCTGCATATTTTCTCCTACTTTAATTACACCTGAATGGAGTGCGAACCTCAATGAGATTACCACTCGGATCATACAGTCTTACAAGCTTCTGTCCACCTACAAGTTCTGTCAATTTTGTGGCATATCGAACGGAATACTTACCGGATTCATATTTTGCAAGCAATCCATCTATATCAAATTCCTCGAAATACAATTCCATCATGTTATTGAATGGCGTAGAAGTTTCATTCAATGTTTTCCCCCATATGTCGGCATCCTGCAAAACAAGTCCCTCCGATAAGATCACATTACCTTCATTCTTAAGAATCACTTGCAGTCCAAATACGTCCCTATAAAACTCTATGGATTTTTCTATATCATCCACCACGATCAGTACGTTTTTCAGCATATCCGTCACCTCACACTCCGCTTTGAGTCAAGCGAATATTCGCAATCCGCATGCGGTTAAATAATCTTTCCAGACAAATGATCAATTTCATGCTGGCAAATCTGTGCTGTCCATCCTGACAATTAGATCGGAAGAGCGTCGTGTAGGGAAAGAGTGTAGA
>OOCR01000720.1_pt1 | contig 22657 bp, 19 predicted proteins | sample 1671491 | NCBI WGS metagenome assembly OOCR01 (sample SAMN06348162, study PRJEB24527) | human gut metagenome | biome: human gut; feature: ankylosing spondylitis patient; material: feces | host: Homo sapiens | place: China | collected 2015-10
CGGTCAGGGTGCCGTTGTCCAGATCGCGCTGGATGTAGATGTCCAGGAAGGTGGAGATGCGGCCCACGCTCATGGCGGCGCCGTTCTGGGTCTTGATGGCGGCAAGATACCCGAAGTACAGCCACTGGCAGGCTTCCTTGGCGTTCTTTGCGGGCTGGGAGATGTCGCAGCCGTAGGCCTCGGCCATCTTCTTCATGCCCTTCAGGGCGTTGATCTGCCGGGCGATCTCCTCCCGCAGGCGGATGACGTCATCGGTCATGGTGCCGTCGCCGCAGTTGGCCAGATCCTCCTGCTTGAACTGGATCAGGGCGTCGACGCCGTACAGAGCCACGCGGCGGTAGTCGCCCACGATGCGGCCGCGGCCGTAGGTGTCGGGCAGGCCGGTGATGATGTGGGTGTGGCGGGCGGCCTTCATCTCGGGTGTGTAGGCGTCGAACACGGCCTGGTTGTGGGTGCGGGTGTAGTCGGTAAAGATCTTGTGCAGCTCCTCGCTGGGCTGGTAGCCGTAGGTGGTGCAGGCCTGCTCGGCCATCTTGATGCCGCCGTAGGGCATGAAAGCACGCTTGAGGGGCTTGTCGGTCTGCAGGCCCACGATCTGCTCCAGATCCTTCAGGGTTTCGTCAATGTAGCCGGGGCCGTAGGCGGTCAGGCCGCTGACGACCTCCGTCTCCATGTCCAGCACGCCGCCCTTGGCGCGCTCGGCCTTCTGCAGCTTCTGCAGGGCACCCCACAGCTTGTCGGTCGCCTCGGTGGGGCCGGCCAGAAAGCTCTCGTCGCCGTCGTAGGGAGTGTAATTCTTCTGGATGAAGTCGCGCACATTGACTTCCTCTTTCCAGATGCGGCCCTCAAAGCCTTCCCACTGTTCAAAATTGATCATTGGAACCTCCTTGCTCCATTCCATGCGTTGGTTAGCATAACCTAACTATTGAGCCTTTGAAAAGCCGCTCCTTGTTGGCGGCTTTCTGGGGGCGGACTGATCGGAGCAGCTCTGAACAAAAATTTGTCAAAGCGCCTCCTTGGACACACTGCACCCTTGAGAACCGCCCTGCTGCCAAAAAGCAGCGGCGAGATGTGGAGTTGCAGTGCTGCATGAACTATAATAACAAAGATGCCGGTCAAAAGCAAGAGGAAACTGATGGATTTTGCACAGCCTTAGCCGGCTGTGTCTGTACAGGGTGCACGAATCGGGCAGAAAAAACTTTACTGCAAAAAAGTTCCGGAAAATTTTCAAATAAGGGTTGACAAGACTAACTGCGTATGGTATTCTGTTCTCGCAACGAGGTTAGGTGAACCTAACCACTTGAAACGCGTTGCACCAGAACAGCAGAGGTACCTGCAATGCTTCTGCGCAAAACTCAAGTCTGCTATAGCGGTTAAGCTATATCGGACGTCAGGTTTGTCGTGGCGAGGCCACTCCATCTTGCTTGCGCAAGACCACCTTGTGGCTTAAAAGCCTCACTGGGGCTTTCATTGCTGCGCAAACGCCAATTCCTCCATTCCATTCTCTTTTTTAAAAGGAAGCTGCAGCATGGTTTGCTCTGCGGCCTCCGGCGCGGCATTCGGTGTGATTGGTACCGCATCGCGTGCAAAGAAAACAAAAACGGGACGTGCAGCTTGACCACCTGCACGCCCCGATTTTTGTTTTATATAGAAAAGGAACGATTTATTCCACGATCTCCGCAAGCGCCTGATACAGCTCTGCGGCCCCGCCGCCGGGGTATTTGACCGAGACAAAGGCGCTGTTCACGATGCACACCCCGTCGGAATAAACCGTGAACAGCAGCTGATGCTGCTCGGCATCATCGTAATAGCTCACGGTGATGGAATCCACCGGAAATTCGTGGGAGTAGGAGGAATAGTTCTGGCTGAGCCGTCTGACACAGCGCACTCCGGAAAGCACTTCCGAAATGTTCTGATAGATCTCGTCCGAACTGGAATAAACCTCGAACTCCATTTCGTTGGAGCTGGCAAAATTCTGCTGGTGCTCCGCCCGGACACTGGCCTGTGTGCTGGCCTCGATGCTGGATGCAAGGTCGATCTTTGCGGAAGGAAAGATCAGCACCAGTGCAAGCAGCACTAAAATGACAATGCCGAACCGGGACGGGATGCTCTTATCTTTCATGGCAGGTCAATCCTCCTTTGGCGGTGTCCGGGTCAGACGCCGCTGGGCGAGGAAGAAGCCCACGGCGCTGGCGGCAAACACGAAATAATAGCTGGCGATGCGGTAGAGCATGAGCACGCTCATCACCTCACCGGAAGGCAAAAAGCCGCTGAACAGCAGTAAAAATGCGGTCTCGATGGAGCCCATGCCTGCCACGTTGGGCAGGGCGTTGGAGACGAACAACATCAGGCTGGTGAGCAGCTGCACCCGCGCAAAACTCAGCGGGGACAGCTGCATGAACCGGATGCACAGCCACGGCAGGCAGAACAGCAAAAACAGCTTGAGCGCCTGCAGGGCAAAGATCTGCACACAGCGGGCCTTGTCGGCCAGCAGCAGGCGGCTCTCGGTGCCCAGGACATCCAGCTGCTCCAGCCAGTCGGCCCGGCGCTGCTGCCATTTTTCGGTCTTGGGCAAAAAGCCCAGTGCCCAGCGGGCCAGATTCTGCACCAGCGGCGACACGCACACCAGCACCAGCGCCACGATCACCAGCGCTACCACAGCATATGCCATGGGCAGATATTTCAGCACGCCGGTGGTGTTGGCGGCCAGCCATTTGTGCTGGAGCAGCAGCATCACGGTGGCGTACAGCAGCACCGTGGTCTTGTGGAACACATATTGCAGGGTCATCAGACCCACGCCGGGGCCGATGGGCAGCCCTGCCTGATGCAGATACCAGGTCTGCACCGGCACGACACCCGCGCCCAGGGTGACCACGTTGCCAAAGGTGCCGCACCAGGCGTTGTCGATGCCCTGCCGCAGGGTGAAGCCGGGCAGCCGCCCCCGCACGATGACATAGGAGACACAGCCCTCCAGCAGCGGGTAGCTGATGCCCAGTGCCAGCACCACCAGCACCTGCCACAGGTTCAGCTGGGCAAGGGCGGCGGTGATCTCGGCCCAGTGATCCCGGAAGATGAGCACGATCACGCAGGTGAGCGCCAGCAGGATCAGCAGAGAAAACACGGCCTTTTTGCGGGAAGGCTGAGAGGCGGCAGATTGGTTCATGGGGGCAGAACTCCTTTCAGACAGGATGAAACTTTTTTTAAAGTATAGCACAGCCGCAGGCCGTCTTTGTGAACGGAAGCCGAATTTTCTTGTGCAATCCGGCCCGGATGATAAAAAAGATGTCCGGAACGGAAAGAAAGTGACAAATATTGCAGATTGTTTTGACACACTGCGTGCAAAAACGCCCCGGAAGATCACACGAATTTTCCGGGGCGTTGAATTTAACAAGAATAAAACAAAAGGCTTAGCGGGACTCGGTCAGCTCCCGGATCAGACGGACCAGGGTGGAGACATAGGCTTCGTTGGTGTAGTAGCGCTCGTAGAGCTTGCGGCAGTCGGCCTTCATAGCGGCCAGCTGGTCGGGGTGCTCAATGGCATGGGCCAGCACTTTGGAAAGCTGGACGGGGTCATCGTTGCGGTACACAAAGCCGTCCACCCCTTCCGTGATGAGCCCGGCGGTGCCGGTGTGCTCCGACACGATGGAAGGCTTGCCGAAGATCAGGCCCTCGGTCACAAAGGTGGGCATAGGGTCATCGCGGGAAGCGCACACAATGCAGGTGCATTGCTCCATCAGCGACTTGATCTCCGGGCGTTCCAGCCGCTTGCGGTAGAACACATTATGAGGGAACTGCTCGGTCAGGGCGTGCACATGGGCGGAGACGTCCCGGTCGGAAGCCTTGCCCACAAAGAGGAAGGAGGCCTTTTCCCGCACCTCCGGCGGCAGCAGGCGGATGGCTTCGCAGTAGATGTCCTGCCCCTTGCGCATCTCCATGGAGCCCACCGTGACAAACAGGGGCCGCCCGCCGGCATAGCTCAGGTCGTAGCGAGGGAAGCTCTCGCGGGCGTAGTCGGGCAGGCCGTAGATCAGCTGCTCCACCTTGAATTTGGGCCGCACCGAGTGCATGGCGGCGGTGGCGTGGGAGCCCACAGCGGCAATGTGCACGTTGTCGGCCAGCTCCTTGGGGATCTTGTGGGTGATGAAGGGATAGCCTGCAAAGGCGTCGTGCAACCACCACAGCACCGGCACAAAGCCGCCGTTCAGGGTGCGCACGGCAGGGGCTTCCACCACTGTGTTGGCCAGCACAAAGTCTGCGCTGGAAGCCAGCTCCCACAGGGTGGAAGAGGTCACGCAGTCGCGGCGGGTGACCACGGCAGCTCCGGCCTCCAGAAAGAGCGGCAGAGAACCCTCGTCCGAGGGGCCCAGTACCACCACTTCATAGCCAAGACTGCGCAGCACCGGGATGGCGCTCACCAGCACGATGGGCGCACCGGTCATGGTGAGTTCATGGCTCAGCACCACGGCGCGTTTGCCGGTGGCCGAGAATACGTCCTCGGCGCACAGCTCCCGGCGGAAGTGCAGCAGTGCCTGCGGGACGCAGCGGCAGTTCTGCGCCAGCTGGTTTGCCAGCCGCAGCAGTTCCAGCACATCGTCTTTGCCGCGGGCCGCCGCGCGGCAGCGGTCCAGCAGGGCGCGGGAGAGCAGGGCACAGCGCTGGCCGGACAGGTGCTGGTCGGTCTGGTACAGGGCACTGCCGCCGTCGTAGCCGAACACGGCATCGCACACCACAAGGTCGGCCCCCTGCTGCAAGGCGGCTGCAAAATAGGTGAGGGCGGTGGAGGTGCACTCCACATCCTCGCTCACCAGCAGCACACCGTTCACGGAGGGGGTCAGCTCACCTTCCAGCCGGTCCACCAGCCGGAACTTGCGGTGCAGCTGCTCGGCCAGAGAAAGGGTCAGGGCGTTGCGGCGGCCCGGGGCGTACACCAGCAGATAGGTGCTCTGGGTGTCGGTATAGGTCTGTTCCCGCAGCTGGCGGCGCTGCAGGGGGCTGTAACTGCTGTACATGTACGAACCCCCTTCAATGCCGGTGGAACAGGCCCAGCAGCTTGCGCAGCGGTGCCGTGAGCTTCCAGCTGCTGCTGGCCAGCACGTTTTCCAGCGAGGCTTCGTAGGCGGCCCGGCTGTTCTGCAGGTCGGCCAGATGCTGCTGCTGTTCTGCCAGCTGCTTGCGCAGCTGCTGGATCTCAGCGTTTGCCTCCAGCAGCTGTTCGGTGCCCTGACGGGACACGGCCTCGGTCTCTTCCTTGAGCACGGTCAGCGCCCGCAGCAGGGCCTTGCCGGGCTGCTCATGCAGGTAGCGGCCCAGGGGATAGTAGCGATATTTCACCGCAAACCGCAGCCCGGCGGGGAAGCCTACGGCACTTTCCACTGTCAGGTTGGGGTCGATGTTCATGAACAGCATGGTGCCCTCCTGCAGGGCGTTGCCGTTGAGGATGTGGTAGCTGAGCCGCTCGTCTGAGAGGGAAAAATCAGTGATGCAGCAGGCAAATTCACCGGGGTCCAGCCGCAGGGCCCTGGCCTCCACGGGCAACTCGAACACAGCCGACACTTCGTGGGTCAGCTCGTCGTAGGAGTCAGGGGCAACGGTCAGGCACTCATGGGGCGAAAAACCGGAGCCGGAGTCGTAGAACAGCTGGGGCAGAAGCAGAGCACCCTGTTCGGTGTCGGCACCCTGCGAGGCCAGCACGGCCTCATATTTCAGCACCTGCTGCTCCAGCTCCAGGCACCGCTGTGCCAGCCGGGAAACGCCTTCGTCCGACAGCCGGAGCTGCTGTTCCAGTTCGGCCACGCGGCTGCCTGCCGCGTCCAGGGTCTGGGGGGCATCGTTGTTCATAACCGGATTCTCCTCTTGTTTTATAGGATACGGCTGCACCGCAGCAGCCGGGGAAATCAATGCTGCGAAAGCGCGGGGGTGCGCCGCTGGGCCTGCCGCCGAGCGGCTGAGGCTTTGACGATCCAGCTGCGCCGCAGGTTCAGCAGGGCGCACACCAGCCCGATGGAGGCAAACGCGATCACGTTCTGCAGCAGCATACCCCGCAGCGGGTGGTCTGTAAAGTGAGCCGCGAACAGATACCACGGAATGGCGATAAGCTCCACCGTGTGGATGCAGAAGATGTTCAGCGAGTTGCGGCCGATGGCCTGCAGGCCCTGTGCGATGGGGCCGGTGAAGCGGTTGAGCCGCATGAACAGGCGGATGAACAAAAAGCCGGTGGCGGCATCCAGCAGGATGCTCAACGGGCCCAGGGTCCACTCGCCCATGGAAATGCAGTCAGTGCTCTGGGCAAGCAGAGCTCCCACAGCGGTCAGAGCTGTGCCGCCCAGCAGGATGTACAGGGTGCGGCGGGGCAGGGGCTTGTCCAGCCAGCGGTTCTTCTTGGCCAGATAGCCGATGTAAAGGTAGGGCACGATCACGGCCCCCTGCGAAAGGCTGAAGGGCAGCTCCCACACCAGTGTGGTGCCCCAGCCCAGCAGCATGATGCCGAGCACAGCCCAGTGTGTGTATTTCTCCGGGAAGATATTCAGGATGGCGTCCAGCAGCACCCAGCCGATCAGCAGCGAGAGCAGATACCACATGGGGCCGGTGGAAAAGAACTGCTGCCCGGCATAAGTAGTGGTGTGGGGCAGCCCCAGCAGAAAGCCGCCGGCCACCTTGAGGGTCTCGGTGACGCTGCTGGGGAAGTAATGGAACGCCATGTAGTGGCACAGCAGATGCAAGAGCGAAGTGCACGCCGCCGTGATGCAGTAGGGCTTGAGCAGCGCTCTGAGCTGCTGCTGGATGCACTTGCCGATGGAGCGCTTGCGGAAACCGTAGCCGCTGGCAATGAAAAAGGCCGCCATCAGGGCCTCACGATAGATGAACGGGAAAAACGCCGTGAGCGACAGCCCGCCGGAGATCTGCATGGGGTAGAGTTCGGCGGTGTGGGCCAGCACGATGGTGATCATGCCCACGCCCTTGAGCATGTCGAACATGCCGATGGAGTTGACGGTGCTGGGTCTGGTGCCTTCCATGAAAAGGGTCCTTCCTTGCGCCGTCCGGAAACATGTGACCAACAGGCGCATACAGTAAAAAATGATCCATTTATAAGGATATAAGGCTAGTATAATGCTTTTTGTGCACACTGTCAATTTTGAATTGCCCACCGCCGGGTGGCAATTGTTGTCTTTACCGATAAAAAAGCCCGGCAGAAGGGCCGAATTTCTGGGCAGACGGCACAGGCTGCCGGATGGAAAAAACAAGATGTGCAAGATTTAATTGCCAAAAATGGAAATTAAATCTTGCAAAAGTATTGCATTGCCAATGGCGGTATTGTATACTGAACACAATTGAAAAAGCGGCCTGGCCCGGGTGGATCCGGCTGCAGGAATGTAAAAAACAATGACGTGGAGGCTAACATGGTTCATTCGTTGTATCAGTCCCTGAACAATCTGGAAACGATCTACGCAGACCGGATCGGCATCCGTTATTATGATGAGGCCAAGGGTGGTGTGGCGGAGGTGCCCTTCCGGCAGTACGCTGCAGACCTGCGCCGATTCGTGGCATTTTTGCGCAGCCGCACCCCGAACCCCCTGGGACAGCGTGTGGCCATCCTGGCCCGCAACAGCTACCACTATATGATGTGTATGTACGGCGCAGTGCTGGCCGGAGCTGTGGCAGTGCCCCTGAACACCGGCAAGAACTGGGACGAGATCCGCTACGAGCTGGATCTGGTGGAGCCGGTGTGCGTGCTCCATGACGGCGAATACCTGAGCCGGGAGCCGGCCCTGAGCCAGGAGTACGGGGACCGTCTGGTGCCCATGGATGCCTTTACCGTCTTTGAGCCTGCGATGGAGATCACCGAGGTGCCGGACCTCAATGCAATGGCCTTTATCATGTTCACCTCCGGCACCACTGGCCGCAGCAAGGGCGTTATGCTGTCTCAGAAGAACCTGTTCACCGCCATGCCTGCCTTCCTGACCCCCTTTGAGGACGTGCGGAGCCAGACCGGCTGGAACACCGACGAGTTCAGCTCTCTGTCCTGCCTGCCCATGTTCCACATTTCGGCCATGACCAGCCTGGTATCCTGGAGCGTCACCGGCCACTGCGTGAACCTGTGCAACAATCTGAAATATTTCTACCGGGACCTGGGAGCCATGCGGAGTGACGTGATGGCTGTGGTGCCGGTGCTGCTGAAGAGCATTTATAATGATGTGATGAAGGGCAAACGGGAGCGTCTGAACGGCCTGCGTGTGCTGACCTGCGGCGCAGCCATGTTCGACCCTGCCATGCTCCAGGACCTGATGGACCGGGGCTTCTTCATCGCCCAGATGTACGGCCTTACCGAGACCTGCGGGGACGGTGCCTGGAACTCCTCCCAGGAGGAAAAGCACCTGACCAGCGTGGGCCATGTGGACGACAGCTGCCAGTACAAGCTGGAGGACGGGGAACTGTGCATGCGTGGTGACCCGGTGATGCTGGGCTACTACAAGGACCCGGAGGCCACCGCCGAGGTGCTGGACGCCGAGGGCTGGTTCCACACCGGCGACATTGCCCGGGTGGAGCCTGACGGTTATATGTACCTGACCGGCCGCAAAAAGAACGTGATCATCCTGGGCAGCGGCGAGAACGTGAGCCCCGAGGAGCTGGAAAAGCTGCTGGCTCCCTGCGCTGCCATCCGGGAGTGCATGGTCTGTGAGCGGAACCAGCGCATCTGCGCCGTGGTCTGCTGCGACCCGGACCAGCAGGACGCTGTGCGGGACTTTGTTACCAAGGTGAACCGCACCCTGCCCCTGTACAAGCACATGGTGGTGAAGTTCTCGGCCCAGCCCCTGCCTCGCAACGCTGCCGGCAAGCTGCTGCGGTCCTAAATCTTAGCGGAAGAAGCCGGTCTCATGGTGGGAAAAGTTCCCACAAGGCGTTATGGTCGTGAGACTGGCTTTTTAAAGAATAGAGAGGGAAACGATCATGGAACTACATGAACCGAAAAATCTGTATGAGCTGCTGACGCTGAACATGGAGCAGCGATTTGCGAACCGGGTGGCCTTCCGCTGGTACGACGCCGACCAGGATGTGGTGGTGGAAAAGCACTTCGAGGAGTATGCGCAGGACATCCGCCGCGCGGTGAACTACTACCTGAGCACCATCCCGGACATTCAGGGCAAGCGGGTGTGCGTGTGGAGCAACAACAGCTACCACTACGCCGTGAACTGCTACGGTGTCATGATGGCGGGCGGCGTCATCGTGCCCATGAACCAGCGCAAGAGCTGGGATGAGCTGCACCGGGAGCTGGAGCTGGTGGAGCCTTCCGCCATCCTGACCGACGGCGATGACTACGGCTGCAACGAGGAGATGCAGGCGGCTTACAGCAGCCTGCTGCGCCCCATGGATGCCTACAAGGCTTACGAGCCTGCAGAGCTTGTGAACCGCATCCAGCCCGAGGAGCTGATGGTGCTGATGTTCACCTCCGGCACCACGGGCCGCAGCAAGGGCGTCATGCTGAGCGAGGCAAATTTCTTTGCCGTGATGGACCACCACCTGAGCGTGGGCCGGGCCTATCTGGAAGCCGCCCATGACCCGGATATGCTGGTGGGCCACCTGACCGTGCTGCCCATGTTCCATCTGGGTGCCTTCGGCTGCCTGTTCACCTGGGCTGAGATGGGCTGGGCCCAGAACCTGGGCAGCCTGCGGTCCTTCTATAAGGATCTCAAGCGGATGCCCAGCCAGGCCATGGCCGCCGTGCCGGTGCTGGTGCAGTCCATTCACCACGACCTGATGGCCGGCAAAAAGAGCAAACTGGGCGACCTGTGGGCACTGAACTGCATGTCCGCCATGTTTGAGCCGCAGATCCTGATGGATCTGTCCGAGCACGGCATGTTCATTGCCCAGCTTTACGGCAGCACCGAGACCACCGGCGGCGGCCTGATCAACTTTGCCCACGACGCAAAGCACATTGGTGCCATCGGCAAGCCGGACGGCCACTGCGAGATCAAGCTGGACAACGGCGAGCTGTGTATGCGGGGCGGCGATGTGATGCTGGGCTACTACAAGGACCCCAAGGGCACCGCCGAAGTCATCGACGCCGACGGCTGGTTCCACACCGGAGACCTGGCCCGGGTGGACGAGGACGGCTATTACTTCCTCACCGGCCGCAAGAAGAACGTGATCATTCTGGACAGCGGCGAGAACGTCAGCCCCGAAGAGCTGGAGGGCCTGTTGGAAAAATGCCCTGCCGTGAAGGAATGCCTGGTAAAGGAAAAGGGCAAGAAGATCTGCGCTGTGGTCTACTGCGAGGAAGCCGACCAGCAGGCGGTGCGGGACTTTATCACCGAAACCAACCGCACCCTGCCCCTGTACAAGCGCATGAGCGCAGTGGAGTTCTCTGCCCAGCCCCTGCCCCGCAACGCCATGGGCAAGCTGATGCGCTGAGGCCTGCAGCCCTGATTTTGCGGTTTGTGCCGCATACTCTGCAAAAAAACTGGGCAAACCCATAGGGGTTGTGCTATACTGAGGGCAGAACCGTGCTGATCCTGATCGGCACACCCAAAATCCGTCACGGAAAGGAAGAACATTTCTATGGAACGAGCAGAAATCATGTCCCAGATCCTGGCCATCCTGGAGGATGTGGCAGAGATCGCGCCGGAGGATGTCAACGAGAACAGCGTCCTGATGGACGACCTGGATCTGTCCTCGATGGAGATCCTGACCATCGTGGCCGACCTGGAAGAGACCTTTGGCCTGCGCATCCCGGAAAAGGAGCTGCGCAACTTCGTCACCATCAGTGACTTGGCCGATTATCTGGCAGCCAATGCCGGGTGAGCCGATGGAAGCAGCACAGCGTTCGGCGGAGTATGTCTTTCAGGGCATCATGTACTATTTCCGCCGGGAAAAAGTGTGCCCCCGGTATCAGTTTACCCTGAAGGACCCGGTGGACCCGGCCCTGCTGCAACAAGCGCTGGATGCCGCGCTGGAAGCTGCACCCTATTACCGGGTGCGGCTGGTGTGGGAAAAGCGCAAAGCCTTTCTGGAACCGAACTCGGAGCCCTGTCTGGTGTACCCGGACAGCGTGATGCGGGAGATGCCGGAACAGACGAATGGCTACTTCTTTGCCGTGCACTGCGCACAGAACGTCGTGTACTTTGACTGGTTCCACTTCATCGCGGACGGCCACGGGGTATCGCCCTTCCTCACCCGCATCCTGGAGCTGTACTGTAACCTGCGCTACGGTACCGCCTTTGCAAACCCGCCCATCCCCTGCAGCCCGGCCTACGACATCGCAAAGCTGGTGGAGCAGTACCCGCTGCAGGTCATGGACGAGACTACGATGCAGCGGGAGGTGGTGGAGACCTGCGAGGAGCCCATGCACCGCATCCGAATCCGGTTCGCCAAAAAGGATCTGGTGGCCAAAGGCGTGCAGAATGGCGTCAAGCCCTTCTGCGCCCTCATGGGCCTGCTGTGCATCGCGCTGGGAGAGTATCTGGGCAAGGACACCATCCAGTATTCCTATTCCGCCGACACGCGGGACGCCATGGGTGCCCCCAACGCACGGTACAACTGCGTGTGTTCCTTCCAGGACGGAGTGACCCTGCACGAGGGCGTCCGGCTGGAAGAGTTCGTGCAGCAGATGGACAGTGCCGTGAAGGACAGCCTGACGGCGGAGCGCAAGCGCCGCAAGATGGCCGACCAGATGGGCTGGGTCTACAAGGTAGATCAGCAAAAGGCCCCTCTGCGGATCAAGCAGCGTGTGTTCCAGATGGGCGAGTACATCAGCGGCATCCCGGCGGATTTCTGGTTCAGCTATCTGGGCAATCCCCTCATGCCGAACACGCCGGAGCTGGCGCAGTACATCACTGACTTTGGCGTGTGGGTGCCGCCGGAGGGCGGCTCCCTGTGCGTGGAAGCCTCCACCCTGAACGGGGTGATCACCCTTTGCATCGAGAACAAAGTGCCGAAGGCCGGCCTGCCCGGCATCCTGCGCCGGGTGCTGGAAGCCGAGGGCATCCCGGTGCTGGAAGCCCAGGCACTGGACGAAGTATAAACAAAAGGCAAAAGCAGCCTTTCCGGAGAAGATCCGGGAAGGCTGCTTTTCTGCATCTTATTCGGTCCGGGCCGGGCGGGTGGTCACCTCGCCGCAGCGTAATGCCTGCGGGCGGCCGTTCTCCCGCTGGACCACCAGCCGCCCTTCCTCGTCGATGGCAAGGGCCTTTGCGGCGTAGGTCTCGGTGCCGGTGCACACGGTGACCCAGTGCCCGGGCACAAAGCAGCGGGCGCGGTACTCGTCCAGACAGTCAAAAGCGGGGCAGAGGGCCAGCAGCTGCCGGGCGATGGCCCCGGCCAGCGCGGCCCGGCTCACGGGGGCGGGGCCGCCCGGGTACAGGCTGCCGGCCTTTTCGGCCAGCTCCGGGGGCCAGTCGGCGGCGGTGGCGGTCAGGTTCAGGCCGATGCCCACCACCAGCCACTCCAGCCGCCCGCTCTCCAGGTCGGTGCCGGCTTCGGTGAGGATGCCGCACACCTTTTTGCCCTGATAATACAGGTCGTTGACCCACTTGATGCCCAGTTCCAGCCCGCACAGCTCCTGTACCGCCCGGCACACCGCCACGGCGGCCCCGATGGTGGCCGTCTGGGCGCTGGCCGCCGGGCGCAGCAGTACCGAGAGGTACACGCCCTTCCCGGCCGGGCTTTCAAATACACGGCCCAACCGTCCCCGGCCTGCGCTCTGGTGGGCTGTGAGCACCAGCGTGCCGTGGGGCGCACCGTCCAGCGCCAGCAGCTTGGCCGTCCGGTTGGAGCTTTCCAGCGTGTCGTACACCTGCACCGGGGCGGGGTAGGGGCCCACGGCCTCGGCACAGAAGGGGTCGCCGCCCAGCAGCCGATACCCCCGGCGGGAGACGGCTTCCAGTGCGTAACCCTGTGCGGTGAGGGCGGCAGCCGCCTTGTGGACGGCGGCGCGGCTCACGCCCAGCTGTCCGGCCAGCTGCTGGCCGGAGATATAGGCACCTCCGGCGGCACTCAGTGCCTGCAGAAGGGCCTGACGGGTGGTAGAAGGCATGGCGGTAAGGCTCCTTTCGTGCTATACTATAACCACATTGTAGCATGGAACGGGCAAAACACAAACTTTTTGCAAAAAAATCTGCGGTTTGTGCAGGGAATGCGGCGGCTGTCTCGTTTGAATCAACAGAAGGGCCGTGCAGAACACCGCCCTCCACAGCCGGAAAGGAGGATGAGCAGGTCGTTGACAACACTGGAATTCAGCGCGATGGTGCAACAATATCAGTCTCTGGTCTACACGGTCTGTCATCAGCTGGTGCCGGACGTGGGGGATGCGCAGGATCTGACCCAGGAGACCTTTCTGGCGGCATGGCGGGCCATCGACCGCTGTCCGCCCGGCTTTGAAAAGCAATGGCTGGCCCGCATTGCGGCCAACAAAGCCAAGGATTACTTACGCAGCGCATGGGTGCGCCGGGTGAACACGCCGGGCGACGAGGTGCTGGCGCTGGAGGGGGCACCGCCCGGCCTGGAGCCGGAACAGCAGGTGCTGAACACGCTGGGAGCGGAAGAACTCACCCGCATGATCCTGGATTTGCGGGAGCCCTACAAGACACCCTGTCGTCTGGTGCTGCTGGAACAGCACACCATGGCCGAGGCGGCACGTCTGTGCGGCCGCCCGGAAAAAACCGTGAACGCGCAGATCTACCGGGCCAAAAAGATGCTGGTACAGCAGATCCGGGAACAACAGGAAGGGAGGAGCGTACATGGAATTGTTTGATCAGAACGGATGCCTGACCGAGGAAGGGCTGCACGCCGTCATCGGCGGGCAGCTGGACGAGCTGGGCAGGCTGGAAGCCGCCGAGCACCTGTCCTACTGCGACAAGTGCATGGACCGGTACACGGCCCTGCTCACCGCCGATGTATTGGAAGAGCCGCCGCGCTCCGCCCGCGGGGCGGTGATGGGCACCATCTGGGTGCGGCTGATGCAGAACACCTGGGGCCGGGCCGCCGTAGCCGCTGTGGCGGCGGTGCTGGCGCTGACCCTGTGGCGCAGCGGCACTGTGACCCAGATCCTGGAAGGCACCCGGGACCTTAAGACCTGGATGCCCTCCACCAGCCAGACCCAGCCGGACCAGCTGCCGATGCTGGGCCAGCCGGTGCAGGATGACCAGCGGACCCCTACCCAGCCGGAACAGCTGGGCGAGCCGGTGCAGGACAAAGAGCCTGTGCCCACCTTGTCCCAGAAGCTGACCGGCACGCTGGACAGCCTGCTGTTCGGCAAAAATGAATCTGCGGCAGAGCCTGAAGCTGCCGTTTCCAACCAGAAGAAATGAGGGAATCGACTATGAAGAAAAACGGAATCCTGACCCTGCTGTTTGCCTGTATCCCCGGCGCGGGCCAGATGTATCAGGGCTATATGAAGCGCGGCCTTTCGCTCATCACCATGTTCTGCCTGTTTATTATCGTAGGCAGCGCCACGGGGCTGGATGCGCTGGTAGTCGGCTGCATCGTGGTGTATATGTACAGCTTTTTCGATACCTTAAACCTCCGCGCCCAGATCATCGCGGAGAATGCCCCGGCAGACGACTATCTGGTGCACTTCAACACGAAGGACGCGCGCCTGACCCTGTTCTTCCGCGACAGCCACAAGCTGGTGGGCTGGGCCCTCATTGCACTGGGCGGCCTGGTGGCCTACGAGAACGTCATCATGCGGGTGTTCGGCGATGTGATGTGGCGCTGGGGCCAGAACAACCCTGTGTTCCGCGCCATCTATCTGATGCTGGATGAGCTGCCCCAGATCGTGACCTGCGTGGCCCTCATCGTGTGCGGCGTGTGGCTGGTGCGCGGCCCCAAGGGCAAAAAGGTGCACCGCAAAAAGGCAGAGGAACCGGAGGACGAGGACTTCCGCGAGTACACCGCAGCCGAAGCCGATGCACCGAAAGCCCCGGAGGAAACCGCAGACTTTGCCATGCCGAAGCTCAGCGCTCTGCTGGGCGACCCGGTGACCCCGGAGGACCCCGAAGAGCCGGAACAGCCGGAGAATGCGGAGGGCGACGATGGACGAACTGAATAAGACGGCAGCGACGGAGCCGGAAACCCGGCCGGAAGCTGCAAAGCTGCAGGACGCCCCCCGCCGCCGGGTGGGCAGCCTGACGATGGGCGCCTGCCTGATCGCAGCGGGCATCTTCTTCCTGTGTTATTACTTTGCGCCGGGCTTTGACTGGCAGCTGGTGGTGCGCATCGCCCCGGCGGCAGCCCTGGTGCTGCTGGGATGTGAGGTGCTGTTCTTCGCCGCCCGGCCGGGCCGCTGGAAGTATGATTTTGTCTCGGTGCTGGTCTGTCTGGGGCTCATCGCAGTTTGTATGTGCCTGAGCTTTCTGCCCATGGTGTGGAGCGAGATCGACCCTGCCCGCGGACAGAACGAGATGAAGCTGAGCGAGGCGTACACCACACAGGTGTATGAGGCCCTCCGGAAGGAAAACCCGGACCTCCGCCTGCGGGATGTGTACACCGACCTGCATCTTTACGCCAACAGCGTGGATGACCTGCAGGAGCTGCAGCCAAGTGACGGGCACCTGAGCCTGACCGTGATGCTGTATGGCCCCTACGACAGCACCGGAGCCTTTGCGCAGGACTGCCGCAGCGTGGCCGGTACGGTGCGGGCTGGCACCCTGCAGCCGGATGAACTGCGCATCGTGTGGTCGCCGGACAACGACCCGGGCCAGAGCCTGGATTCCGGTACCCTGCAGCGTGTGGAACAGTACACGCTGGAACTGGACGGCACGGTGCAGCTGGACTGGACCGCGGATGAGATGGAACGGCAGATCGAAGTGCAGTATCTGCTGGACGAAGAAAACGAACCGGAGGAAGAAGCAGCTTTCAGTGAAGAAGCAGAGCCGGAAGCGGCTGCATAAAAACTGAAAAAATCTCCTGCACGGACGCAAGGCCTGCGCAGGAGATTTTTGTTGAAATAGAGAAGAATTTGTGATATTCTGTAGTTACCGCTGAAAAGCGGCAGGGCACTGCAAACAACGGCAGGCGGTTTTGGTCCTCACTTCCGGAAGGAGGTGAGTGTATGCCGATTACTTTGACATTCCATCTGTTTGGATTGACATTCACCATCCGTGTGAAAAAGTAAAACCGCCGCCTGGCGGGGCGACGGTTTTCGCGTAAAACAAAAGCTCTGAACAGGACCGACCGCTTGTCGCGGTGCCCTTTCTGTTTGTATTATAGCAATCCCCGGCAGGACTGTCAAGCACCTGCCGGGGATTGTTTTTATCGAAAGATCACAGCTTCTTGCCGGTGAGCAGCTCGTAGGCCTCCAGATACTTGGCGATGGTTTTGTCGATCACGTCCTGGGGCAGGTCGTAGTTGCTGTCCGGATGGGCCTTCAGCCAGTCGCGGACAAACTGCTTATCAAACGAAGGCTGGCCGTGGCCCGGCTCGTAGCCCTCCAGCGGCCAGAAGCGGGAGGAATCCGGGGTGAGCATCTCGTCGCCCAGCACCACGTTGCCATCCTCGTCCAGACCAAACTCGAACTTGGTGTCGGCAATGATGATGCCGCGGGTCAGGGCATACTCGGCGCACTTCTTGTACAGGGCGATGGTGTAGTCCCGCAGCTTGGTGGCGTACTCTTCGCCGTGGCCGGGGAACTGCTTTTCCAGCACCTCAATGCTGCGCTCGTAGGAGATGTTCTCGTCGTGGTCGCCGATCTCGGCCTTGGTGGAGGGGGTGTAGATGGGCTCCGGCAGCTTCTGGGACTCCTGCAGGCCCTCGGGCAGCTGGATGCCGCACACCTTGCCGGTCTTTTGGTAGCTGGCCCAGCCGCTGCCGGTGATGTAGCCGCGCACGATGCACTCGATGGGCAGCATGGTCAGCTTGCGGCACAGCATGCTGTTGCCGTCGAACTGGGGCTGCCGGAAGAACTCCGGCATATCCTTCACGTCCACGCTCAGCATATGGTTGGGCAGCAGATCCTTGGTATAGTCGAACCAGAACTTGCTCATCTGGGTGAGCACAGTACCCTTTTTGGTCACCTTGTTTTTCAGGATGACATCAAACGCAGAAATGCGGTCGGTGGCAACCATGATCAGGCTGTCGCCATTGTCGTAAATTTCACGGACTTTGCCTTCTTTGATGGGCTTGAATGCAGTCATAGTCAAACACTCCATTTCCCTTTTTCCGGCCGCCGGGCGCGGCACATCCTTACAGCACTATTGTACCATGCCGGGTGCCGGTTTGAAAGAAACAGATGGGAGAGATTTGCCCCGGGTTTTGCAAATTTCTCGTGAAAAATGTGCAAAAATCATCGGATGAATTCGTCGTTTTGACGATAAAAGTCGTACTTTCAGCGCGAATGAGACAAAAAACGACCCGCTTTTTTGTGGAATGCGCAGATGGACACAGCCCGGCGGATAGGGTATGCTGAAAGACGGCAGCTTTGCTGTACAGAAAGGAAAATTCTGCTTATGATACCTCAGATCATTGCGCACCGTGGTGCATCCTACCTGGCACCGGAAAACACGCTGGCGGCTTTCCGCAAGGCGATGGAGATCGGGGCCGACGGTGTGGAAATGGACGTACAAAAGACGCTGGACGGCGGCCTTGTGATCCACCACGACTATATCATCGACCTGCACACCGATATTTCCGGCCGTATCTACGATATGACCGAGGGCGAACTGAAAGACCTGGACTTCGGCAGCTGGAAGGACGTTGCCTATAAAGATGAGAAGATCGCCACCCTGGCCGAGGCACTGGCCCTGTGCAGGAGCATGGAGGGCTGCGCGGTCCAGCTGGAAATGAAATCCACCATGGACAACGACCCGGCTTTTGTGTCCGGTGTGGTGGATGCCATCCGCGCGGCAGACATCGCTGACCGACTGGTCCTTATTTCGTTCAACCACGACCTGCTGCGGCAGGCCAAGGCGCTGATGCCAGAACTGCGGGTGGGCGTGCTGCTGTACGGCGCATTCGAGAGCATGGTGCTGCCGCCGCCGGTCATCTGGAAGGACCTGGGCCTGGTGAACGGCATGGAGGATGAGGAAGCGGCGCTGGACGAAGAGCTGGCCGCCCTGCCGGTGGATGCGGGCATGGACCCGGATGAGGAAAACGGCTGGATGACCCGCTGGGTGAACGACAAGGTGAGCATGCTGCGGGCAAACTTCCCCGGGGAGAGCCTGCAGGCGGTGGCAAAGCATCTGGCCGACCAGCACAACCCGGTGGCCTATGTCAAAAGCCTGGACTTTGCGCCGGAGTACGTCAGCTGCGAATACCACACCGCCTACAGCAACCCGGACTTTATCCCAAAGCTCCAGGCCATGGGCATCAAGGTGGCCCTGTGGACCGTGGACACGGAAAAGGCTGTCCGGAGCCTGCTGCCCCTGGGGCCGGACTGCATCGTGACCAACCGCCCTGACCGCGTGCGGGAATGGGTGGAAGAAAATCAGTGACACAGAGATCGGAAAGGCTTCTCCTTTGGGAGAAGTCTTTTTTGCTGCCCTTGACAAACAGGGACAGTGGGATTACAATAGTCTCATATCGAACAGTTTTATAGAAAACAGTTTGAGCAAAAAACAATTCAGAAGGAACCGATCGTATGTGTGACGAAAAACAGAACGAATGCAGAGACCACGGGGATCCGCCCTGGGAGGGGCCGCAGGTCATCCCGGCCCAGATCCGCCGGGTGGACAACCTGATCTTCCGCAAGATCAACCAGTTTGCCCGCGCCAACGGTGTGGAGCAGGCCACCCCGATGCACGGTTGGATCATCGAGTATCTTTACCGGCACCGGGAGGAGCAGGTGTTCCAGCGGGACATTGAGCGGGAGTTTTCCATTACCCGCTCCACCGTGACCAACATCCTGCAGCTGATGGAGCGCAAGGGCTACATCCAGCGCCAGAGCGTGCCGCAGGATGCCCGGCTGTGAAACAGCTGGTGCTGACGGAAGAGGGCGTCCGCTTCCATGAAAACACCATCCTCTCCTTCCACCAGACGGACGACTATGTGGCCGGGCTGCTGACGGAAGAGGAAAACGCCGAGCTGCTCCGGCTGCTGAACAAGCTGAGGGACGCGCTGAAGTGAACCATTTGAAATGGCCGCCGCATGCGCTCTGGCCATATTCAGCGGAAGAATTATTTTGCTTTGCATTTGCGTGGAAAGCTCCCGGTTGGCCCGCCCAAGTATAACGCAAGAGTGTTCGACTCTTGTCAAAACGCCGAAAAGATGTTTGCGAAAATGTTAATTATGAACAATTTCCGAAAGTTTTGCAAACATCTTGACATTAAATCTGTTTTGTATAGAATTGTTTTGTACCAAACAAATAAAATTAACAGGAGGTAACTCAGATGATCAAAAAGCTCGTGTCACATCTGGGCGAGTACAAACGCGCCGCAGTCCTGACACCGCTCTTTGCAGCCCTGGAAGCCGTGATGGATGTGCTGCTGCCCACCATCATGGCCTTTATCATTGACCTGGGCATTGAAAAGGGCGATATGCACGCCATCGTCAAGTATGGTCTGCTCACCTTTCTTGTGGCAGCCATTGCGCTGCTGCTGGGCGTTCTGGCCGGTAAATATGCCGCCGAGGCATCCACCGGCTTTGCCGGCAATCTGCGCGATGCCATGTATGAGAACATCCAGCACTATTCCTTCTCCAACATCGACAAGTTCTCCACGGCGGGCCTTGTCACCCGTATGACCACCGACGTGACCAACGTGCAGAATGCGTTCCAGATGATCGAGCGCATGTGCGTGCGTGCCCCGGTGCATCTGGTGTTTGCACTGTTCATAGCTGTGGTCATCGGGGGCCCGTTGTCGCTGGTGTTCGTGGTGGCGGTAGTCTTTCTGGTGGCGGTGCTGGCCAGCATCATGATCCCCACCTTCCACATCTTTGACCGCGTGTTCAAGAACTACGACAACCTGAACGCCTCGGTGCAGGAGAATGTGTCCGCCATCCGCGTGGTCAAGAGCTTTGTGCGCGAGGGCTTTGAGAACGAGAAGTACACCAAGGCCTGCGAGAGCCTGTACAACCAGTTCGTCAAGGCCGAGAGCCGCCTGAGCTTCAACAACCCCGCCATGCTCACCGCCGTTTACGGCTGCAACATCGCCCTGAGCTGGCTGGGTGCCAAATATGTGCTGCATGGTGCCATCACCACCGGTCAGCTCAACGCCCTGTTCGGATACATCATGAACATCCTCATGGCTCTGATGATGCTGAGCATGGTCTTTGTGATGATCGCCATGTCGGCCGCTTCCGCCAAGCGTATCGTGGAAGTGCTGGACGAGACCACCGACCTGCCCCCGGCCAAGCAGCCGGTGCAGCAGGTGAAGGACGGCAGCATCGAGTTCGACCATGTTTCCTTTCAATATAAGCATGGTTCGGGCCGTCCGGTGCTGAACGATATCACCTTTTCCATCAAGCCCGGCGAGACGCTGGGCATCATCGGCGGCACCGGCAGTGCAAAGTCCAGCCTGGTGCAGCTGATCCCCCGCCTGTACGATGCCGAAAGCGGTACCGTGCGGGTAGGCGGTGTGGATGTGCGGGATTACAACCTGGACGTCCTGCGCCACGAAGTGTCCATGGTGCTGCAGAAGAACGTGCTGTTCAGCGGCACCATCCTCGACAACCTGCGCTGGGGCGACGCGAACGCCAGCGAGGAAGAGTGCATCCGCATGGCCAAGCTGGCCTGTGCGGATGAGTTCATCGAGCGCTTCCCGGATAAGTACAATACCTGGATCGAGCAGGGCGGCTCCAACGTGTCCGGCGGCCAGAAGCAGCGCCTGACCATCGCCCGCGCTCTGCTGCGCAAGCCCAAGGTGTTGATCCTGGACGACTCCACCAGCGCAGTGGACACCGCCACCGACGCCAAGATCCGCAAGGCCTTCCGGGAAGAGATCCCCGGCACCACCAAGATCATCATTGCACAGCGCATCTCCTCGGTGCAGGATGCAGACCGCATCCTGGTGCTGGACAACGGCCAGATCAACGGCCTGGGCACCCACGAGGAGCTGCTCAGGACCAACGCCATTTATCAGGAAGTTTACAACAGCCAGACCCAGGGCGGCGGCGACTTCGACAAGCAGGGAGGTGCGCAGTAATGGCCGTAAAAGAAGTACATGGCCCCGGCCCGCGGGGCGCACGGGGCCCGCGCCCCAAGGTGGAAAACCCGGGCAAACTGCTCAAGCGCATCATGGATGAGGTGTTCCGCAACTACCTGCCCCACTGCATCCTGGTGCTTATCTGCATCGTGGTCAGCGCGCTGGCCAATGTGCAGGCCAGCCTGTTTTTGCAGACTTTGATGGACGATTATATCGTGCCCATGACCCACCAGCAGAACCCCAGCTTTGCACCGCTGGCCGGCGCACTGCTGCGGGTGGGCTGCATCTACCTTGTGGGGATTCTGGCCGCATGGCTCAATGCCCGCGTTATGGTCAACGTAACGCAGGGCACGCTGCGCAACCTGCGCACCAAGCTGTTCACCCACATGGAAAGCCTGCCCATCTCCTATTTTGACACCCATCCCCACGGCGATATCATGTCCGTGTACACCAACGATGTAGATACCCTGCGCCAGATGATCAGCCAGAGCATCCCGCAGCTGGTGTCCAGCGTCATCACCATCGTGTCGGTGTTCTTCAGCATGTGTATGCTCAGCTGGCAGCTGACCATCGTTACCATGCTCATGGTGGCGCTGATGCTCTTCTGCTCCAAAAAGATCGCGGCAAGCTCCGGTAAGTACTTCGTGCAGCAGCAGCGGGATCTGGGCAAGGTGAACGGCTACATCGAAGAGATGATGGAGGGTCAGAAGGTGGTCAAGGTCTTCTGCCATGAGCAGGAGGCCCAGGACGGCTTTGACCGGGTCAACGACGAAATGTTCCACAGCGCGGACAAAGCCCACACCTACGCCAGCATCCTGATGCCTATCATGGTGAACATCGGCAATGTCCAGTACGTGATCGTGGCTATGGTGGGCGGCGCTCTGGCCCTCAGCGGGGTGGACACCACCATCCCCCTGGGCGTGATTGCCAGCTTCCTGCAGCTGTCCAAGAGCTTTTCCAACCCCATCAACCAGATCTCCCAGCAGTTCAACTCCATCATCATGGCCCTGGCCGGCGCGGAGCGGATCTTTGCCCTGATGGACGAGGAGTCGGAGGAGGACCACGGCACTGTGACGCTGGTAAACGTGTCCTATGACAAAGAGGGCCACCAACTGGAGGAGTCCGAGAAGCGCACCAACCTCTGGGCCTGGAGGGTCCCCCACAGCACTGACATGGTGATGGTCCCTGTGCGGGAAGAGGCGGACGGCTCCTTCACGGAGCTGAAGGCCCCAGAGGCTGGAAAAGACGAGGCCTGGGCCTGGAAATACCAGGAGCACGGCAAGGCCTTCTACCGCCCCATCCTGGGCCCGGTCCGGAATGTCGAGAGCGAGGACTACTACCTCATCAAGCTCTCCGGCGACGTGCGGTTCGACCATGTGGACTTCGCCTATGAGGAGGGCAAGACCATCCTCCACGACATCAGCCTCTTTGCCAAGCCCGGCCAGAAGCTGGCCTTCGTGGGTGCCACCGGCGCCGGCAAGACCACCATCACCAACCTCATCAACCGCTTCTACGAGGTCGATGACGGCGAGATCACGTACGACGGCATCGACGTCAAGCACATTGCCAAGGCCAGCCTGCGCGGGTCGCTC
>OOCR01000723.1_pt1 | contig 22618 bp, 22 predicted proteins | sample 1671491 | NCBI WGS metagenome assembly OOCR01 (sample SAMN06348162, study PRJEB24527) | human gut metagenome | biome: human gut; feature: ankylosing spondylitis patient; material: feces | host: Homo sapiens | place: China | collected 2015-10
CGAAATCGTGGAGATGCTGGCATGGTACGCGGCCCTGCCCGAGGCCGGGGAATGGCTGCGATACGGGACGCCCGAGCAGGAGATCATTGACGAATCCGGCGAATTGTACCGCTCCGACCTTGTAGTCGACGACGGGAAACGGATTACCGTGGTCGAATACAAAACGGGAGCGCCAACTCCAGCGCACGAAATCCAGCTCCAACGCTATATGCGCCTCATTTCCAAGGCAGCGCCCCGGCCTGTCCGAGGCGTACTGGTATACCTCGATCTCAAACGCCTTGATTACAAACAGCTACAGACATGAAGCGTTCCACCTCCATCCTCCTTTATGTTTTGCTCCCCCTTTTCTGGGCGCTCGTCCTTGCGTTCGGCTTCTTCATCTATACGTTCAATCAAGATCCCGTTGGGCTCGCCCGCGTCGTCGCGCCCGATGTCGCCGCCCGCGTTCGGGACCGTGTCGCGGCTGATGCCGGCCGCACGCATCGCAACGGTGTTCGCGACCGCCACGTGACCGCAGGTGCGCTCAAGCACCAGTCCCACGTCGGGCGCGACCGCGTCGAGGTCGGAAGCAAGCGGCATGCGCGCGACGTCCGTAAAGAAGTCGTGGTTCCAGCCGCGACCGTGCAGGACCGTGCCCGGAGCGGTCGGGTGCGCTTCGAGGTAGGCGCGGATCGTCGCTAGCATCTCTTCGAGGCTCCGCACGTGCTGCAGGTCGATTTCGTCGAGCGTACGGCCCGCCGACATCAGGTGGCAGTGGCTGTCGTTGAAGCCCGGGATTACAAGGCGCCCGCGGGCGTCGATGATGCGGGTGCCGACGGGGGCGGCGCGGCGAAGAGCTTCCGCGGGCCCCACGGCGCGGATCGTGTCGCCGACGATGAGGATTGCTTCCTCGAATCGGTTCGTGTCCGCATAGACGCGGGCGTTCTCGATGAGAGTTGCGGTCACGGTCGGGGTGTTCGAAGAAGTGTCGGTACGGGAGCAGATGTTGCGGTTTTCCATGATCGATTTCCCAATTTCGCAATTCGTGTTCGGTGTGCGCGGTGTTCGCAAGTCGTTCCGGGTTGTTCCCCGATCAGTCGTCGGCGGCAAGGGCCGGCCGAGCGATGCGCGACTCCGAGCGACGGCGGGCCGCTTCTTCGGACGACTTTTCGAAGAAGACCTTGAAGATCGCGAGCGCAATCGCGGGAACGATGAGGTTCAGCATCGCGGTGAAGGGATCTTCGAGCAGGGTCGAGACGAGGAGCCCGACCATCACGGCGATCACGGCCCAGATGAGGTACGGATAGAGCCAAACCTTGTAGGGGCGTTCCATCGTCGGATAACGGCGACGCAGGACGATCACGGCGTAGAAAGTGAGACCGTTGAAGATGATCCCGGAGACCGCGACGAGACTCGTGAGCCCCCCGAGGTCGCGCATGAAGACGAGCCCGATCGAAATGGCGGCGGAAGCAAGGAGCGCGTTGACGGGCGTACGGAAGTTGCCGTGGAGGGTTCCCAGAGCGCGGACCATCGCACCGTCGCGCGCCATCGCGTAGTAGACCCGGGGAAAGACCATCACGCAACCGTTCAGGGAATTGAAGATCGCGAGAATCATCGCAGCCGCAACCACGGTACCGCCGAAGGTACCGAAGAGCACGTCAGCCGCTTCGCGACCGAGGTAATAGTCGCCTCCTTCGATCATGGCGCGAATCGTTTCGTAGGGCAAAACGCGGAAGATCGAGTAGTTGAAGAGAACATAGAGGAGCGTGACGCCGACGATCGAGAGGATGATCGCCAAGGGGAGCGTGCGGCGCGGGTTCTTGATTTCTTCCGCGATGCTGTTGAGGTTCGTCCAGCCTTCGTAGGCCCAGAGGGTCGCAACGACAGCAAAGGCGACGGTTGAAAGAAGCGTACCCGCAGAAGGAAGCTCGTCGGGGAGCGCGATGACCGGCGTTTCAACATCGCCCAGAATGAGACCCGCACCGAGAATCACCGCGATCGGAAGGAGCTTCAGAACCATGAAGACGTTCTGCACGGCAGCCCCGGCACGCACGCCCCGGATGTTCACAAGCGTCAAAAGCAGGATCGTCCCCGCGGCAAGGAACTTCTGCGCCAAGGGCCCCATCGGAAAGACGGTCGAAAGGGCCGACGCAAAGGCCACCGCCAAGGCGGCAATCGACGCGGAAGCGGAGAGCACGAAACTCGAAAAGCCGCTCACGAAGGCCGTGCGTTCGCCGTAGGCTTCGCGCAGATACACGTAGGAGCCCCCGGCCTTCGGCATCATCGCGCCGAGTTCCGCGTAGCAAACGCCGCTCATGAGGGTAATGAGGCCCCCCGCGATCCAGACGAGAAGAGCGAGCCCGAGGTTCATGCCCGAACGCTCGAGTACGATCCCGCCGATATAGAAGATCCCCGAGCCGATCATGATGCCCGCGAGGACCGATATGCCTCCGAAGAGGCCGATTTCACGACGAAGTTCCGTCATGGATGAGTCTCCGAAAGATGAAAAAAAAGAAGCTGCATCGCGTATCGATGCAACTTCTTCTCCTTTCGGAGGCCGAACGGCCGCGTCTCGGGCGGATTCCGGCCGAGAGCTCGATCCGACGAACGCCCTCGTGGCCGGAACCCTCGATGGCGGTTTCGGCCGCCCTCCCGGAGGCACACTCCGAGAAAGCGAACGTCGTCGCGATCGATAGCTCCTCCAAAAGCCCTTGCGGACTTTCGGGAGTCGCGGAAGTATTTCTCCCGCGCCCAACGCCCGACCGACGCCTCGATCGGAGTTTCGGCGGTTTGGCCTTTCCCGGGGGTCCTCGACTGCCGTCTCGCACCCGGTACTCTTCCGCACCGCGCCTCTATCTGCGAATGCGTCCCGCCTTCGAACCTTCGCTCCGTCGGCGGAACGGGTGCCTCGGAACGTTTCCGCCCTCGGCGCCCTGTTTCCGGGAAGCGCGTTTTGCGTCTCCCGTTGCTTTTAATTTGCACGAATTTTTCGAAGGCGTGGTTCTACCTCGGCCCGTTTACCCGACTTTTTCGCGTAGCCCTCTCCGGTTGATGATGTTCGGCAACGAAGCTACGCCCTTCTGCCTAATCGATTCCGCCGAGTTTCGGGGTATGAGCGGATTGGTGAAAGCGGGCGGCCGAGCGGACACGACCTCAAAGTTTCGAAAAAGAGAAGACTCCCCTCCGAAAATCCGAGCACGGTTCTTGACTTTTCGATTTATCCGTCCTGCGACTCCCTCTCGATACCCCGCACGGCTCCGACTTGTCCGAAAGGACGGGACATCTGCAACAAACGGGGGCTTTCTGCTTCGGGAGTTGCAAAACACTCGAGCGTCGATCCCGACTCGGGCGTTCCGACCCGCTTCGTCATTGTTCCTCGCCTCCGACAACGTTCTCTTTCGGCCCGAACGACGCAACTCCACCGCCGCCCAAGGTAAAACCCCTTGGGAAAAGCGCTCCCGCGCAAAGAGAAGCGTTTCGACGGACCTCGGTGTCTTTGTTCCGGCCGCCGCACCGCCTGCGTTATGTCAGAATGGTCATAAGGAATCGGCCCTTTCGCGTCCGATTTTCACCCCAGGAGGTAAACCCATGCGCATTCTCGTTCCCGTCGACGGCAGCAGCCACAGCCGCAAAGTCCTTCAGTTCCTCGCCGCCCGTCGGGCGTTGCTCGGTTCGAGCCCGACGATCGACCTCGTCAACGTTCAGCATTCGGTTCCCTCGGCCGTGATGCAGTTTCTGGACCTTCAGGCCGTGCGTTCGGCCTACGAAGCCGAAGGCCGCAAGGTGTTCGATGCCATCAAGGCGGACATCGACCTTTCGGGGCTCGAACCCGAAGAAAAGGTGATTCTCGGCGATGCGGGCACCGCGATTGCCGAAGAAGCCGACCGCACCGAAGCGGACCTCATCGTGATGGGTACGCGCGGTCTCAACCCCGTGAAAGGCTTCTTCTTGGGGTCCGTTTCGACGAGCGTCTTGGCCCACACGAAGACGCCGCTTCTTCTCATCCGCAACGAAACGCCCGTTCCCGAGACGAGCAACGTCAAGGTGGGGATTGCGGTCGACGGAGCCGAAAACGGGATTGCCGCCGTCGAATACGTCCTTTCGAACGCCGAATTCTTCGGCCCGAACGCGACCTTTGAAATCGTTCACGCAACGCCCGCCTACCACACGCTCCTTTCGACCTCGGCTTACATGGTCGATACGATCGGGCCGCTCGTGACCGAAAAGGAATTCACCGACGCTCAGACGAAACTCTTCGAAGAAGCCGTCAGGCCCGCGATCGAACTCTTCCGCGCGGCGGGTCTTCCCTGCGAAGCCCGGCATTTGACGGGCGAGGCCGCGACGACGATTGCCGAATATGCGGACGCGAACCTCGACATGCTCGTCATGGGCTCGCACGGGCGCGGGAACTTCTCCTCGGCCGTGATGGGCTCGACCGCGATGCACATCGCCGCCGAAACGAAGGCGCCGATTCTCATCGTTCGCAACTAACCCGACGATCTTCGACCTTTCCGGACGGCCCCTCGACGGACCGTCCTCAAATCGTCGAAGCCGCAGGCCGGAAACGCTTCCGCAGTGCATCGCACCGAGGCGCCGTTTCCGGCCGTTTTGCTTTTTTCCGAATCGTTTTTCGAACACTTTTCACCGGAGGCACTCTGCCATGCGTGCACCCGTCACCGTTCGCAGCGGTCGCGACATCGCGGCCCTTGTTCATGAAATCGGCTTTCTGCCGTTTTACTCCACGCCCGCCCCGGGGTTTTCGCTTCGAGATCTCACCGACCCCGCCATCTGGATTTCGAACGACCAAAGCGTCAATCCCTGGTACTACCGGCAGGACGTCGCGTTGGACGATCGGATCGTCTACGGGAAACTCTTCGACGGGAAGATGGGCTTCGTCGACATCGATCTTTTCCCCGACTTCGTCCGCGTTCGTCGCGACGGACGCGACCCCCGCGAAATGCTCGAAGCAGGCTTTTTGAAACCCGTCGACCTCGCGGTTCTCGACGCGATCCCCCACGGCGAGAGCCGTACGGAACCGCTCATCAAAGAGGACCTCATCGTCGAACCGAAGGGTATCCCCGCAGCGCTCGCGCGGCTTCAGACGGCGACCTTCCTCTATACGGCCTCCTTCGAATACAAGCTCACCCGCGGAGGTCGCCCCTACGGGTGGCCCCTGGCCGCGTACATGCGGCCCGAAGAAGAGCTCGGGCGCGAGCGGGTCTTCCCCAGGCCCGAACGCACGTACGAGGCCGCCCGTGCGGCGCTTCTCGAGCGGGTGCTCGCGGTCGTTCCCGACGCGCTCGAACGGTCGCCCGACGGCGTCCGACGGCTGATCGAATTTGCGATGGGGCCGAAAGCCAAAACAACCAAAAGGGCCGCCAAGACCGCCCGGACCGCCCGTAAAGGAAAAGCAGAAAAGACCGCACCGTCAAGCATCGGGAGGAAGTGAATCCCTACGGCGATGTCTTTTCCCGTACGCCCTGCGGTCCCGATCGCGGGGTGTTTTTCTGCACCCAAAACAAACCGAACGTTCGTTATGTTGGGATTCGAACACGCCTTCTTCATTTTCTTCATTTGCGAGGTTTGTCGTGTACGGATACCTGCTTCTCACCGCCGCCATTGTTTCCGAAAGTAGACTTATTCTTTCCTCTCGACCCTCCCTACTCTTACGCTCGGCCCCCCCTGATGTCGGCATCGGAAAGCACGCACAACACGGCCATGCCCCTCGGATCGAAAGACTCGAACGAAGAACCGCAGCTCAACGCTCACAAACGCCCGAAAAAGCCCGCCGAAGTGCGCCGGCGGGTACCGGAGGTCGCGCAGGAGCTCGCGAGCACGGCGGGCGCCGAAGGGGTGCGATTTTCCGAGGTCGCCAAGCGCGCCGACGTCACGACGGGCGGGATCGTGCACCATTTCCCGAACAAAAACGCGTTGCTTGCAGCCGTGATCGAAGTGCTCGTCGAGGAAATGGAGCACGACGTAGAAGACGCGATCGGACGCGGGGAGCCCGCTCCGTATCTCGTGACGCGTGTGTATCTCAAACACACCCTCGCGGAAACCAATGCACGTTTCGCCGCGCTGATGCGCCTCGTTCTCTCGTCGAGCGAGCTCGGGCGCTTGTGGAATGTCGGGCTGGATCGGATGCTCGAGCGCGCCCATCCCACGGACCGCTCCACGAAGGCCTATCTCGTACGCTGTGCCGCGGACGGCCTTTGGCTTGAAGGGATCGCAAATTCGGGTGCCGTCTCCGATGCGCACCGCGAGGCCGCGCAGACGCTCGCGAGCGAGATCGACATGCTCGCTGCCGAAGCCATGTCTTCTGCGTCCGAGGCTCTTTGAGACCGCCCGGCGGGAAGCCCGTAGATCACTGAGTACTACGAACATAACGAAACTTCGCACTCGCAGCCAGTCGTTGCATCGTCCTTCTTTCGGATCCGTTGCGGGAACGGTTGCGCTACGATGATTTCGGGCGCCTTCCCGAGGCGCAACGCGTACGCTGTTACGCGACTCGTACTCTATGAGAAGAAGGAGAAAAACCGTGAAAACCATCGGCATCCTGGGCGGCATGTCCTGGGAATCGACGCTCACCTACTACAAAGTAGTCAACGAACTCGTACGCGACCGCTTGGGCGGGCTCCATTCCGCGCAAATCGCGCTGCGCAGTCTCGACTTCGAGGAAATCGAAGCCTGCCAGCGCTCGGGCGACTGGGCCCGGGCGGCGGGGATTCTTGCGGAAGCCGCGCGCGAACTGGAAGCGGCGGGCGCAGACGTGATTCTCATCGCCACGAACACCATGCACAAGGTCGCGCCCGAAGTGGCGCGCGCCGTCACGGTTCCGCTTCTTCACATTGCCGAAGCCACGGGCGCCGCGCTCGCGCGTCGCGGGATTCGCAAGGTGGGGCTCCTCGGTACCAAGTACACGATGACGGAACCTTTCTACAAGTGCCGCCTCGAAGCGCAGAATTTCGACGTACTCGTTCCCGCACCCGACGACATCAACCTCGTCAACCGCGTCATTTTCGACGAACTGTGCCTCGGCACCATCCGTCCCGAATCGAAGGTCGAATTCCTTCGCATCATCGACGACCTCCGCCGTCGCGGCGCCGAGGGAGTGATTCTCGGTTGCACCGAAATCGGGCTTCTCGTCACGCAACAGGACACGGACCTTCCCGTTTTCGACACGACGCTCATCCACGCGGAAGAAGCCGTGCGCTTCGCGCTCGGAGAGAGCACGGACGAAAAGCAAGAATAAGGTCGAGGCATCGTCCTAAAAAAAGGCCCCTGCAACAGCACCTGCGACGCCTCCGCTTTTTCCGAAGCGGGGGCGTTCGTTTTTGTCTCGAACGCTCCTGACCGTTTCAAAGCTTTCGACCGTTTCTCCTCTTTTTTCAAGTGCCGCCCCGTTTCCCGCGACCTCACGTCGGGTCCGTCCGCCGCACGTACCTCGAATTCGCTACAATATTCGATTCCGAATTGAACAACTGTTCAGTTTCTTTTCTCAAACGTTACCTACCGTTTTCCCGAACGCTTCGGCTCACCCGCAACCCCGTCATGACCCACCGCTCCGACGCAGAAGAAGAAACCGCCGACACTTTGCGTGACGCATCCCGCCGAAAAGATCGACCTGCCGATACGTCCTCAAGGAAAGCGCAAAGTCCGATGCGAAAGGCGGTACGTGTGATTCTGCGAACCGCCGCGGCGGGCGCGGTGCTCTTCGTCGCATCCTTTGCGTTCCTCGAAACGAAGGCGGGCTTGTCGAAAATCGTCGACTGGGGGCTTTACGACATCGAGCCCTCCTGCACGTTTTGCGAGCGGTTGCCGGACGCATCGGCCCTGGACCTCATCGCGCATGCGGGCGGAAAGATCGACGGGTTCACGTACACGAATTCCCGCGAAGCGCTCGCGGCATCGCTCGAAGGGGGGTTCCGCTTCATCGAGCTCGACCTTCGTCGCACGCTCGACAACCGGTACTTTGCCGCGCACCGCGTGAAGGAATTCAACGCGATGACGGGGTACCCCGAGAATTTCGAGATTCCGCCCACCTCTTCGGACGTGCGCGAGCGCACGATCGAGGGGAAATTCACGCCGATTCTCCTCGAAGACCTCGTGCCCGTTTTCGAAAAACACCCCGAACGCGTGCTCGTCACCGACAAGGCGAATCGCTACCGCAAGCTCCTCGACGAATTCCCGCTGCCCGACCAGCTCCTCGTCGAAGTGCGGAACGTCGACCAGTACGTGGCGGCCAAATTGGCGGGCGTTCCGAACGTCGCGGTCGACACGGCGGACCCCGACGTGGTGCGCCGCTACGGGATCGAACTCGTCGTCGTTTCGGCGGACCTTCCCGCCGAAGCGCTCAAAGCGTTGAGCGACACGGGCGCGAAGGTGCTCCTTTCGACCTACGAAAATTGCAACGACATCCCCGAATCCGCCCGGGAGCTCGCGTCGCTCGCGTACGTGGATACGTGCTCCGCGGGCCGAGTCGAGTCCGAAATCTCAGAACACCGTCGGATCTGACGACATCGAACGAACTCAGCGGGATTCCGAGAGACGACCGCGGAAAAGGCGGCTGCCTTCGTACGGCAACCGCCTTTTGTTTGTCGGATTGGTTCGGTCGGTCTTCGCCGCTTTCGTATCCGCGACGAATCAGAGCGGGAGCAGCTCCAACACGCCCTTTTGCACGTCGCCGAGCGGCGCCCACTGAAGCTTCGCACGCCGAAGACCGGGCACGTTGATATCCTCTTCGCGGTTGAGGATGCGAATCTCTTCGGGCAACGACGCCGCAAAGGCCGAAGAAAGCGCCGGATAGACGCCGGGGTCCCGGCGGCCCTTTTCGATGTGCACGGCCGCCATGCGAGAGGTGAGCCGCGCGCCGTAGGAAAATCCGTCGACGCGCGCGTCGGGAGTACCGTCGGAGAAGAGAACGCCCCCGAAAAGCGCCGGGGCGATCTCGGGCGAAAAGGCGCGGTGAATCGTGGCGCGCTCTTCTTCCAGACTCGCGGAAAGCACCCCGCCCTCGGTTTCGGTTGCGTACCAGACATCGAGAAATTCGAGGGCCCGTGCGATCGTTTCCCCGTCGACCGTGCCGTCTTCGCGCACGAAAGGTCGAAAGACCGCTTCGGGATTGGCCGTCCGGTAGCGCTTTGCGAGATTGCGCTTTTTCGCCATCGCACGCCCGTCGAGCGTTTCGATGCGGTCGCGCCGGTAGAGGTAGTCCCAGTCGCCCGAACTCGACACGACGCGGAAGCGCCGCTCGGGGACCGCACGTTTGACGGCCCGAAGAAGGTCGTCGACGGGACCGTAAAGGCGAAGGGGTTCGGTCCCTTCACGCTTCGCAATGCCTTCGAGCATCTCGACGTGCCGAGCCGTGAGGTTCGTGCCGATCGGAAGGCAATAGACCGGCTCCTCGACCGAAATCGACACGGTGCGAAGCCACAGGGCGCCGTCCGTCTCCGCCGCGGCGACACCCCGCTCGATCCCTCGCGTCAGAAGCGACACGATCGAAAGGTTGCAGTCGCCGTTCCCGCCCGCGGGCAGGTAGGTTTCAAGAAGAGAACGGCTTGCGAGGGTGAGCGGCTGAAAGTCGAGGCTGTCGGAAGACATAAGGAATTTCTAGTGTTCGACGGAAAGGCATAAATTCTACCAATTTCTGACCGAGCCGCCCGAGATGAAAGTTCCTCAACCGTTTCCCTATTCCGCCGCCTTGTCGGACTCTCGTATACTTTTTGCCTCAACCACCGCCTCAGGGCGTTCGCGGGCCTGCTCGTCCGTCGAGCCCCCATTTGACGACCATGCACTACGATCTCACCGACCTTCGCATGTTTCTCGCGCTCGCGCGCACGCTCAACATGGCGGCCGCCGCCGTCGAATCGGGCCGCTCGACCGCGGCGTTGAGCCAGCGACTCAAAAAGTTCGAAGCCGAAGTCGGCACCCCCCTTTTCGTTCGCGAAGCGCGCGGCCTGGCCCTCACGACCGCAGGCCACGCCTTGAAACCTCTCGCCGAAGAAGTACTCGCGACGAGCGCCCGAATGGAGTCGGCGCTGGCCGCCTTTCAGCCGGGAAGCCGCCCCGTCGTGCGGATCGCTTCCAATACGTCGGGAATCCAAAATCACCTGCTCCCCGCCGTGGGCGCCTTTTTGCACGAACACGCGGTGCGACTCGTCTTTCTCGAGCGGCAAAGCCGAGCCGCCGTCGAGGCCGTATTGGCGGGCGAAGCGGATCTCGCGTTTTCGCTTGAGCGCGCGGCCCGCGAATTCGAGCCCGAAGCGCACGTCGTTCCCTTTGCAGTCGACCGACACGTGCTCGTCGCACAGCCCGACCATCCGCTCGCACGGGAAGAATCCGTGCGACTTCGAGACATTATCGATTTCCCTTATGTGGGCCTACCCGAAACCGCCCCGATGGGGCGCGCCATGCGGGAGCGCACCCGTGCGCTCGGTCTTCGGTACGAGCCCGCCGTTGAGGTGCCCTCCTTTTCGCTCATGCTTCGGCTCGTTCTCGACGGGGCGGGCATTGCGGTCGTGCCGCGTTCGGCGCTTCGCCCGTTCGGCGGGCATGAAGCGCTTTCCGTCGTGCGAATCGAGGAACCCTGGGCCCTGCGCCCGCTCGTTTTTGCCTATGCCGCAGCGCGTCCGCCCGTCGGGGCCGCGCGTGATTTTCTGGAGTTCCTCGGGCGGGACGGTCGCATCGAGTGAGGTTCCGGCGGTCTTTCCCCGAAGGGTTTCGAGATCGCGCCGTGGCCGCCGCTTCGCAGTCCTTAAGTCTTCGTTAAGTTTTCCCAAAGCGACGCGTACGCCGTAAAGCGTAGAGTGCCCTCATCGCAAAGAACGTCGAAGCGCACCGATGCTTTCGACGCTTTCAATGCGACCCCACACTCAACGGAGACCCCCATGTTCCAATTGAAGACTTTGATTGCCGCCGTCGGCCTCGCCGTCGCGGGCTCGACCTTGGCGGCGGGCACCGACCTCGCCTCGTTCCATTCCAAGATGGGCGGCTGCGCCGTCTGTCACGATTCGGCCACGGTGACGGCCGTCACCGTTCCCGACGACGAACGCGACCTCAACGCGAAGTGCGTCGCCTGCCACGGCGACTACAAGGCGCTCGGCGAAAAGTCGAAGAATCTCCCCTTCAATCCGCACGCCTCGCACCTCGGTAACATCAACTGCACCTCCTGTCACACGGCGCACGCCGAGCCGAAGCTCGCCTGCAACGACTGCCATTCCTTTGACATGAAGATGCCTTTCGCGTCGAAGAGCGCGAAGCCCGCCGACGCAACGAAGGCGGGCGAAGGTTCGTGGGACGAACGCATCGACGAAAAAGCCCTGGCCGCCGCGCTTGCCGCTCCGGCGCGCGAAACCGTGGACGTTGTCGTGATCGGTGCGGGAAGCACCGGCTACAACGCCGCCATCAGCGCGAAGCGAGCGGGCGCCTCCGTGCTTCTTCTCGAAAAGCACGCCTTCTCGGGCGGTAACTCGATGCTCGCCGCGGGCGGCTACAACGCCGTCGGCACGAAGCAGCAGGCGAAAAAGGGCGTGCACGACACGGTCGAATCCTTCATTGCCGACACGATGAAGGGCGGTCGCGGCAAGAACGACCCCGAGCTCGTTCGAATTCTTGCCGAAGAAAGCGCTGCCGGTATCGAATGGCTCGAGTCGCTCGGCGCCAACATGGACGACCTGAAGCGCTCGGGCGGTGCCGCCCACGACCGTACCCACCGTCCTGCGGACGGGAGTTCCGTCGGTCCTCACATCATCGACGTGTTGCGCGCCGCGGCCGAGAAGGAAGGCGTTCCCGCCCGCGTCAATTCGCGCGTCGTCAAAATCAATCTCGACGCCGATCACAAGATCGAAAGCGTCATCGTGCACGGGAAGCATTCGGGGTACTACAAAGTGGCCGCCAAGGCCGTGGTGCTCGCAACGGGCGGCTTCGGCATGAACAACGAAATGGTGAGCTTCTACCGTCCGACCTTCAAGGGCATGACGAGCTCCAACAACGTGACGAGCACCGGGGACGGCCTTCGCATGGCGCTTAACATCGGCGCCTCCGCGACCGACATCGATTGGGTGCAGGCTCACCCGACGGTCGGGAAGGAAAGCCGCATCCTGATTTCGGAAACCGTTCGAGGCGTGGGCGCCGTGATGGTCAACGTCAAGGGCGAACGCTTTGTCAACGAACTCACGACCCGCGACCGCGCTTCGGACGCGATCCTCGCGCAGCCCGAACGCTCCGCCTGGTTGGTCTTCGACAGCCAGCTCTACAAGAAGGCGAAGATGGTGCGCGGGTACGACCACCTCGGGATGCTTCGCAAGGCTGATACGGTCGAAGGGCTCGCGAAGGCGATGGGGGCCGATCCGAAGACCCTTGAAAAGACGCTCGCCGACTACAACGCCTACCGTGCGGCCGGCAAGGACGAAGCGTTCGGGCGCGCCGACATGCCGCTCTCGATCGACAAGGCTCCCTTCTACGCCGTCGCCGTCGCGCCCGGCATTCACCACACGATGGGGGGCGTTGCCATCTCGACCGAAAGCGAAGTGCTCGACATCCAGAGCCGTCCGATTCCGGGCCTCTACGCCGCGGGTGAAGTGACGGGCGGCGTGCACGGCTTCAACCGCCTGGGCGGGAACGCCGTCGCGGATACCGTGGTGTTCGGTCGCCGCGCGGGCGAACACGCCGCGAAGTACGCGCTCGGCAAATAACGAAAGTCCTCCGTGCGCGTCGACCGGAGACGCGCACGGGACTGAAACAAGGCGAAAAAGCCGTCCGTTCGGATGCAATACAAGCTTCCGAACGGACGGCTTTCTTTTTCGGATTTCCGTTTCGGGCTACCTTTAGAACCGTCTTTCAGGGGCTGCGGGCTCAACGACCCTTCTTCACCATGCGGACGATCCGTCGCGCAAGTTCGCCCTCGCTCTATTTTGCTTTTGCCAAGAAGTTTCGCCGCATCGGTCGTGAGGCGTGCTTCGGACTCTCCTTCCGTTCGATGCTCGGCCGTTCGTTCGCTCCAAGCCTCGGACTCCCGGATAAAGCGTGCGATCTTCGGATCGAGCCGCACCGCGAGGGCCTTCTCACGCACTCGTTCGCAAAAGCGAAGTTTCCCCCCGTTCCGCAAGCCTCGGGGAAAAACACGGGTCGACCCGCGCGGCCTAAGCATAAAGCCGAATCCCCCTCCCCGACATTTCGCCTAATCCAATTCGCCGAGCATCCTTGAGAGGGCGCAGGACTGGGACGAATTCCGTTTTTTTCATGCGTTCGCCCCTGAAAACCCGACACAAGAAATCGAATTGCTCCGATAGAGTGAAAGAACCGCGACGCAACTTGAGTGCCCGCAGCCGCCCGAATCCTTTCAATCACGGGGCGAGCCTGAGGGCCCGCGCGCGGGACATTCTCACCGAGGGTTCACCCCCTCACCTTTGGAACAACAGCCATGACCCGAATGAACTTCCGCTTTGGGTTCCCGGCCGCAAAACGACCGGGATTTAGTAAGGAGTAACTACCATGTTGCAGGTTTTCGCTACGCTCAGCCGTTTGGCCAACAAATTCTTTGCCGTCCTCGTCGTCATTGCGGGCGTGATCGGCTTCATTTTCCCGGAAACCTGCAAACTCATTGCTCCCTACATTTCGATTCTGCTCGGCGTCGTCATGTTCGGGATGGGTCTTACGCTCTCGCCCGCCGACTTCCGTGAGGTCGTGCGCCGTCCGCGCGACGTCGTCCTGGGCGTTCTCGGGCAGTTCGTCATCATGCCGGTCTCGGCCTACGTCCTTTGCCTCGTGATGAACCTTCCGCCCGAACTCGCGGTGGGTCTGATGCTTCTCGGTTGCTGCCCGGGCGGTACCGCTTCGAACGTTGTGACGTTCTTGGCGCGCGGCGATGTGGCGCTTTCCGTCACGATCACCTCGTGCACGACGCTCTTGGCTCCCCTCGCAACGCCCGCCCTCATGTGGCTCTTCGCGAGCGAATGGCTTGCCGTCGATCCGACCGCGATGTTCCTCTCGATCGTGCAGATCATCCTTCTCCCGATCGCTGCGGGCGTGCTCGTTCACAAGGCCCTCGGCTCGAAGCTCGACAATGTCGTCGCCGCGTTGCCGCTCGTTTCCGTGACCGCCATCGTTCTGATCGCCGCTGCGGTCGTGGCGGGCACGCAAAAGCAACTCTTGAACGCCGGCCTTCTCGTCTTCACGGCGGTTTGCCTGCACAACGCGATGGGTCTCGCTTTAGGCTATCTCCTCGCGAAAGCGACGGGCATGAATCTCGCGAAGCGCAAGTGCATGGCGATCGAAGTCGGCATGCAGAATTCGGGCCTCGGCGTGGCGCTTGCGACCGTTCACTTCGCCGCGAACCCGATGGCGGCCCTCCCGTCCGCGATCGGCGCCCTCTGGCACAACGTGACGGGGCCGGTTCTTGCTTCGGTCTTCGTCAATTGGCGTGAAGAAGGCGAAGCGCCCTCTTTCTTCGACCGACTCGAAGCCTCCGCTCGGAAGCCCGAAACGGAAGTCGCCTAAAAGGTCTTCACCGCTTATACGGGCACGAACGGACTTCATGACCCGACGTGCCCGACCAAGAATCCAACCCCCGACCGACGGAAGCGGTCGGGGGTTTTGCGTTTTCGATCCCTTTCGACGCCTCCTTTCCCGACCGAATTTGAGGTCCGCCTTCTGAGCTTCGTTTTTCGGAACGGACATCTTTTGATTCTGAAAGCGAACTAGCCCGAAAGGCTTCCGCACACGATCGCAGCTCCGACTGCTTTTCTTCGCGTCACGCGACCGCAGCCGTCTTCTATCTTTTGTCTTCAGGGATTCGACGATTTTTTAGATAATTTCGTCCTGTCGCGTACTTGCTTGAAGAGGCCGACTTGATATAATGCTTCCTTGCGAAAACGAAACCGTTGCCACGTGCTCCGCTAAGGCCGAGAGACTGATAGGGATGTCACCTAAGCGTCGGTTTCGGACGTCGCCCCGACCTCGGATTACTCGGAATGAACAGCAAGGGGCGGCGTTTTCGCATCCTCCGCCTTCCGCCCAATCTCTCTTCGTGCACACGGCCTGCACTCAAACCGCAACGTTTGCACCGCCGCTTTATTCCCGCTTACCACATCCCCGAACGCCCGTAACGACTCCGACCCGCGCGTTAAGTGAACCGGTGCTGAATGGTCTTCAAGACCTTGTCCTTTGCAAACATGTTTTGGCCGTCCATGCCCTCCTGGGGAAAAACTATGTCCTAGATTTTCGACGGTTCGAGGTGCTCGTTCGACCTCGGTTTTGCGTGCGGACTCTCATAGGGACTTAGACGTCCCCTGTGAAAGATTTGTCCATGAGCTTGACGAGAACGAAAACTTGCGCTGTGGCACGCCCCCCAAAGGCCGTGTCCGTATAAGGGCGTTGTTGCACCGGAGCCGTAGGGCGCCAATCCAAGACCTCGTACCACACGGGATAAAAGTGAGGGTTGGCGTTTTCGTTTTTATACTCTTCGAATCGATACTTTCCCCTCTACGAGCAGGTTCGGGTTGCGAAAGAGGATCATAGCCCGCCCGAAAATTCGAAGATGACGGGCTCGTTCATCGAGTTCGCAATCTGCACCGCCACGGGATTCGCGGCTCGCTTCAATCACTGCACGAACGGCGCTGAGACGGACCTTCCTCAACGAGAGCCTTTTGCTGAGCAATACGCTCGGCCTGAGTTGCGGTCTTTTTTTTCGTCGTCTTGACGCAGCTCGAAAGCGTAATCTTCACAGCCGCGTTTTTTTTTGAAAGGCCGACCGCCCGGCGTTCATCGCGTCGACGATTTCGGAGAGTGCCTTTTACCGATCGTCCAGGTTCTTGATCGGGATTGCCTTTTTGTTGAGGCGAACTTCGAAAATGTCGCCTGTCTTCTTCACGGCGAGCGTGACGGTTTGAGAATCGGCGAACGTCAGGTTGACTTCGCGGTACGACAGTCCCGCCTTGCGCTTGGTCGTCGTCGGAATGTCGACCGACACGACGGACGCGCCCAGGCGCGCGAACTGGCGTTGAATGGTCTTCACGGCCTTGTCCTTTACGGACAGGTCGTCAAAGCCGAAAAGTAGGTTTTGGCCGCCCATGGGGACCTCCTAGGAAGTAATTACGTCCTAGATTTTCGGCGGCTCTGGGCGCCCGACCGCCCAAGGTTTTCCGTTTGGGGCGGCGGCCACAGGCAAGAAAAAACCCCGCATGGAGCAGGTTTTTTTAGCCTCGTAGGCTTGCCGGCTTAGTATGCATAACGGAGCATTGGTTCGTAAGGCAAATAGCGGGCGAAATATTCGTCGAGCTTATCGCTCTTTACATCCCTGGCAATTTTTTCTCGCCGCCCCTTGATCCAGTCAAGTTCCGGCCAACTCGTCACTAATTCGGGCGGCATGCCCGAATTCAATTTGTATGCCTCGACGGCTTCCTCGTAGGTCAAGATACCGCGGCAGCCGTTTTCAAGAAACCTACGGTAAGCATTTGAGAATCTGTACGTCTTGTTCCCCACATCGTCCTCCCAGTCGCTACGCGGGCCGTAGGCGTCGTACATCCGTTCTTCGAATGTGCGATCGTCTTCGTCGCTGTACAGGTACTCGTCGTTCAGCTTGTCGTCTCCGATCATTTTTGTTCTCCAAACTTTTGTCTGTATGCGTTATCGATTACATGTCCAATAGCCATCGCAACGGGACGAGGAGACGCGTTTAGCTTGTACTCGCAAAAGGCCTCTGCGATCAATTCCTCATCGTTTGTCGCTGCATATGTTGAAACCTCCGCTACAATATCAACTGTGGCGAGCCACCCAGATCTCAGCCTTTGAAACTCTGGACTACTCGTTATGCCGAGTAGGTGGACCAAGGCGTGACCCAGTTCGTGCATAGTAACTGACTCTGCGGCCCCGTATGGTTCTTGGTCGTGCGCTCCCCGCACATGATACCCCGTTGCCACGGCTTGCGCGTAATTAACCTGCATAGAGTTATCGCGGTACATACGGAGAAACAGGATGCCGCCACTCCCTTCGTAACAACTAAGCGCTGCACACTGCTCGATATCTCTACTCCTCAAGTCAAGCCTGGATGAGAGTTTATCCCACTGAGTCAGGTCTGGGCTCTCGCGCAAAAGCCTCGCCATAGCCTTCTTTTTTGCCCACGTTTTCCACAAAGCCTCCCAACAAGCCTCCATCAGTTCGTCCTGCATGATCGGACGCTTGCCGAGCACTTTCTGAACCTTTTTATCGCCCTCTGCATCGCAAGCGCAGACGAAAAGTGACGCCTCGCCTGGGGATATCTCCACAAGGTGCTCGCCACCACCAAGATGCTCAAGTACCGCGTTGTGAAATCGCTCCCCGTAAACAAACGGAACCTTTTCCAACAGATTATCGCGCTCAATAATTTCATCAATTGCATTTTTTGCGCGTTTCATGTTAGATTTGCTCACTTGGTCAAATCCCCAGGCCGTTGAGAAAACCTGAAGACCATTATCGTCGTCCACGATCTTCGGGTAGCGCAAAATTACGTCCTGAAGAGCCTTTACTGCTCCTTTGGAGTTTTCTGCATTCATACCTTCCAACGACACAAAGCTGTGAGGCATCCACGTTTGGACCTGCTTCGTGTATTCCTCGGGTGTCAGGGTCTTAGACATGTCCACCGGGTTGTTTTGGACGCGTATGCGAGACCCGTCGTCGAAGGCCACAAGGTCCCCCGCGCAAAGCGTCCGGTCGAATTTCGTCTTCGCCGTTCGGCGCTGAATCAGGCAGCGCGTCATGTTTCGCTGGCGCCCCTCCGTCTTGAAAGGCGAGTAGCGAACCGAGCGGGGCTTCGATCGGTTCCCGAAGACGAAGCCGCTCGCGGCGTCCCGGTTTGAGAGTCGGTGACGGTTAAGTTGACTTCGGCGGTACGTCTGCCCCGCCTTTCGCTTGGCCGTCGTCGGAATGTCGACCGACACGAGACGGACGCGCCCAAGCACGAAAACCAGTGCTGAGTGGACTTCACGGCCTTGTCCTTTTCGGACGGGTCGTCGAAGCCGAATAGGATGTTTTGGCCGCCCATGAGGGACCTCCTAGGAATTGATTACGTCCTAGATTGTCGGCGGCTCGGGGCGCTCGACGGTCCAAGGTTTTCCGTTTGGGCCGGCGAACACAGGCAAGAAAAACCCCGCACGAGGCGGGGTCTCGTTAGTTAAGGTTTCGGATAGAAAAAATCCAGAATCTCGTATCCTTCTTTGCAGCTTGAGCCTCGGGCGTGCTCTCCATCATCGAGAACGCAGAAAACTCCCCCAAAATACTGGACGTCGAACCGATCGGCCGGAGAAAAGATCCAAACGTCGTAACCATTCCACTGCCCAAGGTACTTATAACCGCGCATGCCCCTTTTGTGGAACTCTGCCAAAACCCGTTCGGGCGCTTGTTTAGGGGTCATGACGCCTCCTGATGATTTTTCGAATGAAAGGGACGTTCACCTGCGCGTTATCAACGCGTAGGATAGCCGGAGAAAAACCTTCCTGCATCGAGTATTTCACTTCCACCCGACGCATAAAGGAATCTAAGATTTCTTTCTTCCCAAGGAACCTGTCCCCCGACTGAGGATCGTATACCATGAGGACACCATCCTCGTTTCGCGTCAAGATTACCACGTGTCCACCACCGCCGTCCAAATTGACAGTCAGAAGGTACCGCTCGCCCTGTTTCACGACGCTTTCGAACCATTTGACGGCCCGCTTCCCATTACTCACTTTCGCGTTGACTTGGCGGACAGGATAGGTTCCGGTTGTCGGGTCAACCCAGGCAAGGCTTACCAAGTGAGCAAGAATACCGGTTGCATAATTGTCACGCGGAACCAGCATTACATCGTACCCCTGCGACGCAACTCATAAGCAACAACGCACGTCCGACAGTTTAGCGAATAAGAATCGTTGACTCCCGCTCTAAACCGGGTTTGCCCTGTGCTCGTTGGCCTCCTCATGAGACATGGGAGCCCCTTTCTGTGCGCCGTCAACGTCGTTTGCCTCTGGCTCGTACACCCCCCGAATCTTGTACCCTTCGCCAAACACTTCCCTGAACCACTGCTGCATCGGCTCGTATTCCAATAAGAGACGTGCGTCCTCCTCGACCATCGCCTGAACATAACGTTGATTCTTCGGGAGAAAGGTGCGTATGAGTTCAAGTAGCTTCGCCGTGAGGCGAGCCTTTTCCTGCCCCGAAGCACCAAGCATTTGGTACCGTCCCTGCTTGATCCGGACCTTCTGGTCGCAAGTTGAAAGTTCCTCTAGATCCATTGTTCCTTGCCCTCCCTAAAACACGTTGGAACCTGAAACAGGCATTTTCGGGAGCCCGGGTCGTGCAATCGTCCCTGTTTTTCCGTGCAGGGCTGCTCAACAAGCTCGTCCGTGGGAGAAAAACCTGTGTTTGCGGCCTAGCAAAAATTTGGGACTGTGGTAATATCAAGCAAGCAAGGAAAACGGATCTAGTTACGGCAGTTCCATCGCGGGCGAGAGACCGCAAGTGGAACAAGGAAGCCTGACAGGTTCGGGTGCCGCACTTACCGACAGGACTCGTAGCTGAAGGGATGTGCGGCATTTTCTTTTGCGGATGCAGGCTTACGACAACATCGCCCTCCATAGCAATTGCGGCTTCAAATTTCTTGTGTCAACCGTCAAAAGACGGAGTTCTTTCCGTAATTATTTGGCACAGTTGATTTAACGCGGTAAACTTTTCTTGCGTTGATTTCTCCTCCCGGTCCAAAAGTGAGGCACCGCATTTCGCAAGGCCTCGTACTTATTGTTCCTCTTCTTCAATGCTCGCGAAGTATCGAAGAATTTCCATGCCTTCTTGTGGCGGGGTGTAATGCACATCCTCACCATTCTCAAGAACGAACACGGGCAACCCAATATATCGAATTTCTGTTTCATCGGCCGGATCCGGGCCCCACACGTTGTACCCGTTCCATTTACCGACATACCTACACCGGCTGTACCCCAAATCGAGAATAAGTTCCTTTACTTTTTCAGGAGCCATGATACCCCCTAATGATTTTTCGTATGAACAGTATGTTCACTTAAGCATTGTCGATACGGATGAGCGAAGGCAAGAATCTTAGAGCTTTCCCAATTACGATATCGTTCATGAAGTCTTCAATCTCTCAATGACCCAAGTATGGGCTCCGGTCTGCGGATCGTAGATCCATGAGTACATCATCCCCGTTTCCGGTTGATATTACCACGGCCAACATCTCCCCTCAAAAATGACAAAAGAATGTGGCGTTCGCCTTGCTTAACCGTCTTTTCAAACCACTAAACGGCCTGTTATTTGGTTTTTACACGTGTACTCGCTCTCGTCACAGGGTAGTCGTTTGTTTTGGATCAATCCAAGCCAGATTCACCATACGGGCTAGAAGCTCTGTTGCCCTCTTTCCATAAGGACCGGCGGAGGCTTAGTACGTGTAGCGAAGCATCGGTTCGTAGGGTCGATACAGAGAGCGGAACTCATCCAAGCTGAGACCAAGTGCCGACCGAATACGCTCCTCACTTTCTGCACATTGTTCTCGCTGACTCTTAACCCAGTGGGATGAGGGTGGAAAAAACGGACTTGCTAACCCCGGGGGGTTTAAGGCACGATACAACCTCGTTTAAGGGGTTCTTCCATGGCCATACCCCGCCGTCAGTTCGCTCATGAATTCAAGCTCAACGCCATCCACCTTGTTCTCCATGAGAAGCGCCCCGCGTGTCAGATCGTCGACGAGCTTGACATTCCTCGCAAGACCCTCTACGGCCGACTTCAACTGCACCGCCACGGTAGCCTTCAAGAGGCGACTACGGTGTCGCAGAGGGAAGTCTACACGAATAAAACCGAAATCACCCGCCTGAAGGTCGCCCTTGCCCAGTCTCTGCAGGAGGTGCTCCTCCTAAAAAATACGCGGTGTATCTGACCACGACCGGCCTCAAGTGAGATACGCCCTCATCGAGGACAGCCTGAAAGACCCCGAGCTTGCCGGCATCGCCGTTACGCGTAGATGCGCCGTGTTGGATGTCAGCGTCAGCAGCTTCTACGACTGCCGCAGCAGCGTTCGCGAAGAGCGGCCGGCTGCGGATCCCGGGGCGCCATCGAAGATTTCCGACGAGACCATCATCGCCAGTGTCAAACCTGAACATCAAGGGGGACGTCAAGCGCCTTCAGCGCCTCCTCCGATCCCACGGGTACATCGGCTGCCGTCATCGTAGACATTAGGCGAAAACAACGGATAGTAACCACTACTTAACGGTATATCCCAATCTTCTGCAACGCAATTTCGAACCGGGCAGCTGAATAGGACGTGGGGCAGCGACATCACCTACTTGTCAACCGAATTCGTTCTGAACGCTTTCGATATGTCCGTACAATTGCGAAAAGCTCAAGGGGACGATTTTGCGGGAACGATCGTACATTCGGATCGAGGCTCGCAATGCTGCTCGAAGCTCTTTCAGAGCCGGCTTTCGGAACTCAACATGTGCCCCTCCGTGAGCGAGGCGGGCCGGTGCAGGGACAACGCCATCTGGAGCTCCCTGAAGCGCGAAATGCTTATGGGTAAACGAAAGTTCCGCGATCACGTCGACACGTGCCTGCATGTCGAGCGATGGATCTCGAACTTTAATCTCCGTCGGCCGCATTCCGCCCTCGGAATGCGATCGCCGATGAACTATGAAGCCGTGCTTGGCATGCAAACCTGAACCCTAACCAACGAACCCCTCGGTTAGCAGGTCCGACAAACGCGCCCCACCCCACCTGTCGGGGTGGTACCATATCCCTGAATTCCGCCGGCTCCCTCGCTTGCTCGGCGTCTGGTAGAGCTTGCGAGCGTAGACGCAGAATTAAGGAACGCTGCTCTGCGTTCATCCGGCGGAATTTCACTCAACTCCTTGAGACGCTCTTTCGACAGCGTCCACCCCCGTCAGAACCCATGCGTTTTCGTTCGGTCCCTTCACCAGGATTACAGACGCCTCGCCTAGCGTGTGTTCGATTCGCTGAAACGCTCCCTGTGAATTTTTCTGTTCGAATTTGATGTGCTTCTGCCCATTGGCAATGCACCGGGCGATTGCATTCAACAGTTCTTCCATCGTCATCACTGACAACGTGCCATCTTGGGTGCGCCGTTCAATGACATGACGAAGCCCCTTCTTTTCATTGCCCACAACAATGTCAATCGGCGTGTCGATATCAGGACGTACATACGCATCCGTAACATCGGAAGTGAGCGCCCCTTCAAAAGCCCCGCCAATTCTTTCGCGTTCGTCGCACGGCCTTGCTTGGGAGCCTGAACATCATCGGCTCCCGGAGCATCCGTTGCGCCCGACTCCGCCTCCTGCATTGATCCATCGACATCGGTGTCTTCCGCTTTCTCGAGCGGGGTGATACCATGTTCCTGAGCACCGCCGGCTCCCTCGCTTGCTCGGCTAATGGTAGAGCTTGCGAGCGTAGGCGCAGAATTAAAATGAGCTGATCTGCGTTCATCCGGCGGTAGCTTTTTGAGCTCTGCGATCGTTTTCTTCGATAGTGATCAGCCAGTAAGAAGCCAAGCGTTTGTATTGGGATTTTTCACCAAAACTGCGGTAACTTCTCTGAGTCTAAGCACGAGTCGCTCCCCATTGTTAGCGGATAAAACGCGTAGAACAAATCGGACGGATCTTTCTGAACAAGCGCG
>OOCR01000724.1_pt1 | contig 22587 bp, 18 predicted proteins | sample 1671491 | NCBI WGS metagenome assembly OOCR01 (sample SAMN06348162, study PRJEB24527) | human gut metagenome | biome: human gut; feature: ankylosing spondylitis patient; material: feces | host: Homo sapiens | place: China | collected 2015-10
AATGCCCGGCGAACAGGAACATCATATTTCGTCTGTACCGTTTTTCTTTTCATAACCCTATAAAATCACGACTTGTGAGAGGACGCTTATATCTGCCCTTCACACCCTATAAAAGCACCACAGAATCTGCGACACTACGCCAGTTAAACTCCGGTAATTTTAAAATATTCAATGCTTCCGACCAGCTTATCTGCGATCTCACGAAGCTGCTCTGCACTCTTATAAACCTGCTGGAAGGTATCCACAACCATCTCTGTCTCATCGTAAGTCTCTTTTGTGCCGGAAACGTTATCCTGTGCGATAGCAGAGAGATCTTCCACTGCCTGAAGCACTTCGTTGCGCGTGCTGGCAAGATTTTCCGTACTGTCCTTGATCTGGCGGATGCTCTGCATGGAATTGCTGATCTGGGAGATGACTTCCTCCACAACTTTCTGTGTCTCTGACATACTCTCGCTCTGGCTTATGATGATCTTCTGCATCTCTTCCATGATTTCGACTGCTTTGGAAGAATCATCCTGCAGTTCCTTTGCAGTCTCTTCAATCTCTTTACTGGACTGATTTGACTGCTCTGAAAGCTTCTTGATCTGTCCTGCAACAACTGCAAAACCTTTTCCACTCTCCCCTGCCCTTGCAGCTTCTATAGAAGCATTCAGGCTGAGCAGATTTGTCTCCTCTGCAATTGAAGTGATAAATTCGGTTGCCGCCTGTATCCTTTTCACAGATTCATTTGTGCGGTTCGTCTGCTCCTGTACTTCATGTATGGTATCTTCCACCTTACTGTTAATATTCTGCAGCCTGTGTAATGTCTCGGCTGCTTTCTCACTGGACTGCTGCATGGATACCGCATTCTCATCGAGTGTTTTCACTTCTGAGGTTGTCTCTGTGATGTTTTCTCCCATGATACGCATATGTTCTGAAGTATTTCTGGAATTTTCCGCCTGCTCGGCAGAATTATCCACAACATGATTTACCGCAGTCCTTACATTTTCCATTGTGCCGCTTGTATTGTCTGCCGCTGTCTGCAATAACCGCGATGCATCCAGAAGCGTCCGCGCATTCTTATCGATCTCTTTGATTGTTTCCTGCATCGCATCCCGGAGGGTGATCGTAACCCTCGACAGATCTCCTGTCTCATCCTTCTGTTTGAGCATGCGGTCATCTACCCACACTGTGAGATCTCCGGCGGCAATCTTTCCTACCGCATTGATACTGGTACGGATGTTTTTACTGATGGAGGATGCAAATTTCATTCCGACGATCATGCAAACAATCATCACTGCAAATACTGCCGCACTCAACGACCAGATGATCTGATTTATCACCATATCTTTTTCCTGCTTATCCGTTCCCACAAAAACCATGCCAATGATCTCGTCTGTCGAGCCATTCTGATAAACCGGCATAAAATATCCATAGTTCAATGTCCCCTCAATGGACACCGCCCGGCTGAAATACTCCTCGCCGCCTTTTAACACTTTCTCTACGATTTTATCCCCGGCTTTGGAATTTAACACACGGTCACCGTTTCCATCAACTGCGGAGGTCATGATTCTTTTATCCCCGTAAAAAAAGGTGACATCCATTCCGCTGTTGCTTTTAATGCGGTCTACAAGACTTTCTGATTTAGAAATGTTATAGCTTCCTTTCCAGATATCGCCATTGCTTGTCTCCATATAGTCGCCGGTGTTCTGGTCATAAGCAGCCAGTGTAGCTGCCGCTGTACCCTTTAATGCATCCTTCACTTCGTCTAACATGGAATTTTTCACCATAGTAACGGAAAACGCCAGCGAGATGATTCCCAATACAAGTACCGGGCCAATCGAAATTGCAAGGATCTTTTTCTTAATATTCATGCTGCATCCTCCTACTCTACTACAGTGACATTCTTAAAGTACCAGTTGATGCCGCCTGTGATCGTCGCATCATCCAGTGTTTTCCCTGCTTCTCCGACGGTCTCTCCGGTGTTTGTCTCGATCACTCCGTCAAACACCCCATTTTCTCCTGCCAATATCTGCTTTTTAGCCTCCTCGACTTTTTCTTCTGTTCCATCGGCACAAAAATCAGCCAGCGCTGTAATACCAACCAGATTTTCCGTCATACCGCCATAATAATTGCTGCCATCCCATGTTCCATCGATCACACTCTGCACAGCTGCAGTATAATAGGCACTCCAGTTCCAGATCACGCTGCACAGACACGCATCCGGTGCATTTTTACTCATATCAGAATTATATCCAATACTGTAGACACCACGCTCCTGCGCAAGCGTCTGCGGATACTCCGTATCACAGTGCTGTGCGATCACATCACATCCCATGTCAAGAAGTGTCTGTGCCGCTGCCTTCTCGCCTTCCGGATCAAACCAGCTGTTTGTCACTTTTACATACACCTCTGCATTCTGGTTCACGGAATAGATTCCAAGCGCAAACGCATCAATTCCGCCTGTTACCTCCGAATTTTCTGAATCCATCGCTGCCACATAGCCGATTTTGTCCGTCTCTGTATTCATTCCTGCAACAATCCCGCTTAAATATCTCGCCTGATAAATCCTGCCAAAATAGTTGTTGAAATTCTTTCCATTACTCATATATCCGGTTCCATGGGAAAAATAGATATCCGGATACTCCTCCGCCATCTCGACTGTCGTCTCCATGTACCCCCAGCTTGTCGTAAAAATAATGTTACATCCCTCATCAATACATTCCTGGATTGCTGTCCTTGTCGCTGCTGCATCCGTGTCCGCTACATTAATCTTACGCACGATCTGTTCGTCTGAAAGTCCAAGATTCTGCTGCATTCCCTGAATTCCCAGATCATGTGTATAGGTATAGCCGCTTCCCACTGCCGGATCCGACAGATGAATGACACCTACCTTGATCTCATCCTTTGGAATACCTGTGGATGTCGTATTATCCCCTGCCACGGAGCTCTCCGTTCCCTGCTCATCACTTCCATCCACACTGTTCGTTGCATAATCATCAATCTCTGTCTGCGCCCCACAGCCTGCCAGCAGGCAGCCGCACAATAACGCTGCGATCCATCCACTCCATTTTTTCCTTTTCATCTGACGCCTCATTTCTCCCTGTAAACACGATCTCTGGTATCAAAAAACAACCACTAATTCTAGTTTAATACAATTTTCTCATTTTTCAACAATTTTCTGTCATTTTTCGACATATTCATTTTATATTGTTCTCCGGCGCAAAAAAAGCTATACTGTATATAAAAAATCAGCGGCAGATGCCTCTGCGGTCACTGCTGCAGGAAAAGGATGGATAAAATTATGAAATTTATTTCCTGGAATGTAAACGGACTTCGTGCCTGCATGCAAAAGGGATTTTTAGATTTTTTCAATGAAGTGGATGCAGATTTTTTCTGTGTCCAGGAGACAAAATTACAGGAGGGGCAGATTGCTCTTGATCTCCCCGGCTACCATCAGTTCTGGAATTATGCCGAAAAAAAAGGCTATTCAGGCACTGCTATTTTTACAAAACACGAACCACTCTCTGTCTCTTATGGCATCGGCATCCCGGAGCATGACCATGAGGGGCGTGTCATCACATTGGAATACAATGCTTTTTATCTGGTTACCTGTTACACTCCGAATTCCCAGAACGAACTGGCAAGACTTCCTTACCGCATGCAGTGGGAAGAAGATTTTCTTGCCTTTCTGAAAAGGCTCGACGAGGTAAAACCTGTCATTGTCTGTGGAGATCTGAATGTTGCACATGAAGAGATCGATTTGAAGAATCCAAAAACCAACCGCAAAAATGCCGGATTTTCCGATGAGGAACGTGCAAAGATGACCACTCTGTTAAACTCCGGATTCACAGATACTTTCCGCTATTTTTATCCGGATAAAGAGGGGATCTACTCCTGGTGGTCTTACCGGTTCAAGGCACGTGAGAAGAACGCAGGATGGCGTATTGACTATTTTATCACTTCCAGATGTCTGGACGAAAAGCTGCAGTCTGCCGGAATCCATACGGAAGTGTACGGCTCTGACCATTGTCCGGTGGAACTTATTGCAGACGCCTGATGCAGCGATAATATGTTTTTTAACGTCGTTTCGCATAAGATAAAAAGGGCGTGTGAAAAAACTCTCGTTTTTTCACACGCCCTTTTTACCTCTTTCAGATTTTTTACATGATCCTATTTTTCATGATTACCATTCCCTTTTTTTGTATCTCTTTCCTGCTGCAAACAGAATACTGCATCCTGCACAGAGAATGAGCGTCCATACCATCCACAGGGAGTTGTCTCCTGTTTTTGGCGATCTGCCTGTCAGAGTGGTATTCACATCCTCATATACCAATGCATAGGTTGAGAAACCATCCGTTGCAAATGTAAACTGATTCGTGGCTGCATCGTAATTTCCATCGATCAGTGTTGCTACACCATCATGGATTCTGACGATCCTGTAAGTGCGTTCAATACTACTGTCATGGTTCACAAGGTTCTGCGGAATTGTGATTGCTATATACATTGGTGCTGATAAATCTGTAATCTGGCGATCCGCTCTTCCTGATATCTTCAATGTTAAATCAAGATTTAAGTATTGTCCAATCACATTGTTTCCAAGAACACTCTGAATGAGTGCAATCTCTTCTTTTGTTGGTGTCATGCCGGATGCACTCAAAACAAACTGCGTCTTGTTTCCGGCTTTTACTGCCTTGTTCTCGTCTTCACTTAACTTTGCAAGATTCAGAAGCTGATCTGCTGCACTTGCGATATTGATTGCAGGGACTCCCTCTCCGCTTACTGACTGTGCAGTTATCGCATTATCTGTAGATCCCGCAGCCGAAGAGGCAGTTGTGGAAGATGTATTGGAACTTTTTTCCGTTTTTGCATTACCATTATCCGCTTTCTTTGCTGTTTTCACAATAAAATAAGTTGAGAACTGATTTGTCTCAAAAGTCAGCGTACCATCTTCCGACACAGACGTTGTAAGTTTTGTGAGGTTTCCGTTATGCTCCCTTACAACCTCATATCCTGCCGCCGTGTCATAATCAGCCACTTGTAGTTTCATTTTTACAGGCTGGTCTAACTGCGTGACTGGATTCTCCCAGTTAGTTCCATCTCCCTTGCTGACAATCTGGTCTAAAGTCAGGTTTACTGCTTCTGCACTTACTGCATTTTCTACCTGTGCAAGTGCATTTGTTGTATTTGCATCCGAATCCTCCACGGTAAGACGCAGATTTCCACTTGGAGCCGCATTTGCTCCATTTTCAACAGAGGCGGAAGAAACTTTTGTTCCTGTTGTATTAATTTCATCCTGTGTCTGTGTGAAGATTCCTTTAAAATGCACGTTGGTATCCGGCATTGTGAAGGTGAAGGTGGATACCTCCGCCTGCGGTGCCAACGTAACTCCTCCATTAAGTGATACACCTTTCAACTGATAACCATAATCCGGGGTTAATCTTACCGTAACTTGTTTTCCGGCTTCTACTGCAATATGTCCACCTTTCTCATCCCCTGGATTGTTTGCAAACGGTATACTATATAAATCATATACACCTTCTACCGCAACCACCTGCGCTTTTCCATGCTCTAAATAGGCATCTTCTCCATAGGTCTGTCTGTCATATGCCCATGTAATGGTTCTCACAGAATGATCGATCTGGATATGCTGTGTTCCCGCTGCATTTAACGCTATCGCTGTCTGCTCGGATTTTCCCTCATCTGCGGACTTTCCCGGAAACTGCAGACTGTATTTTGTTTCATCACAGGAAACGTAAAATTGTATAGATGTTATGTCAGCTTCAAACACATATTCTTTTGTACTGTTGGTATCTAAACCTGTCAATTGACTGAAACTGCTGCCACCATCCTTGCTTACATATATCTGTATATCTTTAGAAACCATGTCTGCAAAGCCGTTACAGGCATCCCCCTCCAATTGTAAGCGAATCCTGTTATCTGTTGACTGCCCCGGCTGTCCTTGCGAACCCTTTTTTTCTACGACCAGTGTAATAGAATCTGGGAATCCTCCTTCACCCTCCCGTTCTGCCAGTGAAGTTTCATTCTGATTTACCGTAAGATATGTTTGAAATCCATCGTTTGAATACACACGAATCTGCATCTTATCTGGATCAAAGTTCTCGAGTTTAAATTTTACACTCCCTAAATTCCCCTCTGATATAGAAACTTTAGAATCATTTAATTCTGCACCTTCCACCGTTAACGCAACATCTGTGCCCTCTACGTCATACGTGACAGTGCTGCCATTCACAGTACCTGCAAAATTCAACTCAATTGATCTGCTGCCTTGTCCTCCTTCATTCTCTGCCGACACATTCATCCCCGGCAGGACACCGAATAGCAGTACCAATGTCAGCAGGACACTGACTGCTTTCTTCCACGCCTTTCTCATCTGCTTTTCCTCCTATACTACTTTTTAGTGTAATTTTATTCTCCCATTTTTGGTCTCTTCTCTACACTTTTCCGCTTCCGCCACATACCGTACATTTCTTCGCTCCATGACAGAGAATACAATCATCCGTGATCACACCCTTGCCATGACAAATAGAGCACGGCTTTCCATGCGAACCGCCACAGAGTTCGCAGACAATTTTTCCTGCACCCAGACAACATCTGTCGTAACCTCATTCTGCCCGGTCAGATATCCTTTTTCTTCTGCGGCACCCACGATTGTCTCCATCCCATCTGCAAGCTTCTGTCCTGTCAGATCAACTGTTTCAAATAAATCTGCCGCATCCTCATTCAGATACTCCACATAGACAATGCATTCTTCCGCATCTACATATAAATTAAATTCAGGATTAATTTTAACATGGATCACAGCCGCATACACTAAACCGTCTGGTATCCCAACCCCTCCGGCTTTCTCCGTCGAAAAAGCTTCCGCCGTTTCTGTCCCCATGACTGCTTCTGCATCACGTCTTTCTTCAGAACTCTGTTCGGTCGTTGCGATCGTCTGATCACTCACTTCTTTTCCGCAGGAAGTTACAGTAAACAACATCACCGCAAGACAAAAAAAGACTCCCATGTCACGCACCTTATGTCTCATTCAAGCCTCCTATCTCCATAAAAGGAATATACTTGAAAAATCTTAACATAAAATTACACGATCCGGGAGTTTACATATGTCTCAATCGTCACGATCAGCCTTTTTTTCCGGTTTCCATGTATAATAAAACTGGATCAGGCCAATCCTTGAATTTGTATCTGTTTTTTTGTTGAGCGATGAAATATATCGATATAACATTGCCCTTGAAATATAAAGCCTATTTGCGATCTCCTGCACCTCCTCATCCGATGCCAAAAGCATTTTCAACACCTCCTGCTCCCGTTCTGTCAGCGCATAGGTATCTGCAAATGCTGAAAAATACTCCTGCTCCTCTTCCTGTTTCCGCTCCTGATCAGGCAATTCCACATCCGTCTGTCCCATCACCGTGTAAATATAAATCGCAATGCTGATCAGTACAAATAACCCGATCGATGCGATCATGATCTTTATACTGTCGCCGGACCGGATCAGTGCTACAGAAAAGCTTCCAATGAGTATGGCGCAGAGATTGTTCACCGCTCTTCCCATGCCAGCCCAAAACTGTGGCACTCTCATGTACCCCGCCAGCCGCACAAAACCGGTCGAGAAAAACACAACAAAGAAGCCTGCCGACAGATAAAACACGATCAGCCCAAGCAAAAAAGAGCCGCCGGAAACGATCACAAGTATACACACCGTGGAGAGCAGCGTCACACAGTACATGATAAGGTTCCTGTATCTGCCTTTTCCATAATCAAACAACACGCCTGACACAAGTCCGCTGACCGCCAGGATCAGTCTTGGCCACTGTCCGATATCCATACTTCCACCTGCATGCCCTAATGTCACTGCATTGTCTAATGTTGCAAAAATACAGGTCATAAGGGCGACTGTGAAAATGAGCGTAACTGCCACTGCATACGGATGTCTGATGGGATCTGACTCATATAGGTTCCACTCCATCAGGCTTCCCGCCACCTTCCTTTTCTCCACCAGAAAAAGAAGTGCCCAGAATGCAACAGTCAAAATCACTGCTTCCACCGCTGCATTATGGATCAGATTATTTTCAAGAAACTGTAAAAAAAGTCCAGTTGCATACGATACCCCCACCGTTTCCGCCAGATGTTCTTCCATACCATAGCGGCACGCTACCCGGTAGTGTACCAGACTTCCGGCTATTCCAAGCAGCACATATAAAATCAGTCCTGCTGCAAGTGTGCTTCCATAACTCTGATGTACCTGGATTCCCCACAGACATACGGCTGCGAGAACTCCTGCACCAGCACTGCCCGCCTTCTTTGCTCTTTCCCGCATTTTACCATCCAGTACGCCAAACAGAAGAAAACCAACCGTGCTGCTTCCAAGCACATAACTCTGTGCCAGCACCACTCCGCCTGAATCCGTCTGAAATGCCATCATATTGTCAAATAAATATTCTGCTCCTAAAAACACATAATTAAATAATGCCAGAGCAGTCATAATCTCGATCCGCTCTCTCTTCCAGAAGGTATTCTTCATTTGTTAATTCTGCCTTTAATTTTTATAAAATTTCCGTATCATTCCGTGCCAGACCTCAGATAATGACTCCGCCGCCGGCAATGTAATCTCCATCATAAAGTACAACCGCCTGTCCCGGTGTCACTGCGCGTACCGGTTCTTCAAACACACAATGGATCTGATCTTCCCCGGTACGTGTCACTTTACACATACTTCCACTGTGGGAATAACGGATTTTTGCTTTTAACTCCATTTCCCCATCAATGTCCGGAAGCGACATAAAGTTCACATGATCCGCATACAGTTCTGTCGTAAACACGTCCTCATTCGAACCCAGTACGACCTCGTTTGTCTCCGGGCGGATCTCTGTCACAAACACAGGGTAACCAAGTGCAATCCCAAGACCTTTTCTCTGTCCGACCGTGTAATGTGTGATCCCTTTATGTCTTCCGAGTATTTTTCCATCCGTAGACACAAAATTTCCGGGCGGCGGCACAAGTTTTCCACACTCTTTATCAATAAATCCCGCATAATCATCATCCGGGATAAAACAAATCTCCATGCTGTCTTTTTTGTGTGCGACCATCAGCCCGATCTCCTCTGCGATCTGGCGGATCTCATCCTTATGATAATCTCCGACCGGCATGAGTGTTCTCGACAACTGCGTCTGCGTCAGATTGTAAAGTGCATAAGTCTGGTCTTTCTCGGCGGTGACAGAATTTTTGATCGCATAACGGCCATTTGGAAGCTGCTCAACCCTTGCATAATGTCCGGTCGCAATGTAATCTGCACCGATTGCAAGACTCCGGTCTAATAACGCCTCCCACTTCACATATCGGTTGCATGCGATACATGGATTCGGCGTCCTTCCCTTCAGATATTCTGCTGTAAAATAATCCATGACATTCTTTTTGAATTCCTGCTTAAAATTCATGACGTAATACGGAATTTCCAGACGGTCCGCCACTCTTCTGGCGTCATTAACGGCGCTCAGTCCACAGCATCCACCGTTTTTTTCCTGTGTAAATTCATCCTCATCCTGCCAGATCTGCATGGTGACACCGATCACATCATATCCCTGCTTCTTTAATAAATACGCTGCAACGGAAGAATCCACGCCTCCCGACATTCCTACTACTACTTTTTTTGCCATAGTTTACCTCTTTTCCCGCCATAAAAAAATTATGAGAAACCCATTTTTATGAGCTTCTCATAACATAACATGTCTGTATTTATTTTGCAACCGTTTAGGTTGTGGTATTATAGATCTCACCTGTCGTATAATTGTATGTATACATGCCTGACTTATTGTAAGTATTGGCTTTCTCTGCCTCACTCTTCGCATAACTCTCGATCATGCCTGCCTGAACCGAGGTCTGATAACCAAATCCGCCTGTCGTATGGAACAGGGATTTTACCGTGTTCATATCGGCTTTCTTAAATGCTGTCTCATCAATGGAAAGCTTATTGTCGGTTCCGATCGTGATTCCGACCTTGCTGAGCATGTTGGAATTTGCCTTTGTCAGATTGACCATGGACTTCGTGCTTCTTAAGATGCTGTTGGTATTGGAATCTCCACCCTCTTTTAACATCTTATTGTAGCTGTCCACAAAATCACTGACCGCCTTGTAAATCTTATCTGTATCATACTCATAAGAAACATTTCCATCTTTATCTGTCGTCTGTTTCTTTGTAAACAGAGATTTATCTCCATTTGTTCTCAGTGTCTCAGACGCCTTCTTTAAATCCTCTGCTGCGCTCTCGATATTTGCAAGTGTCTTGGACGAATCTTTGGAAGTCGATGTGGTAGCAGACACAGACGAAGATGATGAATCGCCCGATGCCTCCTTTGTGTAATAAGCCTTCATCAGCTTTGTGTAACTTCCATTTTGGATTGTGGCATAGTCAGAATAACTAATACCAAGTAAATCTGATGTTCCAAACATTGCACTTGTTTTCGTACTTCCTGAATTCAAACTGGAAAACAGTACGCCGATGGAAGATGAATCATATCCTGAAATTGTTGCCATATTTCTCACTCCTTTGATCAGCAGTCATCCGTGTAAAACAATATCGCTGTGTAATCATGCATTTTCTCTCATGATTACCTTCTTTAATTATTACATCGTCATTTTAGCTTCATTTTATTAGTTTTTCAAGACCATTTCTGTAGTTTTGCACAAAAATTTTTAATTATTCAACAATTGTTCATACTTTATTCACATATTACTGTTACAATGAACTCATAAATGAAATGGAAATAAGTTTTTAATACTTGATAAATTTTTTCATAATAGCCCAGATGCCTTTGGTGTCTGGGCACTCCTCACTTCAGAGGTCTTTTCAGATGGCAGAACACCATCTGTTTTTTTATATATTCTCGATCTGCCAGTCAATCGGTTCCACACCATTCGCCTGCAAAAATTCATTCGCCTTGCTGAAATGCCTGCATCCGAAAAATCCCCGGTACGCAGACAGTGGGCTTGGATGCGGCGCTGTCAGGATCAGATGCTTTGGATTGGTCAGCATCGGTATCTTGCTCTGTGCCGGTCTTCCCCACAGCATGTATACAATCGGTCTGTCCTGTGCATTCACAGCCTGGATGATCGCATCCGTAAACTGTTCCCAGCCATGCCCCTGATGGGAGTTTGCCTGATGTGCACGCACAGTCAGTACTGTATTTAACAAAAGCACACCCTGATCTGCCCATTTTTTCAGATATCCATTATTCGGGATATAACAGCCGAGATCATCATGCAGTTCCTTATAGATATTCTGTAAGGAAGGCGGTATTTCTTTCTGCTCCGGTAATACGGAAAAAGATAATCCGTGCGCCTGATTTACATTATGATATGGATCCTGCCCAAGCAAAAGCACTTTCACCTTGCTTAACGGTGTAAAATGCATCGCATTAAAAATATCGTCCGCCGGTGGATAAATCACCGTTTTACTGTATTCATCGCGGACAAACTGATATAACTCTTTATAATATGGCTTTTTGAATTCCCCCTGGATATCATCCAGCCAGTCATTTGTGATCATTGACATTTTTGTTACCTTCTTAGAATTTCTCCTGTACTGCTACCTTTTCCGGAACATCCAGCCGGCTGTTGTCTGATATTTCAACGCCGCACCGGAACACCGCGGCCTGCAAGATAATCTTTCAGATCAGCGATTTCCAGCTCTTTATAATGGAACAGAGAAGCTGCTAACGCTGCGTCTGCTTTTCCTTCCGTCAGCGCATCATAAAAATGCTCTTTTGTTCCGGCTCCACCGGATGCGATCACCGGAATTGATACATTCTCAGAGATCATTCTGGTGAGTTCCAGATCATAGCCTGCCTTAGTGCCATCACAGTCCATACTGGTCAGTAAAATCTCACCCGCCCCCAGCCGGTCTGCTTTCATCGCCCATTCAACCGCATCCATGCCGGCATCGATACGGCCGCCATTTTTATAAATATTCCAGCCGAATCCATCTTCTCTCCGTCTTGCATCGATTGCTACAACCACACACTGGCTGCCAAATTTATCTGCTGCCTCACTGATCAGGTTCGGGTTATTGATAGCAGACGAGTTGATGGAGATCTTATCTGCTCCCTCGCGGAGCAACGCCTTAAAATCATCTACCGTGCGGATTCCTCCACCCACGGTAAACGGGATAAAGACCTTTTCTGCGACCTTCCGCACCATATCGACCACAGTCTCCCGCGCATCAGACGTTGCTGTGATGTCTAAAAATACTAATTCATCTGCTCCTGCCTTATCATACGCTGCCGCAATTTCTACCGGATCACCTGCATCTCTTAAGTTAACAAAATTAACACCTTTTACCACGCGTCCCTGATTTACATCCAGACACGGAATAATTCTTTTTGTAAACATTGACGTTCCTCCTACAATTTTGCAAAGTTAGAAAGTATCTGTAATCCTACTGTTCCACTTTTTTCCGGATGGAACTGGCATGCAAAAATATTATCTTTCTCCACAGACGCATGGATATGTGTGCTGTAATCGATGGTCGCTTTGACAATTGCCTCTTCTCTGGCTTTTAAATAATAGGAATGGACAAAATAAACAAACGGACTGCCTTCCAGATTTTGAAATAGTCTTCCATTGTTCTGCAGATCCAGTGAATTCCATCCGATATTTGGAATCTTCAGTCCTTTCTGTTCCGGGATCCGGAGGATTTCACCATCTAACAGATGCAGTCCTTCCACTCCCTCAGACTCTTCACTTCCTTCAAACAAAAGCTGTAATCCAAGACATATGCCCAAAAATGGTTTCTGCTCTGCCGCCACTTCATGAATGACCTTGTCAAGTTCAAACTTTCTCAGCTGGCTCATGGCATCTCCGAAGGATCCAACACCCGGAAGGATCACCTTGTCCGCCTTTTTGATCTCATGAAAATCTCTTGTGATCACGCACTCCTGCCCCAGAAACTGTAATGCCTTTTCTACACTTTTTAAATTTCCTGCATCATAGTCAATGATCGCTATCATTCTGTCACCTCTGATAAGCCTGCCTTCTCTAATACTTTGTAAATTTCTTTGGAATAAGTCTCTTTATTGGACAGTGCATACATGGTTCTTGCATCCTCTGCTGTCAATCCAAAATCCTGCTGTAATGCTGTCTCTGCTGCACTTTCAATCTTATCAAACTCGCCCCTGCATCCATAAGTCTCTGCATCTTGCAGATACTTGTCATATCGCTGCACCGTGCGGATCAAAGAATCCAGAGCCATATCGTAAACTTTTGCATCCATCATGCTCTCATAAGCTTCATACTCTGCTGAAACCATAGCTGTAAAACGATATTTCTCATAGGTATCAGTGTCTTTTTCCTTTACTTTCTCCCCTGCCACAGCCTGAAAAGCATCCGAATATCTTCCTTCTGCAAATGCCTGGTCGGCATCTGCAAAACTGTTTGAATATCCGAGTAAATGTGTGCCTGCCAGAACAAGTACCAGAATGGATGCTGCCATCACAAAAACGAGGATCACCGGCACTTTTGGCAGCGGCGGTGTGTTATCCGGTTCTGCCGGTGGCTTTGGTTTCTTCTCTTTCTTCGGTTTTGCTTTTTTCTCTTTCGGCTGCTTTGGTGCTTTTTCTTTCTTCTTTTTCTCTTTTTTCTTTTTTTCTTTTTTGCCCTTCTTATCACCGTCCGAAGAACCTTCTAACTCTTTTAAGATGTCCATATCATCCATAGGTATCTCAGTAACTGCAGGTTCTGCCTGCATTCCGGAAATTTCTTCCTCATCTGGTTCATCATCACCGAACAGTAACTTGGACAGCTTTGCCAGAAATCCCTGTTTCTTCGGCTTCTTTTCTTCTTTTCCCCCGGCATCCGGCTGCACTTCTGCTTTTGCATTGTCTGCCTCCGGTATTTCGGAATCTTCGCCTGTTCCACTCAGAATCCTCATTAATTCATCATCTTCATCTGATACCGCTTTTTCGTTTTCTGTTTCCGGATCATCCAGTCCAAAATCATCAATTCCGATATCATCGATTGCCAGATCATCAATTCCATCCTCACTGGCATCCTCATCATTTTTTACTTCAGCAGTATCCTCTTTCTGCCCTGCTGTTTTCTCCACTGCTGATGTTTCCATCTCTGCTGTATCATTTGCGGCTTCCTGATTCACGCTCTCCATGATCTGGTCAATATCATCAAGCATCGGTTGTGTTGCTTTTGTCACACCCTGTGATCTTTCGTCCCTGTCTAATTCCTGCTCGAACTGTTTTAAAAATTCATCGGGATCATTATCTTTCCGGAGTTCCTGTTCAAACTGATCCATAAACAGATCATTGGAATCTGGAATATCAATTGTCTCTCTTGTACTCTTCTGTGGCATTTGTTCTTTACTCTCAATTTCTTCTGGATTTACAGGATCACTGTCATTTAAATCAGATCTGCCATCGACGGCATTTAATAACTGATCCAGGTAATTTTCTGATTCATTCATGGTAATATTCTCCTGCTATTGTTTTCTTTGTAACCATCATATATTTATTTTTCAATTATAGTAAATCAGGGATGTGAAAAAACTCACACCCCTTTTTCTGACTTAATCTACGCTCTTATCGATCAGATTGTCAATTGCCTCTACCAGCATACCGATCTCCGGCTTTGTCAACTGGGCATCTGCTCCTAACTGTTCTCCCTTTCTGCGCATCTCCTCATTCACAAGAGATGAAAAAATAATAAGTGGTATCTTCTTGATCTCATCATCTGATTTGCAGAGTTTTGTCAATCTGTGTCCATCCATGAGAGGCATCTCAATATCTGTGATGATACAGTGTACGTCCTGACGGACTGTTCCTTTATTCTTGAACTCAGTCAGCTTATCCCACGCCTCCTGTCCGTTCATTGTCATGATCAGATTCGTGTATCCTGATTTTTTCAGACACTCTGAGATCATTTTTCCAAGCAGTGGGGAATCCTCTGCAATGAGGATTGGAGAATCGCTTCTGTCTCTGGCTGTTCTCTCCTCCACATCTGATACTTTCAGTCCGGTTTCCGGGCTGATGTCCGTAACTATCTTTTCAAAATCAAGGATCACCACTAATTTTCCCTCCAGCTTGATAACCCCTGTTGCAGCACTCTTATCTTCCGTGTTGATCGTAGAATCCGGTTTAATGATGTCCTCCCATGATACTCTGTGGATACCGATCACTTCATCTACATGGAATGCAATGTTTAATTTATTAAAGTTTGTGATAATGAATAAGCCCTTTTTCTCGGATGGCTCCATTCCCAGACATTTTTTCAGGTCAATAACCGTAATCATCGTATCACGCGGCATAAAAATTCCTTCCACACAAGGATGTGCATTTGGAACCGGTGTTACCTGCTGATAGGTAAGGATCTCTCTGATCTTTGCCACGTTGATTCCATAATAATTGTCACCTAACGTAAATTCCAGAACTTCTAATTCATTTGTACCTGACTCTAAAAGAATATTTGTATCCATTGTGTCTTCCTCCCACGTATATGTTCTCTTGTTTTTTAATTCGATTGGTCTTCATTATATATGAACCTCAGTCCGCAGTGCACGCCAGAAAAATCAGAGATTTTCCTGGCTGTCGGGCATTCGCCCTATCATAGACAGGAAAAATATTTCCTTGCCTGCAAGCAGTCAGAAAATATTTTCTCTGTCTATGGCACTGCTCATTGCTTACGCACATTATATCATGAATTTATATTGTTTGCATTGTTAAGTTAGGAATTGTTATGGGAACGAAAGACAAGTGAACGGTAATAGAAATTTTGTTATTGAGAAAAATAGTAAATAATGATGCTTGACTTTTCTGTTATCCTGTACTATATTCAAGATACCCCATAGGGGTATATCAAATATAATGAATGACAAAATCATAAGTGGTAGAAAATAATACTCAGATAACAAAATCAGGGTGCAATGGACAGAAAGGATGTGGAAGTTATGACATGTTGTTGTAAAGGCAATGAGGATGACAATGTAAAACATAAACAGCGTGATGAGCAGGAGAAGAAAGCGCTCATGACACGCTTAAGTCGTATTGAAGGACAGGTGCGTGGGATTAGGGCGATGGTGGAGGACGACCGTTATTGCGTGGACATTCTCACACAGGTGTCAGCAATCCAGGCGGCCTTGAATGGGTTTAACAAAGAACTTCTGGCGAGACATATCAAAACCTGTGTTTCGGAGGACATCCGCGAAGGAAATGAAGAGGCAGTCGATGAACTGTGCGGACTTTTGAAGAAACTGATGAAATAGTGTGCTCTGATATTCAAAAGCAGAACATAACAGGAAAGGACGACATACATGAAAGAGAGATTTGATGTTACAGGCATGACCTGTTCCGCCTGCTCATCCCATGTGGAGAAAAGTGTGGGAAAGCTTACCGGGGTGGAAAATGTCAGCGTGAATCTGCTGACAAACAGTATGCAGGTCGAATTTGATGAGAATAAACTTGATACAGCAGGAATTATCAAGGCAGTGGAGGACGCCGGATACGGTGCGGCGGTAAAAGACGGGCACGCAAAATCCGGGACAAAAACGTCCGGACAGTCGGACAGTCAGGAAAACAGCGGACTTTCAGCCGTAGAGCAGAATGTGAAAAACATGAAAAAACGGCTGATCGTTTCACTGATTTTCTGGATACCGTTGATGTATGTGTCCATGGGACATATGATTTATCAGTGGCTCAACATTCCGATGCCTCCGTTTACCATGAACTTTCTGCATGGAAATGAGAATGCGATCACCTATGCATTTACGCAGTTTCTGCTATTGCTGCCAATTTTGATCGCAAATCAGAAATATTTTAAAAACGGATTTAAGACATTGTGGCACAGAAGTCCAAACATGGACAGCCTGATCGCAATCGGTGCGGGTGCGGCAATTCTCTATGGTATTTTTGCAATTTACCGTATCGGTTATGCGATGGGACATGGCGACATGGCGGTCGTACATCAGTATGCCCACGACTTATACTTTGAGTCAGCCGGAACAATCCTGACACTGATCACCATTGGAAAATATCTTGAGACAAAGTCCAAGGGAAAGACAAGCGAGGCAATCACAAAGCTTTTGAATCTCGCGCCAAAGACGGTGACGGTCGTAAGAGATGGTGTGGAGCAGGTCGTGGATGCAGCAGATGTGGAAAAAGGAGAAATCTTCCTTGTAAAACCGGGTGAATCGGTTGCAGTGGACGGTATCGTGCTGGAGGGAAAATCTTCTTTTGACGAATCGGCGATCACAGGTGAGAGTATTCCGGTGCCAAAACAGGAGGGAGACACGATTGTCTCTGCATCCATGAACAAATCCGGTCTGATCCGCGCAAAAGCAACCAAAGTCGGCGAGGATACCACAATCGCACAGATCATACGGCTGGTTGAGGAAGCTTCCTCAAGCAAAGCCCCGATTGCAAAAATGGCGGATAAAATTGCTGGAGTTTTTGTGCCAACCGTTATTACCATTGCATTGATCACAGGAATTATCTGGCTGATCTCCGGTGCAACGTTTGAGTTTGCAATGTCAACTGCGATTGCAGTGCTTGTGATCTCGTGTCCGTGCGCACTTGGTCTTGCAACGCCGGTAGCAATCATGGTTGGAACCGGAAAAGGTGCAGAGAACGGGATCCTCATCAAATCCGGTGACGCATTAGAGACGGCACATCAGATCGACACCGTTGTGTTAGATAAGACGGGAACTATCACGCAGGGAAAACCTGTCGTGACAGATATTATCTGTGCTGCCGGAAAGAATGCAGATAAAACGCAGCTTCTTCAGATTGCAGGAAGTCTTGAAAAAGGCAGCGAACATCCGCTTGCAGAGGCGATTGTAAACTATTGTGTGACAAACAATATTTCCCTGGAAAAAGTAACAGATTTCAACGCTTTATTTGGAAAAGGAATCGAAGGTACAGTGTCCGGTACACATTATTTTGCAGGAAATGAGAAAATGATGGAAGAGAAAGGAATCAGCCTTTCCACAGAACAGAAAAACCAGATCCAGGCACTTGCCAAACAGGGCAGGACACCACTTCTTTTTGCAGATGAAAAACAGTTCCTTGGAATTGTGGCAGTTGCAGATGTGGTAAAACCGACCAGTAAAGAGGCGGTACAGAAATTCCGTGATTACGGCATACATGTCATTATGTTAACCGGTGACAACGAAGTGACCGCACAGGCGATCAAGGAGCAGGTTGGTATCGATGAGGTGATCGCCGGGGTTCTGCCAACACAGAAAGAGGAGAAAATCTCAGCCTTAAAACAGGCAGGACATAAAGTAGCGATGATCGGTGACGGCGTCAACGATGCACCGGCACTTGCCTCCGCAGATGTGGGAATTGCGATCGGGGCAGGAACAGATGTAGCAATCGAGAGCGCTGATATCGTATTGATGAAAAACGATTTACTTGACGCTGTAGGTGCAGTAAAATTAAGCAAAGCCGTGATCCGCAACATCAAAGAAAATTTGTTCTGGGCATTCTTTTACAACAGTATCGGAATCCCGCTTGCAGCTGGTGTTTTGTATCCGCTTTTCCAGATAAAATTGAACCCAATGTTCGGTGCAGCAGCCATGAGTCTGAGCAGCGTATGTGTGGTAAGTAATGCACTCCGGTTAAGATGGGTAAAACTGCACGATGCGAAAAAGACACAAAGTGAACCGTATCAGGATGTCGTTGCAAGTACAATTGCAGATATTAACCAGCACAATGCACTGGATAATAATATAAAATCAACAAACAATGATAAAGGAGAATCAACTATGACAACAACAATTTCAATCGAAGGCATGATGTGTGCCCATTGCCAGGCACATGTAGAGAAAGCATTAAAAGAGGTCGCAGGCGTAACAGAAGTTACCGTAAGCCTTGAAAACAAAAATGCAGTCGTAACAGGCGATGCTTCTGTAGAAGCATTAAAACAGGCAGTTGTAGATGCAGGTTACGAAGTGACAGATGTGAAATAAAGCATTTTCGAAAGCAAATTTTAATATAAAAAGGATATCGCATGGAATTACCATGCGATATCCTTTTTTAGCGGAGATAGCGGGATTTGAACTCGCGCGCCGGAACATTTACCGACCTACCGCATTTCGAGTGCGGACCCTTCAGCCACTTGGGTATATCTCCATAGAAAAACGTGATACGCTTTTCTTTTTGTATAAAAATACTTGTTTAGTATACCATATTTTCTATAATCTGCAAGCTTTGAAATAGTTGTACCTGTTAAAAAAATATATTATAATCTAGATTAGCAATGGAATCATTTAATATAGTAATGAGAAAGGACTGTTTACGTATGAAAAGAATCGGAATGTTGACAAGCGGCGGTGACTGTCAGGCACTGAATGCTGCTATGCGTGGTGTGGTAAAAGGACTGAGCAATAATGTAGATGAACTTGAGATATACGGATTTCACAATGGATACAAAGGGCTGATCTATGGAGATTACCGTCTTCTGACGTCAGCAGATTTTTCGGGAATCCTTACGAAAGGTGGAACAATCTTAGGATCTTCCCGTCAGCCATTCAAACAGATGCGTGTGCCGGATGAGAATGGTCTCGATAAAGTGGAGGCAATGAAGCAGACCTACCATAAATTAAATCTTGACTGTCTTGTGATCCTTGGCGGCAATGGAACGCAGAAAACGGCAAACCTTCTCCGGGAAGAGGGCTTAAATGTGGTTCATCTTCCTAAGACGATCGATAATGATATTTATGGAACAGATGTCACTTTTGGCTTTCAGAGTGCAATCAACATTGCAACAGCGGCGATCGACTGCATTCATACGACAGCAGCTTCCCACAACCGTGTATTTATTGTGGAAGTTATGGGACACAAAGTCGGCTGGCTGACGTTATATGCAGGAATTGCCGGTGGTGCGGACATTATCCTGCTTCCGGAGATTCCATATGATATCAATAAAGTGATAGCAGCTATCAACAGGAGAACAAAAGCAGGAAAAGGATTTACAATCCTGGCTGTAGCAGAGGGAGCGATTTCTAGGGAGGATGCTTCACTTGCGAAGAAGGCATACAAGGCAAAAGTGGCCGACCGCAAATATCCATCCGTTTCCTATGAGATTGCGGATCAGATTTATGAAGCAGCAGGCGTTGAGGTTCGTGTTACGGTTCCGGGACATACACAGCGGGGCGGAAGCCCATGTCCATATGACAGAGTGCTCTGTACCAGACTTGGCTCTGCAGCAGCACAGGCAATCATTGAGGAAGATTACGGCTGCATGATTGCAATGATCAATGGAGAGACAAAACGTGTGCCATTGGCAGAGGTTTCCGGCAAATTGAAAACCGTTGATCCGGACTGCCAGATGATTCAGGAAGCAAAACGTATCGGAATCAGTTTTGGTGATTAAAAACATAAAAAATGAATGCCCGGCAAACTGCATCGTCAGAGCCGGGCATAACTAAGAGAGGAAAAACAGCATGTCATATACGGCGTTGTACCGGAAATTCCGTCCACAGGAATTTGAAGATGTAAAAGGACAGGATCATATCGTAACAACTTTGAAAAACCAGATAAAAGCAGATCGTATCGGACATGCCTACTTATTTTGCGGAACAAGAGGAACCGGTAAAACGACGATCGCAAAAATTTTTGCAAAAGCAGTCAACTGTGAGCATCCGGTGGATGGCAGCCCTTGTGGGGAATGTCCGACCTGTAAAGCGATTGCGGCGGGTAGTTCCATGAATGTGATCGAGATCGATGCGGCGTCCAACAATGGTGTGGACAATATCCGTCAGATCCGTGAGGAAGTGGAATACCGTCCGACCGAGGGAAAATACAAAGTATACATTATCGATGAGGTTCATATGCTTTCCATAGGAGCGTTCAACGCACTGCTAAAAACGTTGGAGGAGCCACCGTCATACGTTATTTTTATTCTTGCCACAACGGAAGCACACAAGATTCCGATTACGATTTTATCCCGTTGCCAGCGATACGATTTCCGGAGAATTTCCATTGATACGATTGCAGGACGCCTGACAGATCTTATGGAAAAAGAGCAGGTAAATGTGGAGGAGCGGGCAATCCGTTACATTGCCAAGGCAGCAGATGGTTCCATGCGGGATGCATTGAGCCTTTTGGATCAGTGTATTGCATTCTATCTCGGGCAGGAACTGACATATGAAAAAGTGCTTGAGACGCTTGGCGCAGTTGACACGGAAGTGTTCAGCCGTTTGCTCAGACAGATTTTGGATAAAAACGTGACCGGGGCAGTTCAGGTGATTGACGGGATGGTCATTGAAGGTCGCGAGATGGGGCAGTTTGTCACAGATTTTACATGGTATCTGCGAAATCTTCTTCTTGTCCAGAGCTCAGATAATATGGAAGACGTACTTGACATTTCTGCGGATAACCTTGCATTGTTAAAAGAAGAAGCGGAAATGGTCGATCCGGAAATCTTAATGAGATACATCCGTATTTTTTCAGAACTCAGCAATCAGATCAAATATGCAACGCAGAAGCGTATTCTGATTGAAATAAATGTAATAAAGTTATGTAAACCAGAAATGGAAAAAGATTATACATCACTCATAGACCGTGTGGACAGTCTGGAAAAAAAGCTGGAAAAAGGTGTTGTTGTTGCACAATCCCAAAGCCCCAGGCAGGGCAGTGAGGTAACTGCATCGGAAGAAATTGCAAAAATGGAGCTCCCAAAAGCAATCCCGGAGGACATCAGACAGATTATTGGAAACTGGAAGGGGATTCTGTCCCAGCTTACCGGAATTACCAAAACATATCTGAATAAGGCAGTTCCAACACTTGGATCAAATAACTGCCTGCTTCTGGTATTTGAAGATCCGAATGCGTATGAGTACATTTCGGAAAATCGGTCGGAATGCCAGGACAGTTTAAAAATGATGATCGCAGAGCGCATTGGAAAAGAAGTGGAACTTCAGGTAAAACAAAATGACACCGGACATGCAAGCGAGGAAATTTATCCGGATCTCAGACAGCTTATCAACTTTGAGATTGAGGAAGATGATTTCTAATTTCTGGTGGACGAATCTTAAAAATTATATTATCATGAAGCATAGAGTCATGATTGTTGCCGGATGGGATCAGCCCGGGGGTCTGATAGATCATGAAATGAAATTATTACGGAGGAATTACAATGGCAAAAAGAGGTGGATTCCCAGGTGGTATGCCGGGAAATATGAATAATCTGATGAAACAGGCACAGAGGATGCAGCGTCAGATGGAGGAAGCTCAGAAAGAGTTAGAAGAAAAAGAAGTAACTGCAACAGCAGGCGGCGGAGCAGTTAAAGTAACAGTTTCCGGAAAACATGAAGTGATAAAGATCAAATTATCCGAGGAAGTTGTTGATCCGGATGATATCGAGATGTTAGAGGATCTTATCATGGCAGCTACCAATGAAGCATTCCGTAAACTCGATGAGGAAAGCCAGAGCTCTATGGCAAAAATCACCGGAGGCATGGGTGGTTTAGGGGGACTTCCATTCTAAAACCGGAGTTTAACGTATGAACTGCCGCTTGTAGGTGGTGTTATGGATTTCCTAAGGTTATGTCGTATTGCATGCCAACAAAGTGCATAGAAATATAAA
>OOCR01000742.1_pt1 | contig 22125 bp, 20 predicted proteins | sample 1671491 | NCBI WGS metagenome assembly OOCR01 (sample SAMN06348162, study PRJEB24527) | human gut metagenome | biome: human gut; feature: ankylosing spondylitis patient; material: feces | host: Homo sapiens | place: China | collected 2015-10
ATATTGACCCGTTCACGGGTGAGCCAGTAAAAACAAACAGATAGAATAAGCCCAATGGGCTTAGTAGGTAAATGACGTTGCGGCTGGCGAACCATTCGATGAGTCTTTAGACTCCAGAGCCGGTAATAAGCCCTTATAGGGCGTGAGCAAACCACCGGCTAAGCCGGTGGTTATGATTGCGTAAATGCTGACACAGACGGAGTATTTTTGTCAAAATCAAAGAAATCAAGTAGTTCTTTACTCATAGTAGCTCCACCCGAATTCATCATGATTCCTATAAAAGTTTTGAAATCAATTTTCCGTTTTCGAGAGAAATTGACATTGGGGTTTCAAAGAAATAAACATGGATTGTTAGCTAATTCCGAAATATGATTCTTTAGAGAATCTGAAACTTGATTAATATAATTGCTCATATGCGTTACCTCCTTGCAATCAAGATGTTCTTAATTACAAGGGCCGCTTTCGCTACCTCATTATCATTCAATAGCGAAAGCGGCCGCACATTTCGAATCATATGTCAAGCATTTATTACAAAATAAAAAGACCCTAGCATCATTTCTGATGCTAAGATCTTGATTGGTCATCTTAACTTAATGACATTGCACACAGGAGCTCTTTTTGTTATTTTAAGGGAATGATTCATTTAAAATTTATTGTAGTTTTTTTACCTCATCTAGAGACAGCCCGGAAATAGCAGCAATTTTTTCAAGTGAGAACTCCTGTAATTGAAGCATGCGCCTGGCAGTTTCAATAGAATTTAGTTCTATACCATACTTTTCGCCCTCGGAGAAACCAGTCTCACGTCCATGTTTTTCACCCTCAGAGAAACCAGCTTCCCGTCCAGCTTCATATTCTGCTTTCCGCAATTTCTTCTCTTCCAATTCTTTATCATACTCAAAAATACTCATACTGATGACCTCATTCCGATTCCGGGTATGAAATTCAGCCAGAATCCCTTCCCGGATACATTCGTCTATAGCAAAATCCGTTCCACGTCATATCCATTATCCGTCAATTCTAAAATTGCAATGCCTTTTCCGTCGTGTATCAGAAATCAATGCAATTTTCATGAATCAGACCTCGCTTCGTTTGCGTGTAATTTTTTCACTTCGTCAAAGGGCAGACCTGTGATCGCAGCAATTTTTTCAAGTGAGAACTCCTGTAATTTGAGCATGCGTTTTGCAGTTTCAATAGAATTTAGAAAAGTACCACGTTCTATACCATACTTTTCGCCCTCGGAGAAACCAGTCTCATGTCCATGCTTTTCGCCCTCGGAGAAACCAGCCTCATGTCCATATTTTTCACCCTCAGAGAAACCAGCTTCATATTCTGCTTTCCGTAATTTCTTCTCTTCCAATTCTTTATCATACTCAAAGATACTCATACTGATGACCTCGTTTCGGTTTCGGGTAAGAAATTCGGCTAAAATCCCTTCCCTGACACACTCGTCTACGGCACGTTCCACGGCCTGATCTAAAGACATATCCGCTGCATAGTGCCGCACTCTGGCAACATATTGTGCATATTCGTTTAATGTATTGCAATGCTGCATTAACTCTGCATTGTGTCCCACATTGACATTTAAAACCGTGACAATTAATTCAAGCTTTGGTTCACCTGACAAATGTTCAAATGCCGAGGAAAGCCGAAGTTCTGTGCAGTCGGGAACTACCATCGATCCATTGTAAAACTCAATAAAATTTGGTGCAGGAATTTTTTGCAGAGTCGAAGAATAAAGAGATTTCTTATCCACGAGTTTCTGATATTCACTGCAAATATAAAACAGATCACGAAGAGGCATATTTGGATTGTAGGTTGACTGATGCTCATACAGATACAAATTAGTATCCATAATAAATGCCAGATCATTTTTCATCCCCATATAAATAGCATTCTCTAATGTGACGATTTCTAGATCATCTGGATTATTATAATCGCTCTGGTTTACTGCATTATAGAGGGACAGCAGGTTCTTTCGGTCAGAAAACAACATCCGAAAAACGGTGTCTTTATAATTCCGGTTTGCCGTCGGTGTTTTGACTGTAAAATTTCTTTTTGTCTTGTTACGGTTTCTTTTGCATTTTGCCATAAATTGTTTCCTCCTGAAATTGTAGGACAGCTTATTTATAAAACTGTTCGTGATTGCAGGAGAAAGTGATCATATATTTTACTAAGTTCCTTCGTCTCCTGCTTTTCAATTGTTAAATGGGTAACAAAAAGCATAGATACGAATGAAGCATACAGATTATTTGGGGCTAATCTGTCGCCGTTAGAATATAGATGACAAAAATGTCATGAAATTTGTAAAATATGCTTTAGATTATTGTAACACAAGGGTAGGAAATGAAGCAAGAAATTTTATAGCAAAATCCGTTCCACGTCATATCCATCATCCGTCAATTCTAAGATTGCAATGCCTTTTCCGTCGCCGCGGTCAGCCCCGGCGCTGCCCGGATTGATAAAAACTTTTCCGTAGCGGTCGTAGTGCGTGAATACATGGGTATGTCCGAAAATTATAAAATCCGCATCCGTGAGATCAAAAGGCAGGTCAGCTTTGTTATGGACAAGATAAAATAATTTTCCATTAATCGGCACGGAGACAAACTCATGCAGGTAGGACGCCCACTCTCCGTGGTCACAGTTCCCACGGACTGCATACATCGGAATGCCGCAGTTTAAGAATCTGTTATAGGTACGTTCATTGTCAAAATCTCCGGTGTGAATGAGATAATCACAATTTTTGATATGGTCAAATAATTCTTTACGGCATACACCGTGTGTATCGGAAACTAATGCAATTTTCATGAATCAGACCTCGCTTCGTTTGTTTGTAATTTTTTTATCTCATCTAAAGACAGCCCGGAAATAGCAGCAATTTTTTCAAGCGAAAATTCCTGAAATTTAAGCATACGTCTGGCAGTTTCAATAGAATTTAGAAAAGTACCACGTTCTATACCATACTTTTCCCCCTCAGAGAAACCAGCCTCATGTCCAGCTTCATATTCTGCTTTCCGTAATTTCTTTTCTTCCAATTCTTTATCATACTCAAAGATACTCATACTGATGACCTCGTTTCGGTTTCGGGTAAGAAATTCGGCTAAAATCCCTTCCCTGACACACTCGTCTACGGCACGTTCCACGGCCTGATCTAAAGACATATCCGCTGCATAGAGCCGCACTCTGGCAACATACTGCGCATATTCGTTTAATGTATTGCAATGCTGCATTAACTCTGCATTGTGCCCCTCATTGACGTTTAAAACCGTGACAATCAATTCAAGTTTTGGTTCACCTGACAAATGTTCAAATGCCGAGGAAAGTCGAAGCTCTGTACAGTCAGCAATTGCCGTCGAACCATTGTAAAACTCGATAAAATTTGGTGCAGGTATTTTCTCTGATTGACGGCATTGTAAAGAGAGAGCAGATTTTTCCGGTCAGAAAACAACATGCGAAAAATAGTGTCTTTGTAGTTTCTGTTTGTAACCGGCATATTGACTGCTGAGTTTCTGGATACTTTGTTATGGTTTCGTTTGTGTTTTGCCATAGGCTTCCTCCTGATTGGTGAGACAGCTCTTAAATAATACTGTCTTGGCAGGAGAATAAATATATTCTATATCTGATTTCTTTCGTCTCCTGCTTTTAAATTCGTTAATGGGTAATTAAAAGCATAGATACGAACGAACAACGCAGATCATTGGGGATAATCTGACGTTTCCAGAATATAGATGGCATAACGCCATAAAGATTTTGTAAAATATGCTTTGGCATATTATAACATAAACATGGGAAACAAAACAAGAATTTTTATGTATTACTTGCCACAGGGAATGACATTACTGAAGCTATCACGGGTGCTAAAGTGCAGACCGGAGGAATTGCTGGCATATGTGGATTGTTTGTGAAAAATTACCTATTGAAAATATTTGCCACTCATAGTACAATGCAATTGTTATATGACTGACGGAAATAGTGGGGTTTACCACGTGAAGTATAACAAAAGAATGCCGACCGTCTGGGCGAAGAGTCCAGACGTGCGGTTCTTTTTATTTTTAGGGTAAATTTTCCAAAAAATCCCATCAGCATGAGAAAGGAACCACTCATTGTATTTTTTCGAATACTTACCGGAAAAAGCGCACGTGACTCTTGACAAAAGATGGAAGTTAGTATAGCCTAACCGTGGTTAGAAAAAACTAGCCATGCATCGATCAAAAATCAGAATGAGCATCATAAAAAAGTGTGATGAACCATGCAAGGCCACACGGTGGCAGAAGGAGAGAAAAATGCAGACAGAATGGAGAAGCTTCCAGGGCGGAGCCTGGGAAACAGAAGTAAACGTAAGAGATTTTATTCAGAAGAATTATCATCCATATGATGGGGATGATTCCTTCTTAGAGGGACCAACACAGGATACCACCGATCTCTGGGATCAGGTATTAGAACTTTCCAGACAGGAGAGAGAAGCCGGCGGAGTGCTGGATATGGACACAAAGATCATTTCCACGATCACTTCCCATGGTCCGGGTTATTTAGATAAAGAGAAAGAGAAGATTGTCGGTTTCCAGACGGACAAGCCTTTCAAACGTGCCCTGCAGCCTTACGGCGGTATCCGTATGGCAGTTAAGGCATGCGAGGACAATGGATACAAAGTCGATCCTGAGGTGGTAGAGTACTTTACAACACACAGAAAAACACATAATGCCGGAGTATTTGACGCTTACACACCGGAAATGAGAGCGTGCAGAAGCGCACATATTATCACTGGACTTCCGGATGCATACGGACGAGGACGTATTATTGGTGACTACAGAAGACCGGCACTTTACGGTGTAGACCGTCTGATCGAGGACAAAAAAGAGCAACTGAACAACACACGTACCATCATGTACTCAGATGTGATCCGTGAGAGAGAAGAATTATCCGAGCAGATCCGTGCACTGGAAATGTTAAAGAAACTGGCAGAAATTTACGGCTGTGATATTTCGAAACCTGCAAATAATGTATTAGAGGCAACACAGGCTGTCTATTTTGCATATCTTGCAGCAGTAAAAGAGCAGAACGGTGCGGCAATGTCCTTAGGACGTACCTCCACTTTCTTAGATATTTATGCAGAGCGTGATCTCGCAGAGGGAACATTTACTGAAAAAGAGATCCAGGAGATCATCGACCAGTTCGTGATGAAACTTCGTCTTGTAAAATTTGCGCGTACACCGGAATACAACACGATTTTTGCCGGCGATCCGACCTGGGTGACAGAGTCCATCGGTGGAATCGGCGTGGATGGAAGACATATGGTTACAAAAATGTCTTACCGTTACTTAAACACCTTGAACAACATCGGAGCAGCACCGGAACCAAACATGACCGTACTCTGGTCTGTAAAACTGCCGGAAAACTTCAAAAAATTCTGTGCCGAGACATCCATCAAACACTCTGCGATCCAATATGAGAATGATGATATTATGCGTGTTGTCCATGGTGATGATTATGGAATCGCATGCTGTGTATCTTCTATGAGAATCGGTAAGGAAATGCAGTTCTTCGGTGCGAGAGCAAACCTCGCAAAATGCCTGCTTTATGCGATCAATGGCGGTGTCGATGAGATGACAGGAAAACAGGTCGGACCGAAATACCGTCCGATCACATCTGAATACTTAGATTACGATGAAGTATGGGATAAATACAAAGATATGATGAAATGGTTAGCAGGAGTGTATGTGAACGCATTAAATATCATTCACTACATGCATGATAAATACTGCTACGAAAAATTAGAGATGGCATTACATGACAAAAATGTGAGAAGATGGTTTGCAACTGGTATTGCAGGATTTTCTGTAGTAGCAGACTCCCTTTCTGCGATCAAATATGCAAAAGTAAAACCAATCCGTGATGAGAATGGTGTGACCGTTGACTTTGAGATTGAGGGAGATTTCCCGAAATATGGAAATGACGACGATCGTGTCGATGAGATCGCAAAACAGGTGCTCCACACCTTTATCGGATATGTAAAAGGAAACCATACTTACCGTGGCGGTATCCAGACAACATCGATTTTGACCATTACATCCAATGTTTCCTATGGTAAAAATACAGGAGCAACACCGGATGGAAGAAAGAAAGGTGTAGCATTTGCTCCGGGTGCAAACCCGATGCATGGACGTGATACCCATGGTGCGGTTGCATCCCTGGCATCTGTCGCTAAACTGCCATTTATGGATTCACAGGATGGTATTTCCAATACATTTACCATTGTACCGGATGCACTGGGCAAAGATGAGGCAGCACAGGAGAACAATCTTGTTGCAATGTTAGACGGCTATGTTGTCAAAGGCGGACATCACTTGAACGTAAACGTTTTAAACCGTGACACATTATTGGATGCACAGAAACATCCGGAACTGTATCCACAGCTTACCATCCGTGTATCCGGATATGCGGTCAACTTTATCAAACTGACAAAAGAACAGCAGGATGAAGTGATCGCACGTACCTTCCACGAACGGATGTAGTGCAACAGGTGCGTTTTGCGAATGGCGCGGCGAGCGATAGGAATCAGAAAAGGAGAACAACATGGGGAAAATTCACTCGTTAGAAACATTTGGCACAGTGGACGGTCCGGGCGTACGGTTTGTCGTTTTTTTTCAGGGCTGCCCGATGCGCTGCCAGTATTGCCATAATCCCGATACATGGAAGATAGAGGATGGGGAAGAAATGACAGCGGATGAGATCATAGACCGTTTCGAGCGCAACCGTTCTTTCTATCAGACCGGGGGGATCACGGCAACGGGTGGAGAACCCATGTTACAGCTTGATTTTCTGACGGAGCTTTTTACGAAGGCAAAGGAAAAGGGCATTCACACTTGTCTGGATACATCCGGAATTATGTTTCCAAAGAAACATACAGGAACAGATCAGATCAGTGAGAGAGAGATCAGCCTCACTGGAATAAGTGAAAACATGGCATCAGACAGAATGGAAAAGATAGAACAGCTCATGTCTGTGACAGATCTCGTCATGCTTGATATTAAGCATATCAACGATGAGGAACATCAGAAACTCACCGGGCAGTCGAACAGCAACAATCTTGCGTTTGCAAAGTATCTTGATTCAATCGGAAAGCCGGTCTGGATCCGTCACGTAGTCGTGCCGGGCATTACGTTTGATGAGAAAGAACTGACGGAACTTGGTCTGTTTTTAAAGACGCTCTGCAATGTGGAAAAACTGGAAGTCCTTCCATATCATTCTATGGGAAAGGTCAAGTATGACAACCTCGGCATGGATTATGTCTTAAAAGATACGCCGCAGCTTACCAAAGCAGAAGCAAAGGAAGCGGAACACATCATCCGGGCAGCAATGGAACAATAGCAGGAGAAGTAAGTTTTATGAAAAACATTTTTTTTGAAGAAAAGTATTTACAGATTTCTTTTTTTGCGATTTAATAAGAAGCAGGTATAGAGTTCCAAAGAAGAAAGGATGAAAAAATATGAAAATCAAGAATATCAAAGATGTCGACGGATTTTTTAAAGTAATTGATTCCTGTGCCGGAAAAGTAGAATTGATCACAGGTGAGGGAGACAGATTAAACCTCAAATCAAAACTTTGCCAGTATGTTTCTCTGACAAGCTTATTAAAATCTGATGTAGAGATCCCGGAACTTGAAGTTGTAGCTTACGAGCCGGAAGATACAGAGAGGATCATCAAGTTTTTAATGACAAACTAGAAATGAACAGAAGCTGATCGTAAAAAAGCGGTCAGCTTTTTTTGTGCCATGTTCTTATTTTCTTCTCTTTACAACATGCTATGACGGTTGCAATTCACGGCATGAAATAGTACAATAAATCGTCTTAAAAATGGAATAATAATGTTAGTATATAGCGAAAGGAATTAAGATGTCAAAAATAGAGTTTCACGAAATTACATTAGATGATAAGGCATGGATGGATGCCAGATTTCAGGAAGATGACAGAAATGCATGCGAGTACACGTTTGCCAATAATTTTGTCTGGCGGAAAGTGTATCATGTTGAAGTTGCAGAAAAATATGGGTGTGCAGTCATTCGTTTTGAGGAGGAGGGAGTGGTGATGTATTCCTATCCGATCGGGGCAGGTGACCGCAGAAAAGTGATCGATGAACTGCGCACGATCTGTGAGGAAGAAAAACGCCCACTTATTATGAGCCCATTGAGCGAAGCAGACCGGGAGCAGATGCTTACATGGTATCCGGAACAGTTTTTGATCCAGGGAGACCGGAACGATTATGATTACATTTATTCCAGAGAAAAATTAGCAACGCTTGCGGGGAAAAAGATGCATGGCAAGAGAAATCATATTGCGAGATTTCAGGATGAGGATGACTGGTGCTATGAGGAACTGAATGATTCCAATATAGAAGAATGCCGCAATATGACTTACACATGGATCAAAATGAGGGCAGAGAAATGGAATGAAGAGATGGAACTTGAGATGTCAGTGCTTCATGAGGCATTTGACTATAGAAAAGAACTCGGGCTTGTCGGTGGAATCATCCGGAAGGCAGGGCAGATTGTTGCATTTTCTATCGGGGAACCATTAAACAGTGACACGTATGTTGTACACTTCGAAAAAGCATTTCCGGATATGCAGGGCGCATATCCGATGATCAACCAGCAGTTTGTTTTACATGTGTGTGAAGATTATACTTATGTAAACCGCGAGGAGGATACGGGGGATCCGGGACTGCGAAAGGCTAAGATGTCCTATTATCCGGAAATCCTGTTGAAAAAATACGTGGCAATCTCAAGTGATGTCATTTGTGCAGATAAGGACAGAAACAGGGAAGAAATCCACAAAATATGGGAGACCTGTTTTGGTGACGAGGCGGAACTGGTAGATTTTTATCTGGATAAACGGATGACAGAGGATAATATGCTGCTCATCTGTCAGGATGGGCATGCGGTTTCCATGGCAAGCTTTTTAGATATTAATGTCAGGGACGGTGAGGAGTGGAAGCCGGCCAAATATGTTTATGCAGTGGCGACACTTCCAGAATACCGTGGCAGAGGTTATGCAGGGAAAATCTTAAAGAAGGCAGAAGAGATTTTTAATATGCCATTGGTGTTAGTCCCGGCCGAAAAAGAGCTTGTCGGTTATTACCGTAAGGTTGGGTTCACAGAGGCGTATCCATCGGAGCGTTTACTGGAAAAACAGGATGTGCCGGAACTTTTTGCAGCGGAATTAAACAGTTATTCTGTGGAGGAGATCACTGCAGCGGAATATAAAAAAATACGGGAGCAGAAACGGATGAGAAATGGGTTTATCGCATGGGACGAAGCGGCAATCCGGTTTGCGATGGATTTTAACTGTTTTTGTGGCGGAAGAACGGTGAAGGTAGTGTGGAGTGATGATATTTCCAGAGACGAGAGCGCAGAAGACGCTGATATTTTAATGTACTGTCCGGAGAATGAGAACCTGCATATTATCGAAACGACACTGAGCGAAGAACAGTTTGAGGAACTTTTGCCGGAACTTATGGCGCAGACCAAAACAGCGCGCCTGGTGTATGACAGAGAGGGAATTATGGTGCTTTCTTCCGATGACAAAGAAAGACAGGAAAGACTGCTTGCGGATGGTTATTTTGCGCTGTCGCTGGCGTAAAGCCTGTTCAGAGATTCTGAAATTTTCAGAAATTATATAAAATATATAAAAAGTTTTCGGTTTAAGACAAAAAAATGTTGATAATGTATAAAAACATGCTATAATAAAGTCATGATATAAATAAGCATTCAAAAAGCTATCTGACATAGCATGGAATTGGATCATTATATCAAATAAGCGACAAAGGGGTTGGACATCATGAGAATTAAGATCACAGGAAGAAACATCGAATTGACAGAAGGACTGAAAGCCGCAGTGGAGGACAAGCTGAATAAGCTTGAGAAGTATTTTACTCCGGACACAGAAGTGAATGTAACATTGAGCGTAGAGAAGGAACGCCAGAAAGTTGAAGTTACGATTCCAATGAAAGGAAGTTATATCCGTTCCGAACAGGTAAGCAGTGATATGTATGTATCCATTGATCTGGTAGAGGAAGTCATTGAACGTCAGCTTAAAAAGTATAGAACAAAACTTGTAACAAAGCAGCAGAATGCAGCAGCAGTTTTCAAACAGGATTTTCTGGATGAGAAGTCAGAGGATGATGAAGAGATTAAGATCATCAGAACCAAGAAGTTTGATATGAAACCAATGTATCCGGAAGATGCTTGTGTAGAGATGGAATTATTAGGACATGATTTCTATGTATTCATCAACGCAGAGACTGAGGATGTCAATGTTGTTTATAAGAGAAAAGGCAATACTTACGGATTGATTGAGCCGGAATATTAAAAGTGAGATCAGAGGAGAGCGGGCAGCTCTCCTCTTTTTAGGTTTAGCATGAAATTACTGTAAAGTGCCGGTATACAGGATGGATATGCCGAGCTGATTTTTCTGTAAAATCAGGAAAACGTGCGGAAAAAGCGAATTGTGCTGCAGATACCGGTGGCGTATAATGGAATTACTTCATGTGTAGTAACTTTGAGAGAGATGGAGAAAAAATTTTTTGATATTTTAAGAATTGTACAGAAAAATCCGGTATTCGGAAAAACGTTAATGTGCGGCGGTATGTTAGATGAAAAGCGCATGGAAATCCTATATGAGATTCTCTATGCGATTGACAGGGGGGAGTTTACGGATACCAGAAATGACATCTTTCAGTATGGCAGTCTGATCGGAAAAAAGGACTTACTGGCAAGACAGATTTTTTTGTGTTTATTGATTCTCTTAGATGAGCAGGAACAGATAATCAGGAAATGATTTGCAGATCGTAATAACAAAAGATTTTTTACAAAAGAGTTCTGTGTAAGGCACAGAATTGCCGTGTGGATTTTTAGATGGAAAAAGAGTCTGTAGTTCGGCTCAGAATAACAAGGGAGGAGAAAGTATTACTACACAAGGGGAGAGTTTTTAGAATAGTCTTACCGGATGTTCCGGTGAGACTATTCTTTTTTATCTTGTCATGAGTTGGAAAAAGGGTTACTATAATAAAGATTTGATAGGCAGACATATAATGTTAAAAAGTTGGAGCAAAATCCAAAATAAAATCAGAATAGAGGAGATTACACCATGAATATTGTTGTTTTAGCAGGTGGTTTAAGTACAGAGAGAGATGTGTCTTTCAAGACGGGGGATATGGTATCCAAAGCACTTCGTGAGAATGGACATAATGTTATTTTACTGGATGTTTTTATGGGATACAGTGACAAAGAGGAAAATCTGACCGGAATTTTTGACCGCACAGAGGAAGTCAGCGTACAGGTAAAGGATATCCCGGAAACAGCACCGGATCTTGCAAAGGTAAAAGCGTCAAGAAAAGACCAGTCGGACTGCTTCTTCGGACCGAATGTCATCAACATGTGCCGCATGGCGGATATTGTTTTCATGGCATTACACGGAGAAAACGGAGAGAATGGCAAGATTCAGGCAGCTTTTGACCTGTTTGGAATCAAATATACCGGAACCGGCTATTTGAGCAGTGCGCTTGCAATGGATAAGGGAATGGCAAAACAGTTATTTATCGCTGGTGGAATCCCGACACCACAGGGCATTTCCATGAAGAAAGAGAACCGGAAAGATTCCGCAAAAGAACTTGGCTTAAAGCTGCCATGTGTTGTAAAACCATGCTGTGGAGGTTCCAGTATTGGTGTTACGATCGTGCGCACAGAGGATGAATTCAAGAGTGCTTTGGATGAGGCATTCAAATGGGAGGATAACCTCGTTATCGAAGAGTATGTAGAGGGACGTGAGTTTTCCATCGGTGTTATTGACTATAAGGCACTTCCAATCATTGAGATCGCACCGATTCAGGGATTCTATGATTATAAGAATAAGTACAAAGCAGGCAGTGCAGTGGAGACCTGTCCTGCAGAATTACCGGAAGAGATCACAAAGCAGATGCAGCATTACGCAGAGCGCGTGGCAGAAGTATTAGGACTGAATACTTACTCCCGTTCTGATTTCTTATTAAATAAGAATAACGAAATTTACTGTCTGGAAGCAAATACACTTCCTGGCATGACACCGACAAGTCTTCTTCCACAGGAGGCAGGCGTTCTGGGAATCAACTTCAATCAGTTATGTGAGAAGCTGATTGAGATTTCCTTAAAAAAATATGAGAAATAATGATGAATGACATATCGCCACCAGTTTTGCAGAACCGGTGGCAGTTTGTTCTATAATAACAGGAGCATGATATGAAAAATATGACCTTAGAGCATATCGCAGCAGTCTGTGGCGGTACTTACATAGGAAATGAAGCGGATAAAAAACGCGAGATCAAAGGCGCAGTGATCGACAGCCGTCTTGTGGAAAAAGATTACTTATTTATCCCGGTACGTGGAGAAAAGGTGGACGGACACAGTTTCATCCTATCTGTTTTTGAAAAAGGAGCACTGGCAGTGTTTTCCGAAGAAAAATTAGAAAATCCGGCAGGTCCATACATTCTCGTGGAAAACACCTTAGATGCGATGAAGAAGATTGCAGCAGATTACCGCAGAGGTCTGGATATTAAAGTAGTCGGAATCACAGGAAGCGTTGGAAAAACGAGTACCAAAGAGATGATCGCATCTGTTCTGGCACAGAAATATAATGTGTTAAAAACAGAGGGAAACTTGAATAACGAGATCGGACTTCCGCTCACGATTTTTAAAATCCGGGAGGAACATCAGGTGGCTGTGCTTGAGATGGGAATTTCCGAGTTTGGTGAGATGGACCGGTTATCCACAATGGCAAACCCGGACATCTGCGTGATCACGAACATCGGACTCTGCCATCTGGAAAATCTCATCACAAGAGATGGAATCTTAAAGGCAAAGACAGAGAGTTTTGCGCATCTGACACCGGATGGAATTGCGGTATTAAACGGAGATGACGACAAGCTCTGCGATAAGAAAGTTGTCAATGGAAAACCGGCAGTGTTCTATGGTATCGAAAAGGCTGCCAAAGTGGCTGAAACAGAGGAAGGAACTAAGACGCTTGCCGAGAAAACGGTTTACGCAACGAATGTAGAGGCAGTTGACCTGACCGGAACAAAAGCAGCGATCCATTATCCGTCGAAAGAGACAGGCGGGGAAGTGACGATGGAAGTCACGATTCCAATCGCCGGAGAACACAATGTATACAATGCGCTGGCAGCGGTGAGCGTGGCAAGAGAATTAGGGCTGACCTGTGACGAGATGAAGCGCGGGATTGAATCAGTGCAGACGATCGGCGGCAGAAGTAATCTGATCCACAAAAATGGCATTACGATCATCGACGACTGCTACAATGCAAATCCGGTTTCCATGAAAGCATCCATCGATGTATTGTCCAACGCACCGGGCAGAAAAATCGCGGTACTCGGAGATATGGGCGAGCTTGGCGCAGAGGAAAAACAGCTTCACTATATGGTGGGAGAACATTTTGCAGGAAAGGGAATTGACGCACTTTACTGTGTGGGAACACTCTCACAGGAGATCACTAAAGCAGTGCGTGCAAATAGCAGTGCGACAGAAGTCCATCATTATGAGGACAAAGCAGACCTGATCAAAGACCTTGTGAAAGAGGTGAAGAGCGGAGATACAGTGCTTGTGAAAGCGTCACATTTTATGGGATTCCCGGAGATTGTGAAGGAATTGACGAAGTAAAAATAGGAATGTCCGATGCGACACGCCAAAACCCCCAGTGCCGAAACACTGGGGGTTTTCAAAATAGATTATTTTATGTTCTAATATGGTCTGACAGATACCTAAATCATAGATTTATTTTTCTCTAACATCTCAGCAATCACATCCTGACAGTAAGCTCCGATTTTTTTCTTCTGTTCCTTATCCAGCTCGTTCGGATAAATTGGTTTTCCGTATTCTACAATTACATGTGCTTTTTTGACACGAGGCATATGAGCCTCCAACACATCTGCGGAGTTCGTGATCGCCATCGGGATAATCGGACAACCACTCTTTTCCGCAATCTTGAAACTTCCCTCTTTGAATGGGAGCATCAGATCGTCCGTTTTATTTCTTGTGCCTTCCGGGAAGATACACATGGAAATTCCATTCTTTACATTGTCGATTCCGGCAAGGATCGTTTTTAACGCTTCTTTTACATTCTCACGGTCGATAAACAGACAGTGCAGACGCCGCATCCAGGTGCGCAGCAACGGCACTTTTTCCATATCCTTTTTCGCAATGTAGCCGGTGAGACGCGGGCAGCGTGCATAGGTGATGATAATATCGAAATAGCTTCTGTGGTTTCCGATGTATAAGACCGCCTGATCTTTCGGGACATTTTCTTCACCGATGACGGTCACTTTCGTTCCACAGATAAATAAAATCACACGGAATGCCCACTGCACCATGCGAAGCTGACCTAAGTCGGCAGCCTGTTTGTTGAATTTTGCAATGATCCATTCCACGCCGAGCACCGGGATTCCGATGATGAGGTAGAGAATTGCAAAGAGTAATGCAAGGATTAATCTTATCATAAGGAAAATTCCTTTCTACTTAATAAAATGTTTTATAGATAATTACGAAACTCCTCCTATTCTTCTTTTAATTGTTCAAAATCAACAAAAACATTCAAGACACGCTCTCGCTATGTGTCACTCGCAACGATTCCCCAATGTCTTTCATGTCTTTTGTTGATTTTTCACAATATAATTTAGGTTTTCAGGAGTTTCGTAATTGTCTATAAAATTAAAAAAAATACGATGATACATATTGCACTGAAATATCAGCCTCATCTCATTATAAGGGTTGGGGAAGAGAAAAACAACTCATAAATTAGGAATATAGAAAGGTATGCCGGCATACAATGGTATAAGAGGTTACTGGAATGAGGTACGGGTGAACAGTAACTATAAGAGCAAAAATGCTGTGCCGCAGGGCACGGAACTGGAGGCGGGTATGCAGACGAAAAGGAAAAAAAGCAGGTATGTTTTTTGGAAAACGGAGGTTCTTTTTACGACGCTTTTTTTTGCAGCACTTCTTTTTGCCGGATGCAGTGTGGAACAGACGAACCGGACAAAAATCAGTGATCTTGATTACACGATCGCCGCAGAGGCAGACATACCGGAGGAACTGCAAAATGATATTGAGGAGAAAAAGGCTGCAGATTTTAAAATGACGTACAAAGACAGCGAATTTTTATACATAGTAAGAGGCTACGGAGAACAGGAGACCGGAGGGTATAGTATCTGTATCCGCAATCTGTATCTGACATCGAATGCGATCATTTTTGATACGGAACTGATTGGTCCGCGCAAGGGGGAAACCATCAGTAAGAGCCCAAGTTATCCATATATTGTGGTGAAAGTGGAGCTGCGGGATGAGAATGTAGTGTTTGAGTAGATTTGTATGAAAAAACATTCAAAAATAGAGAAAAATTGCAAATATTCATGAATTTTGTACAAAACACGCAAATCCGTTTGACAAAATTTTATTACAGTGCTAAAGTAAAGCGTGAAATAAGGAGGTAGAAAAATGCAACAGGCAGACATCAGTAAGGTACGTGCATCCGTACACCAGCAGTGTGGCAGTAAAGTTATGATCCAGCTTGACCGTGGGCGTAATAAGGTTGATATCCAGCAGGGCGTGATCCAGCATGCATATCCAAGTGTTTTCACGATATTGGTAAATGATGAGCGTGATGACAATCAACCTCAGTTATTATCCTTTAGTTACAATGATATTATTACAAAAGATATTCGCATGAAACTCTGCTAAGAAAGTGTGCAGATGGCTATTTTGTGAGCAAATAGTGATAAAAGCGTGTATAAAATTCTCTCTATTCGAATACAATGAAAAAAAGGATTTCGGATCGGGGGAATTTTTTTGCAGTTAAATAAAATAAAATTACATAGTTGCACGACATTTGCCAGTGCACAGAGCCAGATTACATTAGATGACGATTACAACGTGCCGGACTACCGGCCGGATATTGTGAAAGTGTTAAAAGAAAAGGGAGAACTTCATTTTGATGAGGTGAAGGCGGCAGCAGGCGCAGCGTGGTTAAAGGGACGCCTTGTTTTCAGGGTATTGTACCGCAGCGATCAGGAAAATGGAAAAATAAGCTGTCTGAAAGGAGAGATACCGTTTCAGGAAAAACTCAACATGGACGGTGTACAGGAATATGATGTGATACAGGCATCCGGAGAGATTGAGGATCTCACGATCGGAGTCATCCATTCCAGAAAAATCAGCGTGCGGGCAGTCATTTTGTTAAAGACAGAAGAACCGCAGGAAAAAGAGGATGAACTCTGTGTTGGGATAGAGGCGGATGACGGATGTGAAAAACGTTATCGGAACACAAATATCTTACAGCTTTTATGTATGAAGCGCGATCAGTGCCGCCAGAAAAGCGAGATCACACTGCCGTCAAGCAAACCAAATGTGCAGGAAATTTTATGGAAAAGCTTAGAAATCCGCAATCTGGATACAAAAATGGGGCAGGACGGTGTAAAACTGAGTGGCGAAGTGCTCATCTCCGTTTTGTATCAGGAGGAAGAGGAAACAGACCGCGTGCAGTGGTATGAGACGGTGATTCCATTGGACTGCGGTGTGGAATGTGACGCAGGAACGGAGGCAGATATTATTTATAAAGTGAAGGCAAGACCGGCTTCCATGGAACTTGAGGTAAAGCCGGACTACGACGGTGAGGAGCGCGTTCTGGTCCTGGAACTTGTGATGAATCTGGATATCCGGGTGTGGAAAGAACAGGAGATTTCCATGTTAGAGGACGTTTATTCTCTGAAAAAGGAGATCATTCCGGTCTGCACAGGCGTGACTTTACATCATATTTCTGTGAAAAATGACAGCCAGTGCCGCCTGACCGAGCAGATGGAGTTAGCGGAAAGTCAGGAGAAGATTTTACAGATTTGTTCCTGTGAGGGAACGGTTCATTTAGAGAGCACGGAATTGACCGAACAGGGCGTGCGTGCAGAGGGGATTCTGGTCACAGAACTGCTTTATATCACGACCGACGATCAGATGCCAATCGGTTCTGCCAGAGAGATTTATCCATTTGAACAGCTCATTGAAATCCCACAGCAGACGGCGCGGACAGAGCGCAATAAGCCGGAAGAGTTGGAGGCTTTGGAGCGGAAAAATAAACTGCAGACAGAGCTTGATTGCAGGATCAGCCAGTTGTCCGCGGTCATGCTCGATCAGGATCATGTGGAAATAAAAGCGGTGATCGGATTAGATTTGCTTGCATTTGAGCAGGAACAGATAGATAATATTACTGATATGCGTGAGGAGGCTCTGGATATGGAGCAGTTACAGAAGCGTCCGGGACTGGTCGGTTACATTGCAAAAGATGGGGATTCGCTTTGGAGTATCGCAAAGGAGAATCACACAACGGTGGAAGATATTCTGCGGGATAATCACCGGACGGATGAGGATCTGCGCAGAGGAGAAAAAATTCTGATTGTAAAGAAAGTAGAACTGAACAGTTACGAATCGTAATTGTGAAGTACTGAAAAATCACAAAAAGACAATGAAAAGCAGATTAAGAAGAATTGAGATAACATGATAGAGGTAACACAGATTCGAAAAAGTTATGGAAAAAAGAAAGTACTGTCCGATATCACCTTTCAGGTTAAGCCGGGGGAGTGCGTTGCGATCGCAGGGAAAAACGGCTGCGGCAAATCTACCTTAATGCAGATCATGGCGGGCATTTTAAAGCCGGATGGCGGTGAACTATGCTATTTTGGAAAAAAAGCAGCCTACAAAAGCAGTACATTTCGTCGGTTTTGCGGTTATGTGCCGCAGGAAAATCCGTTGATGGAAGAACTGACGGTGCAGGATAATCTGAAACTCTGGGGCGGCAGCCACAACGCCAACACAAAAGAGCTGGTCGCACAGTTTCAACTGGAGGATTTGTTGCAAACAGAGGTAAGCAAACTTTCCGGTGGTATGAAACGGCGTTTGAGCATTGCGTGTGCACTTGTGGAGAACCCGCCATTTTTACTGATGGATGAGCCGACGACAGCTCTTGACCTTTATTATAAAGAGAGCATTCACCAGTGGATGAAAACCTATCAGCAGAAAAATGGAATCATCCTTATGACGACGCATGATGAGAGCGAGATACGCAATGCGGACAGATGCCTTTTTATGGATGAGGGCAAAGTGCAGGAATTAGATGCAGAAGATATTTTGCAAAAGTTTGCAGGCATGTCAGAATGACAATCAAGTACAAATACTAAGGAAACAGAGAAAAACAAGGGAGGATTCGTTATGAACGAACAATTTGAAACACAAAATCCGGTGGAGAATACTGTGACACCGGCAAACCAGATGGAAACACCAACACCGGAAGCACCAAAAAAGAAAGGAAACAAAATCTCCATCATTGCGGGCGTGGTGGCAGCAGTGGTTGTCGCGGGCGGCGTTGGCGTATTTGCAGCGGTCAAAACAGGAGCTTTTTTAAGCCCATCAAAAAAGGTATTGCTTGCAGGTGCAAAGACTGTGAGTGACATGGGAAGTTTGGGAGAGACATTAAAAGACTGTGTTTCCCTGTATTCGGATGAGTATACACTCAAAATGGATCTTTCCATGAACGAGGGCGATATTTCCATGGAGGGGCGCAGTTCGAATGAGCAGAAGCAGATAAAAGGAAATCTCAATATTTCCGGTGCACCATCGATTGATTTTTTAGCAGACATTGGTGCGGACAGTGTGCAGGTGGAAGTCCCGACAATCAGTGAACGCCTGTTTACCTATGATTACAGAAATGAAAAGAGTGGATATCTGCTGGAAATGGTAGACCAGGATACGCTCGATGCAGTGGATGCGACGCTTAAGGCTGCTTATGATAACCAGAATTCAGATGAGTTCCGCAAGAAAATGTTAAAAGTTTACGCGGATGAATACAATACGCTGGAATTTTCCAAAGTGGACGCAAAAGACTTTACCATCGACGGAACAGAGCGCAGTTGTAAGGGATATCAGACGGTTGTGACCAAAGAAAATGTGAATCATGTGATCGATGGACTTGAGACACTTTACGGGGAAGATTATCAGGAGCTGATGGATGCACTTGATCTGACCGCAGCAGATTTTGTCGCGTCTATGAGAGAGGCAGTGGAAGAGTTTAACGACAGCACGACACTTGTATTCTACTTATACAAAGGTCAGTATGCAGCGATTGATATTATACCGGAAAATGATGTTTCCTTTGAAGTCCAGTTCCTCGGCGGTGACACGAGAATGCAGAACATGATCCTCCTTGCAGATGATGAGAAAGTGGTCGAGGTTCAGGGAAGTAACGAGGGTAGTGTCGAGACAATCACGATGATCGCCGAGGAAAACGATACCGTAAAGTTCACGTATGACAGTGACAGCGGAGATATCACAATGGAAGCAAAATATGATGAAGAATCTTATAATTTTGCAGGAAATCTTGCAGTCGATAAGAACAGCATGGTCATTACCATTGATGATCTCGGAAGTGCCTCTGAAGATGTGAGCGGTAGTATCACATGGAAAAAAGGTGCCCAGTTTGAGGAAGTTTCCGGCGATACCTTTGACCTTGGAAATGCAACGGAAGAGGAATGGCAGGATCTTCTTCATGAAATCTTTGCAGCAATGTTAGGTGGATTTTAATTCATGAGATTTTTTCTTCGATATCTGTCACTTGAGGGTAAAAAAAGCCTGATAGCGGCGAGAAAAAGCATGGTAAAGTTTATAGTAATGTTATTACTGATCGCAGGCGGAGTGCTTGCGGTCAGTCTCGTTATGAAGGATGCAGGTGTGTTCCAAACGGCGGAGATTGGCGTTGTGATCCCTGAGGATGAGGCACAGACGAAGATGGTGGCACAGTTTATCTCTGCGATGGACAGCGTGAAAAGTGTCTGCCACTTTCAGTACCTGAATCAGGATAAAGCGATGGCATCGCTGGAAAAAGGCACATTAGATGCGGTGCTCTCACTGCCGGAACAGTTTTACGAGGATGTGGATTCCGGGAAAAATACACCGGCAACCATTTATTTCCCGGAAAATGCTCCGTTAAACACGAGAGTGTTCGGTGAACTTGTGGCGGACGGCGTCTCCCTGCTTCGGACGGCGGAGGCTGGTGTCTATGCCACCTACGATACCGCGCAGATTTATCAGGCGGAAATCTCAAGGGATCAGATTGGGGATGTGATCTCCGAACTTTATATTTATGAGGCGTTTGACCGCACTTCGGTTTTCCAGAAAAATGTGTATTCTTCGCTTGGAAAAGCAGACATCCATCAATACTATTTTTCTGCGGCTGTTTTGCTCCTCTTTCTGATGATGGGGGTCAATTACGGTTATCTGTATCAGAAGCAGAGCCGTGCTGTGGAGGAAAAAATCAGAATTTACGGTATCGGCGAAGGAAAAAATGCATTGATCAAAGTGCTTCTTATGACCGTTCCGCTGTGGCTTGTGGGAGTTTTGGTGTATGCTGTGGGCTGTCTGGTATCAGGGAAGTATCATCTGTCTTTTTTGTGGTTTGACCGGGAGGTGCTGCCTGGAACACTGCTTCTTGCAGCGGTGATTGCAGCGTATTTTCAACTGATCTATACGATTTCGGGAGAGAGCACCAGAGGAACGATCGTGCTGCTTGCGGTCAATGTTTTTCAGATCATGGCTTCCGGTGTTGTGATCCCTACTGCATATCTGCCGGAACTTTTTGGAAAAATCGGAACCTTTTTTCCACTGACCTTTTGGGACAGCTATTATCTGAAATTATTGTTTTTCGGAATCAAAGGGCAGGAGACAAGGCAGCTGATTCTCATGTTTGTTGTGCTTTTTGCGGCCAGCGTGTTATGGGCAAAAGCGGCAGGACATTTTGGAAAGGTAGAACGGGAGGAACATAAAAAAGGAGGCAGTCTGACCGTCGGAGGGTTTGGAAAATCAGCGCTTTTCAACTGGTACTTTTTACAGTTGAAAGCGAGGCTGAAACGCGGGACAAGCCTGCTGTTATTAGCGTCCATGTTTTTTGTGGTCTGGTTTGCCGGACAGATCTCCATGCCGCAGTCTGACAATGTGACCGTTGGAATTGTGGAAACAGACGGAACGCATGGAAAAGAAGTGCTGGAACATCTGACACAGCGTGAAAGTCTTTTTTCCTTTGTGATGTACGACAGCAAAGAGGCGTTGCAGGAGGATGTCATTGCAGGAAAACTGGAGTGTGGTTTTTATTTTTCCAACAATTTTGAAAAGAAATTTGAGCATGAAAAGTTAAAAAACAGTGTGTCGTATCTCTGTACACCGCTTACCACGAAGGGCGAGGTGGCGCGTGAGACCTTTTATGCGGCGCTGTTTGAGGTGTATGGAGCACAGATGCTGAGTGCGAGGACAGAGCAGCTGTTTGGTGATGATGCAAACGCAGCGCGTGATGTCCTGCTTGCCAATTATGAAAAATATCTCAAAGGAAACGAAGTTTTTCAGGTTAATGTGGAGCAGACAGAGGCAGTGGAGACGACAGAGAAAGAAAAACAGGTATTTCCACTTCACGGACTTGTGGCATTGTTTCTGTTTTTGATCATATATGTGGAATACGGACGACGTTTTGACGCCGGCAGTGGAAAACCATATCTGGCACTTCCGGCGCCACTTGGCGAAGGATTTCAGATGATGGGACTTCTCGCAGCGGGAACCGTTCCGGCGGTGGCTGGCTTGGTGTTACTGCTTTGTTCCGGGGAGAGCCGCGGACTCCTTCGGGAGATCAGCGCCATGATATTATTGCTGGCAGCCTGTATCGTGTGGATATGGATTGTTGGAAAATGGATACAAAATCTGACCAGTTTTACATCCCACATGTTCCTGCTTGTGTTGATAAATCTGGTGTTCTGCCCGGTTCTTGTGGATATTGCAGCCTTCATTCCGGCATTAAAATTCGTGCGGTACCTCTGCCCGGTGGGAATCTATCTGGAATTTATTTCATTGTAAATTTATGGAAAGGCTAACTATTGCATAGCAAAATGTGTTAAAATAGACATGACATTGCAGATAGAATATCAGATAATTGTGTAACTCAACATAACGTAAATTGAATTGTGAAAAATTAACAAAAGACATGAAAGACATTGGGGAACCGCCGGTTCTTA
>OOCR01000744.1_pt1 | contig 22097 bp, 17 predicted proteins | sample 1671491 | NCBI WGS metagenome assembly OOCR01 (sample SAMN06348162, study PRJEB24527) | human gut metagenome | biome: human gut; feature: ankylosing spondylitis patient; material: feces | host: Homo sapiens | place: China | collected 2015-10
CTTTCCCTACACGACGCTCTTCCGATCTTACTTTTGGCTAAGGGAACTGAAGGGGCGAGGTACTTACCGCCGGATACTTAAAGGAGGTTGGTGCCAATGGTTACATACAGTGATCTTTTCACTTTCGTAATTATGCTTTGTGCTGTTATTACTCTTGTTGTCACAATTTTACGACACAAAAAATAACGCCCCCAGTCTGGTAAACTAAGGCGTTATCTTTTTAACTCATATTTACCGACGGCTAGGTGCCACTAGCTTTCGGTTCTCTTGCTAGAAATTATTATATGCTATATTTATAAATTTGTCAATTTTGAATACACTGCCAGTATCTTCATTTTTTATTGATATTCTGTACTGTTGATGTTACATTTCTATTAGAAAGATTTTGAATCTCGTTTAAGATCTGCGTAGTGGCAGGACTGAGTAATTCAGAATCTTTTATTTGATTTTTATAAAGAAAAACCTCGAAAACATAACGTTTCCGAGGTTTTTAAATTTCTATTAAGCAACTGCTTTCTTAGCAACTTCTGCAAGTGCTGCAAATCCGGCTGCATCGTTAACTGCCATCTCTGCTAACATTTTACGGTTGATATCGATACCGGATACTTTTAATCCGTGCATCATCTGGCTGTAAGAGATTCCGTTCATTCTTGCTGCTGCGTTGATACGAGCGATCCATAACTGACGGAACTGTCTCTTTCTTTCTTTTCTACCAGCATAAGAACTTGTTAAGGCTCTCATAACTGACTGTTTTGCTACTCTATACTGTTTAGATCTAGCGCCTCTGTAACCTTTTGCTAATTTTAAAGTTCTATTATGTCTTTTTTTAGCGCCTAAACCGCCTTTTACTCTTGCCATTTTTTATTCCTCCTTACCTGATTCCTATGCGTATGGTAAAATCTTCTTCATATTCTTAACGTTTGTTGCATCAACCATTGCTGGTTTTCTGAGATTTCTCTTATTCTTTGTTGTTTTCTTTGTTAAGATATGTCTCTTATAAGCTTTACTTCTTTTTAATTTTCCTGTTCCTGTAACTTTGAAACGTTTTGCAGCTGCTCTGCTTGTTTTCATTTTTGGCATGATAGATTCCTCCTTAAAATAATTATTTCTTTTCTGCCAACACCATGCTGATACTTCTTCCTTCAACCTTTGGTGCTTTTTCCACTACTGCTGTGTCAGATAAGCTTTCTGCGAAATCATCGAGAATGTGTTTGCTTGCATTCATATGAGCCATTTCACGTCCACGGAATCTCAAAGTGATCTTCACTTTATCTCCCTTGGATAAAAACTTCTTTGCAGCGTTCATTTTGGTATTCAGATCATTTAAATCAATATTCGGTGACAAGCGAATCTCTTTCAGCTCAACCACTTTCTGTTTCTTTTTGGCTTCTTTTTCTTTTCTTGCCAGTTCATAACGATACTTACCGTAATCGATAATCTTGCAGACAGGTGGTTTTGCAGTTGGAGCGATTTTAACTAAGTCAAGTTCTGCTTCCTCAGCAAGCTTCATAGCTTCTCTCGCTGACATAATGCCAAGCTGTTCTCCGTTTTCTCCGATCAGACGAATTTCCTTGTCTCTGATCTGTTCATTAATCATTAACTCGCTAATGGTATTGCACCTCCAAAATAATTTTTCATGCTTCCACATAAAAAAAGTGGATAGGCAGACTATCCACAATCAATCAAATACGCATAAGCGATGTTTGAGGTATTAAACCATGAGACACTGTAAATTTGTGCTCCGGTGAGAGTGGATACTCTACTTTGTTTTCAACAACTCTGATACTATAACATACACACACTCATTTCGTCAAGTATATTTTTTTTATTTTATAAATTTTATAAATTTAGCATCAGTATTTGCATTTTGCGTTGCCATTTAGTACACTCTTCTTAATATTATAATAAAATTTTTTAAAATACAAGAACCATGAAAGGTATTGACAAATAAACTATGGATCACAGAATTATCGACTTACACGTACATTCCACCGAATCAGACGGAACTCTCACACCCGAAGATCTGGTGGCTGAGGCAAAGAAAGCCGAGCTGGCGGCATTTGCACTGACAGACCATGACACCTGCCAGGGTGTGGGCAAAGCAATGCCCCTCGCAGCTTCTGCCGGAATTGAACTGATACCGGGCATCGAACTCTCCACCGATTATCACGGAAAAGAAGTCCATATCGTAGGGTTATATATTGATATCGAAAATGAGCAGCTTCTAAAAAAGACAGCCGAATACCGGAAATGCCGCAGTGAACGCAATGCACTTATGGTGGAGGCACTTCAGAAGGAAGGGCTTTCCATTACGATGGAAGAACTGGTGGCTGAAAATCCGGACTGCGTTATTACACGCGCCAACATTGCACGTTTCCTGTATGAACATGGCCAGATCAAGAGTGTCCGCGAAGCCTTCGACCGTTATATCGGCGATCACTGCAAATGCTATGTCGGCAGGTTGAAAGTTGCATCCACCGATGCCGTGCGTCTCATCAAAGAAGCCGGTGGTACTGCCATTTTAGCTCACCCTCTGCTCTACGGTCTGAGTAACACCAATCTCCAGAAAATGATCGACGAGCTGAAACCGGCGGGACTTGACGGGTTAGAAGCAATCTACTCCACCTACACCACCGGAGAAGAACAGCAGATGAAACGTCTTGCAAGGGAAAACGGACTGCTTATCAGCGGTGGCTCTGATTTCCACGGCTCAAACAAACCGGATATCGCTCTTGGCAAAGGACGGGGACATCTGTATATTCCTTACTCTGTTTTAGAAACGATAAAAGCCGGCAGATAAAAAAGGAAGCTTACATATCAACGGTAAGCTTCTCTTTTTTTATAAAATAAACTTCTCGATCACTTCCGCGATCGCATCATGGTTGTTATCATTTTCCGTAACATAATCAGCGGTCTTTTTGATATCATCAATCCCATTCTTCATGGCGATGCCAATATGCGCGGATTGGATCATCGGAATGTCGTTCTGTTCATCTCCGATCGCAACCGTGCTGGTATGTGGAATATTTAACAATTTCACCAGATACTGTGCACCGGTTCCTTTGTCCGTGTCGACCGGACAATACTCCAGATACTCTTTACAGGAGAAAAAGGAGTTGCATTTTCCTTTCGCCCAGGCAGCATTTGCTTTCTGGAAACGTTTTAATTTTTCATCATCCTCCAGATGGATCAGAATGACTTTCTGAGGTTCCGAATCCAGACAATCCGAAATTCTTCTTGTGAGTTTGTAGGTCATATGAGAACGCTCAACATAATAATCCAGTTCTTTTGTGTGCCGTTTTGTCACAATGTCTACGGTATTGTAGGTCTGCGCATAGATGCCGGCTTTATACGCCCGGTCAAAAATCTCCTGCGCAACCTCGATTGGAAGTGCACTTTTATAAAGCACACGGTCTGCCGCACAGTCATAGATCACTGCCCCGTTAAAGGCGATCATATAACATCCCGGACTGGTCAGCCCAAGATCTTTCACAACAATTCTCCCTGACTCTACCGGTCGTCCGGTTGCCAGAACAAAATAGTGTCCACGCTCTAACATTTTCTGTATTGCAGCCCGGTTCTTTTCAGAAATCGACTTATCATCACACAATAATGTACGATCCAGATCCGCAAATAAAATTTTATTATTCATAGCCCATCCTCCCTCACACAATAACTGCTCTTACCGTAATGCTATTTATTCTACAGGTTCTGCCGGAATAAACACTCTTCCCTGATATCCGTGAGATGGTTTTGGAACAGCTTCCATTGCTTCCTTACAGAAAACATCCTGAGATGATAATGCTGCTTTTCCACGTCTGTCTACCTTCTCGTAATTGCCGTCAGCATGCAGTACATGTGCTTTTAAAGTGTCTGCCAGCTCCACATCCAGAATATGTCTGACACGTTTTTTCAGTTCATCATCTAATACCGGGAATAAAATCTCCACTCGTCTGTCTAAGTTACGCGGCATCCAGTCGGCACTTCCCATGTAAAGTTCTTCTTCTCCATCGTTGAAGAAATAGAATATCCGGCTGTGCTCTAAGAAATTTCCAACGATCGAACGGACTTCAATATTCTCGCTCACCCCTGGGATTCCGACTTTTAAGCAGCAGATTCCACGGACGATCAGCTGGATCTTAACACCTGCTGCAGACGCTTCATAAAGGGATTCAATGATTCCCGGATCACAGAGCGAATTCATTTTTGCAATGATCTTTGCAGGTTTTCCCTCTTTTGCATGCTTCGTCTCACGACGGATCAGCTTTGTGAACTTCGTGCGAAGCCAGATTGGTGCAACCGCAAGTTCATTCCACGACAATGGTTCGGAGTAGCCGGACAACATATTGAATACGGCAGTTGCATCCTCTCCGATTGCACCGTCACAGGTAAAAATACCACAGTCTGTATATAACTTTGCTGTGGAGTCGTTGTAGTTACCGGTTCCAAGATGCACATAACGACGGATACCATCTTCCTCCCTCCGGACAACCAGCGCTATTTTGCTGTGGGTTTTCAGTCCAACCAGACCATAGATAACATGGCAGCCAGCCTGCTCTAATTTTTTTGCCCAGACAATGTTATTTTCCTCATCAAATCGCGCCTTTAACTCCACTAAAACAGAAACCTGCTTGCCGTTTTCAGCCGCCTGTGCCAATGAAGCAATAATTGGTGAATTGCCGCTGACACGGTAAAGTGTCTGTTTGATGGCAAGTACATCCGGATCCACAGATGCCTGACGTATAAAATCAACCACCGGATCAAACGTCTGGTATGGATGATGCAAAAGGATATCTCCTTTTCGAATCTCATCAAAAATATTTTCCCCCGGTACGATCTCCGGCACGCGCTGTGGCGTGTAAGGCTCATTCCGCAGATCGTCACAGCCTTCTAATCCATACATTTTCATCAGGAATGTGAAATCAATTGGTCCGTTGATCTGGAAAATATCCTGTTCTGCCACTTTTAATTCATCTTTTAAGAAGTTTAACAGCTTTTTGTCAATGCCATCCTCCACTTCCAGACGGATAACCTCGCCCCACTGACGCATTTTTAACTGTTTCTGAATCTCTTTTAGCAGGTCCGCCGCTTCATCCTCATCAATCGACAGATCGGCATTTCGCATAACACGGTAAGGATATGCGCAGAGTACATCGTAGTTTAAAAACAGTTTATCAATATTCCGCTCAATGACCTGCTCCAATAAAATGAAGGTCTTTTCATTTCCATCTTCCGAAGGGATATGTACCAGGCGTGGCAACACGCTTGGAACCTGAACGGTTGCAAATTCAATTTCCTCTTTTTCTGCTTTTCCTTTTTTCTTGGAAAGAAGTGCTGCAATGTTCAATGTCTTGTTCCGAATCAGTGGAAATGGTCTTGAGGCATCCACCGCCATCGGGGTGAGTACCGGATATACATTGTCTTCAAAATAGCGGTCCACAAATGCAGCCTGCGCCTCACTCAGATCTTCGAATGCATCCATCACAACGATCCCATGCTGGTGCATAAGCGGCACAAGAGAACGGTTATAGGTATTGTACTGAAGCGTGACAAGCTCTCTCGTGCGTTCATTGATCTTCTCTAACTGTTCGGATGCCGTCATTCCGGCAATATCTTTTTTCTTATAATTGGCGTGTACCATATCCTTCAGGGAAGCGACACGCACCATGAAAAATTCGTCCAGATTTGACGAAGTGATACTGACAAACTTTAATCGTTCCAGAAGCGGGATGGATTTATCCCTCGCCTCGTTTAATACGCGGTGATTAAATTTCAGCCAGCTTAATTCCCTGTTTTCATAATATTCCGGTTTTTTAAAATCCTGTTCTTTCTCCATAAGATAAACCTAGCCTTTCCATTGGTTGACTGTCAGCCGTAGACTCTCTTCTCTTTGATCACCGGCTTTATGCTGAATATATTTTCAAAATATGACGTTTTGGCATCAAACAGTGCTTTTTCCAAAGCAATATCATCCATTGTCTCAATTGTGATCACAAGCTCTCTTCCCTTGACCGCCGCCTTCACATTCTTAAACTTCTGTTTGTGGCTACGGTCCATCGCATTTGAGACACGCAGGATCGCAGAAAGTTTTGCAACGGTCAGATAACTGTCATGATCCAATTTATCTGCAAGATCTTCATAGTCAGGAAGTGACCATGTATTATATAATACAGTGTTTGCAACGATCTCACGCTCTTTGTGTGTCAGTCCGATGATCTCGGAAGCCATAATGATATCATAGGAGCAGGAAGGTCCATTGGCAAAACTGATATATTTTCCGCAGTCATGTAATATGGCAGCCACCTGTAAAAGCAGCCGTTCTCTTCTGCCAAGTCCGTGTACTTTTTTCATCGTGTCAAAAATAAGTGTTGCCATCTGTGTCAGTGCATCAATATGCGGCGTGTAACTCATGTACCGCTCGGAAAGATTTCTTGCGGCAGATAAGACGTCCGCCTCAAAATCATGCTCTACACGGATCATGTTATTCTTCTGTGCATAGTGGAATGCAATACCATCGCTGACATTCGTTCCCGGTGCCCAGAGGTTTTCTGCGCCGATGCTCTCCGCCATGCATTTGAAGATCATCATGTATGGAATGACAAGCGCATCACTCTCATTGGAAAGGTTCAATTCCTCTGAGATTTCCTCTAATGTCTTCTTATCCAGCTTTTTGATGTACTTTAAGAACTTTGCCACCTCAATGGTGTTATCTTCCTTATTTTTTTCTACTTTTCTGCTGATTTCTGAAATATAATCACCGATGATGATCAGGTATTTGATCTTCGTCTCCTGAAGGTACATTGCCTTAAAAACTTCAAGTTCCTTGTCAACAAGTTCTTCTACCTGAAGCTCATACTGCGCCAGATTGTTACTTTTTCTCGCAAGCTGCTCCCGCATACGCATGGTGCCGAGCGCCAGATGCTGTGTTGTGACTACGTTTCCCTTTGAGAATACCGTGATCTGCATACCGCCGCCCCCGGCATCCACAACTGCTGCACCTTTCTGGATCATACGCTCAAAATCTTCCCGCATGGCAACCGATTTATAACTGATAAAGCGATGCTCAGAGTTACTTAAAACTTTTACGAGAAGTCCTGTCCGGATGCGGATCTGGTCTAAGATAAAAAGTTCATTTTCAGCGTTTCTCAATGCTGCGGCAGCATACGCTTCGTAACTGTCCACCCGGTAGCCGTCCATGATCTTTTTGTACTCGGCAAGCGTATCACACAGCGCCTCCACAAGTTCATATCCGATACTTCCCTTGGAATATGCATCTCTTCCGAGCTCGATCCTGCTCCGGATATAATCAATGTCACGGATTTTCTTCTTTCCTGAAATCTCAAATATTTTAATACTTACTTCATAAGAACCGATATAAATTGCTGCGAATGTATGGATCACCAGATGTCTGCCTCCTCATTTCTTTTGTATATCTCTATTATACCAATTTTTTATTCTTTTCCAAGTAAATAGTTAATAAATTGCTGTGCCGTCCTGCCGGATAATCCGCCGTGGGAAAGCTCCCATTTATTGGCCTCAGCAAGCAAAGTGTCCTCATCCATGGAAACCTGATATTTTTCTGCAAGTACTTTGACAATATTCTGGAATTCTTTCTTGTTCGGTGCGCCAAAGTAGATGGAAACACCAAATCTTGCATACAGGGATAATTTTTCCTGTACAGTATCGGAAGTATGCATATCCTCACGCACTTCCTCTTTATCCGAAAATGTTTCACGGATCAGGTGGCGTCTGTTGGAGGTTGCATAGATCAGTACGTTGTCCGGTTTTTTCTCAAGACCGCCCTCGATCACTGCCTTCAGATATTTATATTCGATCTCAAACTCTTCAAAAGAGAGATCGTCCATGTAAATAATGAACTTGTAATTGCGGTTTTTGATCTGTGCGATGACATCATTCAGATCACAGAACTGGTGCTTGTACACTTCGATCAGACGTAAGCCTCTGTCATAGTACTGGTTTGCAATGGCTTTGATACTGGTGGATTTTCCGGTTCCGGCATCCCCATATAACAGGCAGTTATTTGCCTGCTTTCCGTTGACAAATGCTTCCGTATTGTCGATGAGTTTCTGTTTTGCAAGCTCATAGCCGACCAGATCGTCTAATTTCACATGGGCAATATTTGTGATCGGCACGATCTCCACATCTCCCTTTTCCCTGTGCTGAATGCGGAATGCCTTGTGAAGTCCTAGTTTGCCAACGCCAAAATCTTTATAAAATGCCGTCACTGCATCTTTAAATCCGGACACATCTGTGGAAGCTTCCAGATTTAACTTCAACTCATTGATGCGCTCCTTGATCCTCTTATTAAAAATCTTTCCGCTCCCTGTCATGCTCTGATAATCAGTGATGGCATCCATACAGTCCATCTCAAAATAAGAGGCAAGTTTTCCAAAATCAAAATCAAACAGCGATTTGATGATCTCAAAGTCATGCAATACGATCTGATTGACAGAGCCCTCCACTTTTCCGCGGATCTCACAAGCTTTGCTGTAAGCATTCTCATTATTTACAAGAAGAAATGCCAGAAAACTGTGCCACAGATTCCCCTCAAAGCCATGACTCACTGCCAGTTCCATTAACTGGTTCAAACTCTCATACAATAGAGACTCCACATCCTCTTTATTATAATATTCATTTTCATAATTCTCCATGATCCAGGTCATGTTGTAAAATAAGTTTCCATTTTCAAAATCTTTATATAAAATCAGATTCTTTGGACTCTTCATCAGTTTATTCATTCCCTTCTGCACTTACATAATTGCCAAGTATTTTCAAACGGATCGTCTCCTCTGTCAGCCCCCGCAGCGCATTCTGTACGGCTGCATCATTGAGGTTTCCCTCAATGTCAACAAAGAAGCGGTACTCCCACGCTTTTCCCTGCACCGGTCTGGACTCGATCTTATTCATGTTGATTCCGTTGTAGATAAAATGGGACAGCTTATGGTACAGCGAACCGCTCTCATGCGGAACTTCAAAAGAGATACTGATCTTATTGGCTCTCGATTCAAAAATCTTCTTGTTCGCCACAATGATAAACTTTGTGTAATTGTTTTTATTGTTCTGGATCGCCTCGTCGAGCACTTTCAGACCATAAATGTCCGCAGTCAGGGTGCTTGCGATCGCTGCCTTGTTCTTTTTCCCATCCTCTTTGATCTTCTGGGCAGACATCGCCGTATTTTTCAGACTGTGCTTTTCCCAGTCTCTGTGGCTCTCAAGGTATTTTGAACACTGCATCAGCGCCTGAGGGTGGGAATAAATGTCGGTGATATCGTCCATGTCTGCTTCCGGCAGACCTAAAAGTGCATGGTCGATACGGATGATCTGCTCTCCCACGATATAATTATTGTATTCCACCATAAGATCATAGTTCTCGGAAACGATTCCGGCGGATGAATTCTCAATTGGGAATACAGCGTAATCGGCCTCTCCGTTTTGGATGGCTTCCATCGCATCCCGCCACGTATCCACATGATAACTGTCTGCATTCTCCCCGAAATACTCATTCAGCGCAAGCTGGGAATACGCGCCCTCCGTTCCCTGAAATACGATTTTAGCATTTTTGTAATTCAGATGATCTACTTCTTTAAAATCGGTTTTTTCCGTCTGTCCATGTTCTGTCAGAAGCTGATACTGACGCTTCCGGCTCATGGACATGATCTGCTCGAACAGTTCACGGATACCATGTTTTAAAAATGGCGTAGTTCCTTTTCTGCTCAATGTCTCCAACTTGGAAACCTCACGCTGTTTGTCAAATACTTTCTTTCCCACAGCAATTTTATATTCAGCAACCTCCTCAGAAATTGCCATTCTGCGTTCATACAGATCCACGATCTGACTGTCGATCTGATCGATCTCATCTCTTAGTTCCAATAAATCTCTCATAAAAAATCCAAGCCTTTCCATTTATTATTTATAATATATTACATTCACAGTTTGCTTGCAAGAGAACACTTGCGTCATGGTATACAGAAATGCTATACTTTTTATAGATAAAGATTATAAATCAAAGAGGTGATTTACTTATGAAAAAAATCTGGAAATGGCTGCTTTTTGTGTTGGTGATCCTTCTTGCTGCCGGGTGTGTTTTCCTCTACCGGTACCTAAACCGCATTCGGTATAATGACGGTTATGTCAACGGCAACACTGCGGGAAATCTGTATAACGAAGGATATTTCTGTGAAAAAGATGGTATTGTCTACTTTGCCAACCCTGCCGACAACTACTGTCTGTACTCCATGAACCCGGACGGCACAAACATCAAAAAGTTAGAGGATCAGAGTGTCAGCTACATCAACGTGGATGACCACTACATTTATTACTGTAAACTTAAGGGAAAAAGCGCTGATTCATTTTCCTTCCTCCCGGTCAATACCAACAGCTTATGCCGGCTGGATATTGACGGAAAAGGAAAGCCTGAAATTTTAGATGATGATCCGTGTATGTATGCTTCCCTGGTTGGAAATTATCTGTACTATCTGCATTATGATACCACTGATGCAACCACGCTGTACAAAGTCAAAATTGATGGCAAGGAAAAAGAGCAGGTAGAAAAACAGTCCTACTTTACCGCAAGTACCGATGGACAATATATTTATTATAACGGACTGACAGACAATCATAATATCTATGAGATGGACACTTCCAATGACCACGCAAAAGTTATCTATGAGGGGAACTGCTGGATGCCGGTGAAAGACGGAAACAATCTTTATTTTATGGACTGTGAAAACGATTACCGCATTGCCAAAGTCGATCTGACAAATGGTGAAAAAACGCTGGTCACGGACTGCCGTGTCGACTGCTACAACGTTGCCGGAGATAAGATTTTCTTCCAGAAAAATGATAAGACAGATCCGGCCATCTGCTGTATCAATACAGATGGAAGCAATTATCAGGAATTAAAAAAGGGAAACTACACTGCCATTAATGTAACTTCCACATATGTCTATTTTAAAGATTTTACGACCAAAACCCCTTATTATACATCTGTTGCTGCCCCGGGCAATGTACAGATTTTCAATCCGTAAGCAGGCGCTGTCACAATGCAATTTTACACATAAAAACAAGAAACGTCAGGAAACTTCATTTTTTCCTGGCGTTTCTTTATCCCGCAAAACAAATATTTATGCAAAATCAAATAACGACAACTGATTGGACTCCGGCATATCGCCCAGCAGTCCAAGATCTGCCATAAGATCAATGGTAGATTTCGTCACCTTGGTTCTCTGGCGGAAATCATCTTTGGATAAGAATTTTCCGTCTTTTGCTGCCTCCGCAACCGCAATTGCAGCATTGTCACCCATACCTTCAATGGTATTTAACGCCGGCATAAGCTTTCCGTCGATGATCTGGAAACGGTCCGGCAATGCACGGTAAATATCAATTGGCGTAAAATCAAAACCTCTCGCATACATCTCCTGCACAATTCGCATATCACGGTAGACATCCTGCTCTTTTTTGGAAAGAGAATCTTTTCTTCTCGTGTAATCTTTATAAAAATATTCCAGACGCTCTTTTCCCTGACACATGATCTCATAGTTGAAACCTGTCGCACGAATGGAAAAATATGCTGCATAATAGGCAAGCGGGTAAAAAACTTTGCAGTATGCGATACGCCATGCCATCATAACGTAGGCAGCCGCGTGCGCCTTTGGGAACATATACTTAATCTTTAAACACGAATCAATATACCATTCCGGTACATTATGTGCCCGCATCTCTTCCTTCCATTCTTCCTTTAATCCCTTACCTTTTCGAACAGACTCCATAATGGTAAAGGACTGCTCACTGTCAAGTCCCATACCGATCAGATAAATCATAATATCATCACGGGTACAGATTGCAGTAGAAATCGTTGCAATCCCCTGCTCAATTAAAGTCTGTGCATTTCCCAGCCACACATCCGTACCATGCGAAAGTCCTGAAATCCGGATCAGATCCGAAAATTCGGTCGGTTTCGCATCAATAACCATCTGCATCGCAAAATCTGTTCCAAACTCCGGGATTCCTAAACATCCCAGGGGAATACCGTTGATGTCTTCCGGTTCTACTCCCAATGCAGAGGTATTCATAAACAGCGACATGACTGTCTGATCGTCCAAAGGGATCGTCTGTGGATCAAGTCCTGTCAAGTCCTGTAACATACGGATCATGGTCGGATCATCGTGTCCGAGAATGTCCAGTTTTAATAAGTTATGGTCGATGGAATGGTAATCAAAATGAGTCGTAACCGTTGCAGTCGTCATATCGTTTGCCGGATGCTGTACCGGAGTAAACGTATTAATCTCCTCGCCCACCGGAAGAACAACGATACCTCCCGGATGCTGTCCGGTCGTTCTTCGAACGCCGACACATCCCTGTACAATACGGTCAATCTCACAGTTTCTCTTGTGGATTCCGCGCTCCTCATAATAATTTTTGATATATCCAAATGCAGTCTTATCTGCAAGTGTACCAATCGTTCCGGCACGGAACGTCTGTCCGTAACCGAAAATAACCTCACAGTAAGCATGGGCTTTACTCTGATACTCACCGGAAAAGTTTAAGTCGATATCCGGCTCTTTATTTCCCTTGAATCCAAGGAAGGTCTCGAATGGAATATCAAATCCATCTTTTACCAGCTTTTTGCCACACACCGGACAAATCTTATCCGGCATATCACAACCACTTCTTCCGGAAAATGCCTTGACTTCCGGTGAATCAAAATCGCTGTATTTGCAATATTCGCAACGGTAATGCGCCTGCAATGGATTTACTTCCGTGATACCGGACATGGTCGCTGCAAAAGAAGATCCTACCGAACCACGGGAACCTACAAGGTATCCATCCTCGTTCGACTTCCACACAAGCTTCTGCGCGATAATATACATAACCGCATATCCGTTGGAAATGATGGAATTTAACTCCCTGTCAAGACGTTCCTTTACGATTGGCGGCAGCTCCTCGCCATACATGCTGTGTGCTTTGTTGTAGCAGATATCGCGGAGCATCTGATCCGAGTTCTCAATAAACGGCGGACACTTATCCGGTCTTACCGGCGCAATCTTCTCACACATATCCGCAATCTTGTTCGGATTTGTAATGACGACCTCTTCTGCCTTGGCACTTCCAAGATATTCGAATTCCTTTAGCATTTCTTCGGTTGTTCGAAGATATAACGGTGCCTGCTCGTCAGCATCCTTAAATCCCTTTCCGGCCATAATAATACGGCGGTAGATTTCATCTTCCGGGTCAAGGAAATGCACATCGCAGGTAGCCACCACAAGCTTGTTAAATTCTTCCCCAAGTTTGCAGATCCTGCGGTTGATATCCTGCAGCTCTTCCATCGTATTCACCGGCTCCTTGTCACTGCGCAACATGAACTCATTGTTTCCAAGTGGCTGTATCTCCAGATAATCATAGAACTTTACAAGTCTTATGATCTCTTCCTGCGGTCTTCCGCCCACAATCGCACGGTATAATTCTCCAGCTTCACAGGCAGAGCCTAAAAGAAGTCCCTCTCTGTATTTGACAAATTCACTTTTTGGCACACGTGGCCTCTTATTATAATACGTGAGGTGTGAAAGTGAAACCAGACGATACAGATTGATACGTCCGATGTCATTTGTCGCCAGAATGATTGCATGGTAGGTTGGCATTTTCATGACCGTTTCCGGGGAGGTGGAAACCATATGGTTCACATCATCGAGATTTTCCATACCGCGTTCTTTTAACATCTCAATAAATTTCACAAAAATTTCTGCCGTACAGGCAGCATCGTCAACCGCACGATGATGGTTTTCCAGTGAGACATTCAATGCCTTTGCAACGGTATCGAGTTTAAAACGATTCAGGTTCGGCAGCAGGATTCTGGCAAGAGCCACTGTATCTATGATCGTAAACTCTCTCGCTATCCCCTGATCCTTGCAGTTTTTCTTAATAAAACTCATATCAAATTCCGCATTGTGGGCAACCATGATCGCACCCTCGCAGAACTTCATAAATTCCGGCAGAATCTCCTCAATCTTCGGTGCATCAATGACCATATCATCCTTAATTGAGGTCAATTCCTCGATTCGGAATGGAATTGGCACTTCCGGGTTTACAAATGTCGAAAAGCGGTCTGTAATGACACCACCGACTACTTTCACTGCACCAATCTCAATAATCTTATTCTTATCGGGGCTGAAACCGGTCGTCTCCAAGTCGAACACCACAAAGGTTTCATCGAGGCTCTGTCCTTTCGAATCTGTGATAATATCCTTCAAGTCGTCCACCAGATACGCTTCCACACCGTAGATAACCTTAAAATCGTCATCCGGACTCAGTGCATGGTTTGCATCCGGGAATGCCTGTACATCGCCGTGGTCGGTGATCGCAATCGCCTTATGTCCCCATTTCATCGCACGTTTTACAATATCCTTGCACTCGGACACACCATCCATATCACTCATCTTTGTATGACAGTGCAATTCCACACGCTTCTCCGGACTGGTGTCCATACGGGTGGTCGTAAAGTCAGCAATCTTCTTAATTCCAACGATCGAACCGATTGTTAATTCACTGTCAAACTTATCGATTGTCGTGACACCTTTGATTTTTAAGAATGCCCCTTTTTTCAGATTGCCAAGAAGCTCATCCCTGTCTTCATTTCTTGTAAATATTTTCAGGACAATGGAATCCGTAAAATCTGTGACAGACATAATAATGATTGTCTTTTCGTTACGGATCTCCCTCGTCTCAACCGTCATGACCTGACAGCGGATGGTAACTTCACCCATCTCACCCACGATTTTCTCCAATGGGATGGTTTCTCCATCCTCAATATCACGACCGTAAATCACATCCGGATTATCGGATTTTTTACCTCCGCCAAAGCCACCACCATCATAACGTTTTTTAAACTCTTTCCGCGGTCCGTCGTATGGTTTTTTTGCAGTATTTCCTGCACCATTTGCAGATTTTGCATCGTTTTTTGCAGGTTTTACGGCGTTTCCACCACCTGTAGAACCACTGTCTCCAGATGTTGTAGTCTGACCGGAAGCTGCACTTTTTTCATTGGCATCTGAAGCAACTGCAACTGTCTCTCCGTCCTCATCCTTCAAATTGATATTTTTTAATATATTTTTGATTTCAAACTGAATCTGAAGATCACTGTTTTTCTTGTACCTGCTCTCTTTTGGTTCCTCAAAGTCAAGGTCAACAATCAGGTTCATGCCACAGCGCTCACACACGATTTTCTCTAAAAATTCCACAATTTCATGGGAGCGTGTCTGTGCAATGATCGTATTTTCCAGTACAAGATGCAGATGACTGTCATCCGTAAATTCCATTTTGGAAGCACGCAGCAGATTGTATTCCATCAGACTGTAGGCTTTTAACTCTTCTAAAATACTGTCCTTATACATATCCATCAGCGTGCGGGCGGTATACTGCTCGGAGAGCTGATACTTTTCGATAATACGGACATTCATCCGTTTTCCCTTAAATATCTGCTCCTCAATGGATTTTTCTAACTGCGTAATGTTATTTTTATGTATGAGATGACTGCCCAAAAGATAGACACGGATATGATCTCTCTCATGATTCATCCCTACCTTGGTAACTTCCATCTCAGATAAAATTTTCTTCATATCCCCGGACACATCCAGTGTCGGAAAGACATCAAAAAATAGTTTTGCCATAATTATTCATTCCAATGTAACAGTTCATAGCGGAGTGCCTCTAAAAGTTCTGACTCCGGCACTTTTTTGAATACCTCGCCATGTTTGATAATAAGTCCTTCTCCGATTCCTCCGGCGATTCCGATATCTGCCTCTTTTGCTTCTCCCGGACCATTAACAACGCATCCCATAACGGCAACTTTAATGTCAAGAGGAATGTCGGCAACCATATTTTCTACCTGATTGGCCAGCTGGATCAGATTGATCTGTGTTCGTCCACAGGTAGGACAGGATACTACTTCCACACCGCCTTTGCGGAGTCCAAGTGTTTTTAAAATTAATTTGGCAGATTTGATCTCCTCTAATGGATCTCCTGTCAGGGAAACCCGGATCGTGTCACCGATTCCCTGATGTAAGATCAATCCAAGTCCGATGGCTGACTTGATATTACCGCTGATGATCGTACCGGCTTCCGTGATCCCGACATGCAGCGGATGATCGGTCTGGCTTGTGATCAGTTCATGTGCTTTCACACACATCATAACATCCGAAGATTTAATACTGATGACAAGATTATCATATCCCATATCTTCAATCAGTTTCACTTTATCCAAAGCACTTTCTACCAGTCCCTCAGCCGTCACTCCATGGTATTTCTCCACCAGATTTTTTTCTAAGGAACCACTGTTTACCCCTACACGGATTGGAATGTTGCGCTCTTTTGCGACATCCACCACAGCCTTCACACGCTCTGTGCTTCCGATATTTCCCGGATTGATGCGGATTTTGTCTGCTCCATTCTCCATTGCTGCAATTGCAAGACGATAGTCAAAATGAATGTCTGCAACGACCGGAATCTGCACCTGTTTTTTTATCTCCTTTAATGCCTTCGCTGCATCCATCGTAGGCACTGCACAGCGGATGATATCACATCCGGCAGCTGTAAGCTGATTGATCTGTGCGGCAGTTGCCTCCACATTCTCGGTTTTTGTATTGGTCATAGACTGGATCAAAATCGGGTTGCCGCCGCCAATGATGCGGTTGCCGATCTTCACTGTTTTTGTCATAGTTCTTCTCCCTTTCGTATAAATTCTTACTGGATAATTGCGAAACTTTTTCTAATCTATATAAACAACTTACGAATGTCGTTAAACATGATCAGTATCATGAGTGCAAACAATATCATGATACCGGCAAAATGTACCATGCCCTCTTTTTCCGGGTCAACTTTTTTGCCACGGATCGCCTCTACCAGCAAAAATACAAGTCTTCCACCGTCGAGTGCCGGGAGTGGCAGAAGGTTCATGACACCAAGGTTCGCAGAAAGCAGGATACTGATATACAGCATTTGCAGGAATGCATAGAAGTAGCCGTAGGAAACACTCTGCTCATAGCTGTCTCCGATTGCACTGACAATTCCTACCGGGCCACTCATATCATTGACGGTAACGCCTCCGGTAAAGAGCAGCTTTAAGCTTCCAAGTGTCGTATAGATCCAGTATTCCACCTCGTAAGCACTGTATTTTGCCAGCGTGAATACATTGTTGGTTGTCTTCTCTCTTGCTGCCATTCCAATGAATCCATATAAATATCTTCCGGTTGTCTCATCATATTTTGGAGTGAGTTCCGTTGTGTAACGTTCTCCATCCCTCTCATAAGTTACTTTCACCGGTTCTCCGGCATGGTACATGGAATATGCACTCACCTCACGGTAAAAATGAATATGTTTATTTCCCATTTTTACAATCGTATCACCTGCCTGAAGTCCCGCTTCCTCTGCGGCATAACCCTCACTCACATCTGAGAGTACCGGAAGATCATATCCGGTGCAGCAGACAAGAATAAAAGAGAAGATAAAGGCCATGATAAAATTAAAAATTGGTCCCGCAGCTACAACGCTGATCCTTGCCCAGACAGATTTGTTGTTAAACGCTTTGTTATCCTGGCTTTCCGAATCCTCTCCCTCCATCATGCAGGCTCCTCCAAATGGAAGCAGTTTGATGGAGTATTTTGTCTCACCTTTCTGGATTCCGAAAAGTGTAGGTCCTAATCCAAGTGAAAATTCATTGACACGGATCCCGTTTACCTTTGCAAGTAAAAAATGTCCCAGTTCATGAAACAGGATAATAATGCTGAATATCAGTAATGCGATAATAATTTTCATGTAAAAAACCTTTCCTGATGTCTTGTTGCATTTTTAAATGCGTTTTATTTTGCACTCATCTTTTTTTCAATAAACTCATAAGCAGCTGCTTCTGTCCCCAAAATTTCATCCACATCCGGATGATCGATAAACTCTGCATTTTCCATACATGCCTCGATCAACTCTGTGATCTCCGGATAAGAAATCTTCCGGTCTAAAAACAGACTGACCGCTTTCTCATTGGCAGCATTGTACACAGTCGGAATATTTCCGCCCTTTTCCATTGCCTGATATGCAAGTGCAAGCCCGCGAAATGTATCGGTATCCGGCTTCTCGAAGGTAAGATCTGCAATTTCAAACAGATCCAGTCTCCTGCCCGAAAGATTCCGGCGCTCCGGATAATAAAGTGCATACTGGATTGGAAGTCTCATATCCGGCGTGCCAAGCTGTGCGATCACTGCTCCATCCTGATACTCTACAGCAGAATGAATGACACTCTGCGGATGTACTACAACCTGAATCTGATCTAAAGCCACATCAAAGAGCCATTTTGCTTCCATCACTTCCAGTCCTTTATTTACCAATGTGGAAGAATCAATCGTGATTTTTCTTCCCATGCTCCAGTTTGGATGTTTCAGGGCATCTTCCACCTGAATATTCTTAAGTTCATCTGCTTTTCTTCCACGGAACGGTCCACCGGAAGCTGTCAGTAAAATCCTGCTGATCTTATTATCTCCGGCACCCTGCAGCGACTGGAAAATCGCACTGTGTTCGCTGTCTACCGGAAGAATCGGTACCTTGTATTCCTTTGCAAGCGGAATAATAATATGTCCGGCAGTGACAAGTGTTTCCTTGTTTGCCAAAGCAATTTTCTTTCCTGCTTTAATTGCAGCAATCGTTGGTCTGATTCCAAGCATACCAACAATTGCAGTCACTAAAATCTCACTCTCCGGGATCACCGATACTTCAAGAAGTCCTTCCATGCCGGACACGATTTTTATGCCGAGGTCTTTTGTGTTTGTACGAAGTTCTTTCGCCTTTTTTTCATCCCATACACTGACAAGTGATGGCTTGAACTCTCTCATCTGCGCTTCTAACAAACTGATATTACTTCCGGCAGCCATTGCAACTACCTGAATATCCCCCTGCTCTCTTACAATATCGAGTGTCTGTGTACCGATAGAACCGGTAGAACCTAAAATTGCAATTTTTTTCATATTTTATGTTTTCCTTATCTTATAATTTAATAAAGTTCACTGCAAGGAAATAAATGATCGGTGCAGTAAAGATCACACTGTCAAAACGGTCTAAAATACCACCGTGCCCCGGAATCAGTTTTCCATAATCTTTGATCTCATAATTACGCTTGATGGCGGATGCAGTCAGATCCCCCACCATAGAGATTAAAGCTCCAACCGCACTGATTCCTGCCATGATCCAGACATGTGTCTGATCAATCTGCATGGCACTTTTAAAGATCATGCCATAAATAATCGTAAGAAGCGCTGCACCTACAACACCGCCGACAGCACCCTCCACTGATTTCTTCGGACTTAATTTTGGCGACATTTTATGTTTCCCAATCAACATTCCTACACAGTATGCACAGGTGTCGCATCCCCAGGAGCACAAAAAAACAAGCCATACAATGTAGGCACCTGCCTCAATCATACGTGTCTGATACACATACGACAGCATCACAGCAACATAGAACACGCCAAAAAATGCTGCAAGTACCTGTTCCGTCTTATACTTCGGATATGTAAATACATATGCGAACATCATAAGAATCAAAACACCTAATACAAACACCATTGTATCCGGCAAAAATGCAAATTTCAGATTACAATAATACACGGTCGCTGCCAGATAACCAATGATTCCAACCGCCTCTTTTTCAATGTGAAAAATGCGATATAATTCAAACATACCAATATAGGAAATAATCAGTGTTGAGATCAGCAGAACATCTCCGCCTGTAATGATCAGAACCAGTGCTGCGATCACTAACACGATTCCACTTAATAATCTTGTCTTAAACATTATATTTCTCCATCCTCCTCTGAGAGTGCGCCAAACCTGCGGTCACGTTTATTATATGCTTCAACTGCCTTTTCTAATTCTTCTTTATGGAAGTCCGGCCATGGAACTTCCGTAAAATAAAATTCACTGTAAGCCAGCTGCCATAAGAGATAATTCGATAAGCGCTGTTCCCCACTGGTGCGGATCAACAGATCCGGATCCGGAATATCTTTCGTATCCAGATAAGCTTCAAAATGTGTCTCATCAATCTCGTTTTCCTGCAATTTGCCGTCACGGAGATCTGCATACATTTTCCGCATGCCCCGGAGCATCTCATCCCGGCTTCCATAATTGATCGCAATCTGCAGATTCAAACCATCATTGTGTGCAGATGCAGACTCCAATTCTTTGATCTGATTTTGAAACTTCTCACTGAGTTTTGTGGTATCTCCGATCACCCGGACACGCATATTATTCTTATCCGCAGTTTTAATACAGTTTTTCAGATAAGATTCCAGTAATTTCATCAATGCATTTACTTCGTTATCCGGCCGGTTCCAGTTCTCGGTAGAAAAAGCATATAAGGTCAGATATTTAATTCCCATATCATGGGCTGCCTGACAGACTGTCTCCACATTCTTAGCCCCGACCGTATGTCCGTAATTTCTTGGCATTCCTTTGCTTTTTGCCCATCTTCCATTTCCATCTAATATAATTGCTACATGTTGTGGAATCTTCATGCTAATTGTATATCCTTTCTGTTCCAGTCAAACGGCACAAAACCTTGTAATTTTTTTTGTTCCGCTGTCATTGCAAAATATTGTTCTTTTATAAGTTACGAAAATGAGGACACGATTTTCTCATGCCCCCACTCTTTCTTTTATTCTGTCAATTTATTTATACAGTTAAAATTTCTTTTGTTTTAACTTCTACTGCTTCATCGACAGCTGCAATATATTTATCTGTCATCTTCTGAGCATTTTCTTCCAATGCTTTGATTTCATCTTCTGAAACATCCTCTTTTGCAAGTTTCTTGAAGGAATCATTTGCATCACGACGAATATTACGAATGGCTACTTTTGCACTCTCACCTTTCTTCTTTACGTCTTTTGCAAGATCTTTACGTCTTTCCTCTGTCAGTTCTGGGAATAAAAGACGGATTGTCTTTCCATCATTGGTAGGATTGATTCCAAGATCAGATGTCATGATCACTTTCTCAATCTCTTTTACCATAGAAGCTTCCCATGGCTGAATCTGAATCATTCTAGGTTCCGGAACATTTACGTTTGCCACCTGCTGGATAGGTGTTGGTGTTCCGTAATAATCAACTCTCAATTTATCAAGAACATGTGGATTTGCGCGACCGGCTCTGATCGTAGCTAATTCTCCGTCAAGATTATTGATCGTTTTTGTCATCTTTGAATCATATGTCGTCAATCTTTCATTCATATTTATATCCTCCTGCAAATTTTTTATAACGCTTATACAGTCACTTTCGTTCCCGTAAAGTTTCCGCTCATCGTTTCCACAATACTGTTTTCCTCGTTCAAACCGAATACAAGCATCGGCATCTTATTTTCAAGGCAGAGAATCGATGCTGTAAGATCCACCGCGGCAAGTTTCTGATCGATCACTTCCTGTATGGATATCTCGTCATATTTGACCGCTTCCGGATTCACTTTCGGATCGCTGTCATAAATACCGTCTATCGCCTTTGCAAGCAGCATCGCGTCCGCTTCAATCTCGATCGCTCTTAATACCGCCCCTGTATCTGTTGAAAAATACGGATGTCCCGTTCCTCCTGCGAAAAAGATCACTTTTCCTTCTTCCAGCGCCGCTACTGCCGCATCTTTTGAGAATAATGACGTAAACGAACCGCATACAAACGGCGTAAACACTTCTGTTTTCATCCCGACATAACGGAAAATATCAGATACATAAATACAGTTCATCACCGTTGCCAGCATTCCGATCTGATCTGCTTTTGTCCGGTCGATCGTCTCGCTCGTCCTTCCCCTCCAGAAGTTGCCTCCTCCGGTCACGATCGCCACCTGAATGCCATCCTCAGTCAGTTTCTTTACCTGCTCTGCAACTTTAATACAGGTTGCCTCGTCAAAACCTGTTTTTTTATCTCCCGCGAGCGCTTCTCCGCTCAGCTTTAACAGTACTCTTTTCATATCGTACTCTCCTTTGTTTTCTTCACATTAACTATTTAAAATCAATGCTGACCTAAAATGAAGTATAACATAAGTTTTTCATTTTGTCATGTA